>CERP01017319.1_pt1 | contig 12748 bp, 23 predicted proteins | sample 530801 | NCBI WGS metagenome assembly CERP01 (sample SAMEA2620991, study PRJEB7988) | marine metagenome | biome: marine biome (ENVO:00000447); feature: surface water layer (ENVO:00002042); material: "saline water (ENVO:00002010), including plankton (ENVO:xxxxxxxx)" | depth 5 m | reverse complement strand
GTTGTCCCCGTTTATTTGATAGAAAAACAAAAAGGGTTGTGATTTCCCTTTCTATCGGTAAACTAAACAAGTCGAAACGTATAGGAGTGAAGACATGATCAGAATGTGTAACGAGTGCTTGCGCGCAAACGCGCACCATCCCCACTGCCCAGAGGCTGACGACGCCCCAGAGCCGACGTTCACCTTATGGTTGTCGGAGCACACCACTGACAGCCTGTTGTTTACCGAAGGTGAAATGCGAAGCGCCTCGAAGACATGGGGATTCGACCCCTCAACTGTTATGGATGACGGTGAAGCCGACATCGTTAATGAGGTCGGCATCGTAATTGGCGGCTGTTATGTCAACGAGGAGGCGTTATGACTCAACAAGAAAGAATCCTTGAGTACCTGCAAGCAGGGAACACCTTGACGCGCCTTAATGCATGGGAACAGCTAGGAATACTGGAGGCACCCGCTCGCATATCAGAATTGCGAACAAAGGGGCACTTAATTAAGACAAAGATGGTCATCGTCAAAAACCGTTACGGTGAAAAGGTGGGTATCGCAGAATGGAATATGGGAGGGTCCGATGGATAACGTATTTTCTATTTGGGTGGGAGTGATGATACTCCTGTTCATTTTGGGAGTGGTGGGCGAAGGTGACTACAATGATGCAGTCGCCGCCAACCACCATTACTGTGAAATGGTTGAGGGCAAGGTTTGGCCTGCTTACAACCCCAACGTCAACTGTGAGGAGTAGTCACAATGGAAAGACATTTTACGAAGTGGTCTAAGGAAGACGATGCGGTGCTGACGGAGTGCTTGAACAAAGGGCTAAGTAAGAGCGTCATTGCCCAAGCGCTCGGCAGGACAGCTCAATCTGTCGCATGGAGAGCCACATACATCCGCAAGCACACCCAGAGGTCACTGCCTCTGAAAGCGCCTGCGACAAAGGTGGAGCCTGCTCCAAAGGCAGAGGCCCGACCCAAGGCGCCCGAAATGCCAGACACCATGCTGGATCGGGTGCTGGAAGCAGAGCGCATGGTTCAGCAGATCCCAATGCTGACCTTGATCGCTGGCGCTGGTGCAATGATGTCATTCACTACGCTGGTGATTGTCATCTTGGCAATGTTCGCATGACCTGCGAATATTGCGACATGGAGGGGGGCATTCATGCCCCCGCTTGCCCCGCAATCTACGAGTCAATTGATTTGTGCGGGACAGGCAAATGCGCTGACCTTGAGGCCGGCGCTTACTCAAGATTTCTCAGACGCAAGGGGATCATGAATGGCCGACCTAGACGATTACCAGATAGCAGTGCAGGCCGCTATCCAGATGTCCGAGAGATTCGGGGAAGACGTAGCAATAATGGACAACTTGTCGGTATTGTTGCTAAGGGAGGTAGATTCTCCCTGCATTGAAATTATTAGGTGCCCAGCCGACAAAACATTGGTTTACTTGCGCAAAAAGCGTCTCGGACTCGCAAACAAGTTTCCAAGCCGTTCTGTGGACCCAAAAAAACGCGCTTTACGGAAAAAGTCGGGTGGTGCTAAACTGAGTTAGCCCCAACTCCTAACCGCGTGCGGTGGCGCGGGTATAAGCACCTGATCAGGGGCTGACAATGAAACATAGATGTAATGTCGTGTTCATGTGATTGGTCAGGCGCTATCCACCGCATCTTTTCTTTTTGACTGTCCGGTTGTCCATTCCACCCATTCTAGTTTCCCAGTTTACCCAGTTTCTCAGTTTTTCAGTTTTCCGTGCCCCCCTCAAACTCCAGCAACAAGTCAATGTAGTGTTTTGCTTTTAACAAGTCAGCAGTACCGCCCTTGTCGCGCCAGCGAGATACATACTTAATAACGGCGTGCTCGCAAATCCCCAGATCATTCTGCAAGGCATATTCCAGCGGCTGAATCTTGAGTCGTTTGTAATGATCCCCGCCTACCTGCTCATCAAAACTACTCACCCCTGAGCGTCCTCAACGGATTCCTGCCGCCAGATAAACGTCTGTTCGACAGCCAATCCAACCCCTCCTTCAAGGCCGCCATCTTCTTTGCATCCCCTGACACATCCCAGTTATGAAGCACCACCTCTTCCACAAGATACTTGTGATATGGGCCGTATCGCTTTTCAATCACGTCGAGTGTGCGCCCATATCGCATCAACGACTCATTAGCCATAGCATCTTTTGCTCTTTCTCCTAGTGACGGCTCAAAGTTGAGTGCCTTGGTAAACACCCCTGCCTGTGCCGCCTGAGCCATAACGTATTCGGCGGCTTGATGCTGGGACAGGGAAAGCAGTCCGTCCATCAGGTATCGGTCAACCAGATGCTGGTCCATCACCTTAGCCCGAGGCATGTTGCCGCCCTCGACCATTACCGAGTGGCGCTTGTAAATCTCCTTTGTGCCGAGGTCCGTGTGCCCCTTTTCAGAACTCATCAAAATCCTCCCAACTCCGGTCAACGCCCTTGATCGTCTTGATCTCTGCCGGCGGAATGTATTCCCTGTATCTTCCGTTTGACAGGTCATATGTAAGAAGTGCGGTCCCCTGTTGTCCGGTCCACTTAAATCGGGACTTCCAGCAATGAATCTCAACGCAATCATCCCCGCGATGGACTGTGACGCCCAAATCGGCTTTTGCAAACCATGCCGCCGAGCCGGATATGTTCATGCCTTTTGGTACGGCATAGGTGCCGTCCTCTCGGGGATACATCTTCTGAGGGTGGGCGACAAACCAGACGTGAATACCGTGGGCCTTGGCAAAGGCAGTAATCCGGCTCAGCATATGGCTAATGCTGTTGTGCTCTTCAGACCCTACCTGTTCAATGTAATTGTACGGGTCAATGACAAGTCCGCGCACACCCAGACGCATGACAGCCTGTTTGGTTCGCTCAATGACGCTGTCAATGGTGCTCATCCCGCCGTCTTTTGATTCTAAAAAGACAAAATGATTGTTGATAAACTCGACAGATTCCTCCAGCTCGGACTCGGTCATTCTCGGCCCCAGACCGTCATAGAATCCTTTTCCTGACACCTTCTCTGCCAGCTTGGCAATGTGCATGTGAGGCGGGTTCTCAAACGAGCACACCGCAAACTTCCACGACTCTTTTTGCGCCAGATTAATCATGATCTGGTCAATGAACTCAGACTTACCCGAACTCGGCATCCCAGTCACGATGGAGAGTTGCCCCTCGGCCACTGTGAACAGCTCGTCAATAGCGGAGTACCCAGTACTGGCCCCTCTGCCGTGCCCGTTTGCATATATGTCCTTGATGTCATTGATATATTCAGATGCACCGTACACCCCAGACAGCGGAACCGGAACGGGAGCGTCGAAGATCCGGCGCGTTTCTTCTGCTCCTAACTTATCAACAGCATCGTTTGCGTCCTTCGTGCCATCGGGAAACTTCACCCGCCAGCACTTGGCTCGGCCCACTCGGCGGGCAATTTCCTCTGCCAGTGCCTCGCCTGCTTGATCGTTGTCAGTCGCCAGTATCACGCGCTTGACTTGCTCCAGACGCTCACGCTCCTCCCAGATGTACGAAAACTTGTTGTCCTCCTCCGGAGAGACGCGATTCTGGCTGACCTTCGCAGGTGCGCCGTTGGGGCAAGAGACGGCCTTTATTCCGACGCTGGCCAAGGCAATGACATCACACTCCCCCTCGACTATCGTCAAATCCTCGGCATCTTCTTCCACGCTTTCGATACCGTAGAACGTCTTGGGTGCGCCGTCGCAAGTAAACCCCTTGCCTTCTACAGAGCGCCACTTGATCGCGGTGGGGTTTTCGCGTGGTCCGTAGATAAACCCAACGGCCTGCTTTTGTTCGCCAGCAAACCACTTTTCGCCCGTGGTCATTGCTGGTAACCCTTCAAGAGTATCCAGCGGCACGTTGCGCTGGCCGAAAAAATCTTGAATTAGCTGGATGTTATAGTTTAGTTGCGTTGGTATCTTTACTACCTTCTCCATATAAGCCTCGTAGAATTTTTTGCGCTTCACGACACCGGAAAGGCCACAGTGGTGGCAGTGGTAGAGGGTGCCGTCAGGCTTGATTGTGATTGAAAATGTTTTTTGATTTTTCTTCTTTCGTTGATCGCCGCAATCGGGACATTTCACGCGGGAGTCCCTGTTATGGCCCAGAACGTACTCTTCCAGAGCGTCCATAATAGTTGCCTACCCCTGTTTTTTGTGATATTGGTAGACCCTAGTACTGTCCTAGTCTAGGAAAGAAACAGCTTAGAACATTACTAATTTAAATATAGTAATGTTCTAGACTAGAACAGTCCTAGTGTTAGTACACTCCTAAAAGTCTCGCCCCCGCCCATCGGGGGCTTTTTTTTACGCATTGGCCGCAAGCTCTTCCATAACCATTTTGGCGACCACTTTTTGCTCGGTCTTGCTTAACAATAACATCTCATCCAGTGCGTCTTGCAAGCCGCAGGGAAACCCCGCCACATCGCAGTGCGCAAGAAATGCGGGGGACTGCAAATACTTGATGGCGTCATCCTTTTCTTGCGCTCGCGCTCCAACCAAGTCACGAATCGCTTGAAATATAACCTTAATGTAAACTGTCTTGTAAATATTGGACACTGATTTCTGCCCTCGGGTCTTCTTTATCGACCCCGCCCCAGAGAATGTGCTTTTCTTTCACCTGACGGTCATTCTTGTATATCGGACCCTGCATGCAATCCAGTATCAAAGATTCGTCAAGGTCAGGCCGTCTACTAGCATAAAATATTACGATCCGCACGGCTACATCTTTCTCGACTGGCGGCTCAATGGCCTTGCACTGTTTTGCAAATGACTTGACATAGTCGAGCGCTTTCTGCGATTTGATAAACAGCGGGCGCCCCGCCTTGCTCTTGACAAGTCTACGGCTATTTGCCTTGCTACACGGCTCACCGTGAATGACCATTTCTACTATATTGTTTGACATTTACTTCTTCCCACTATTATCATTGAGACCGGTTCAAAACGAGGACCATTGCATGAGCAGAATGGGACGCTACGTCTATCAACTCCAAGAGGCCGAGGAGAACGCGCAACATGATCAAGATCGAAAAGGACATTCCAATCCCGCAACGCACCCGCTTACCAGAGTTACCATTTTCGGAGATGGAGATCAACGAATCATTCCTCGCTCCCGTCTCGTTCGCCGAGGCGCGTCTTGTCCAAGCACTACGCCAACGAGTGGTGAGGTTCCAAAGGCAACACCCGCCAAAGAAATTTAGCGTCGTGCGTGACGGGGAGAAGATGCGGGTGTTCAGAATCCAGTGAGAATAACCAATCATACCAAGCTACCGGAGCCTGTCTATCAGGCGCTGACCCACAGCGACTACAGTCGTGGCAACAGCAATCGATCCGTTACGCAACTGATCGATTCCCCGCGTGTGCGCATTCTCAAGGCCGAGCACGATGCCGCTATTGAGGAGGACGCATCCGACATGGTTTGGTCTGTGCTTGGCACCGCAGTCCACAATATGTTTGAAAAACATCAGCCGGACGGCCACATTGTGGAGGAAAGGCTGTTTGCCGAGATCGACAATTGGGTCATTAGTGGCGCCATCGATCTGCAACGCTCTGAAGAAGATGGCACGCTCACCATCTTAGACTACAAATGCACCTCGGTCTGGTCGGTCATCTACGGCAAAAAGGAGTGGGACAAGCAACTTAACTTTTACGCTTGGCTAGTCGAACAGAATCATGAGGTCGATGTGTCGGCGCTGAGTATCGTGGCAGTTCTGCGCGACTGGCAACGAAATAAGTCTGGTGAAGCGAATTACCCGAAAGCCCCCATCGTCATTGTGGATATCCCACTTTGGACTAAACAAGTCAGGGACAAGTACGTCCGAGAGCGGGTCCGCCTGCACGACGAGGCTGAGTTCCTGCGCTTGACTGGCGAGCCACTGCCGCTTTGCTCTGACGATGAAAGATGGAAAAAGCCAGACACTTTTGCTGTAAAAAAGGACGGAAACAAAAGAGCTTTGAGAGTGCTTGACTCAATGCAAAAAGCCGAGGAGTACATGGGTGAAAAGGAGGGGCTGTCTATTGAGGTTAGAGAGGGTCGGTATACCCGATGCGAAGACAACTGGTGCCGCGTTGCTGAGTGGTGCGATCAGTGGAGGCCCGCATGATCCAGCAAGACCCTGACTTCTACCTCAAAGTTGCTGGCATGATGCAACAGTCGAAACACAAGCTACAAATAACGATTTACGGGAACGTGTTGGCGTTCTATCTCAACGACAAGCATGTCGGGAATATAAACGCCGCAGAGTTTTACAAAATGACACCACGGGAAGTGTGGAAAACACTAGGAGTAAGCGATGAGCACAAAAAAAACTACCTCCTCTGAACCGACATACCTGTCGGTCTGGGAAACCCTCTCCAAGGTCGATTGCAACGAGCATAAAAAACACAAGAACGGTCTTAGCTACCTTTCTTGGGCGTGGGCTTGGGGCATCTTGATGGAGCATTATCCTGACGCAACCTACGAGTTCTTTAATGAGCAACGGGACGCGCAGGGATTCTGCGAGGTCTGGTGTAGGGTCAGGATTGGCGAGCTGGAGCGAACAATGTGGTTGCCGGTGATGGACTACAAAAATCACGCTATCCAGAACCCAGACATCCGTAAGGTGTCAGACACCCGCATGCGGTGCTTAACCAAGTGTATTGGCATGTTTGGGCTGGGCCATTACATCTACGCTGGCGAAGACTTGCCGCCAGACGACGAGCCGCCGTCAGAGCCGAAACCAGAGAAAAAGCCTGCCAAGAAACAGGAGCCGGCCCAAAAAGTGACGCCAATTAAGCAGGAAGAGGTTGCCGAACAGCCTCCCGAGAACCACATCGGGTCCGAAGAAGAGGCTGACAACGTGCTGGCGTTCATGATGAGTACTGCTGACACGTTTGCAACAGGGACAGAGCAGGACTTGATCGACTTTTGGAAGCAGAACAAGCAGGTCATAGACTTGCTTGACCAAAACTACAACGAGCACTATGAGCAACTGAAGGGTCACTTTACTGCTCTGCGGCAAACGCTGAAGGGGGCAAGCGCATGAAAGAATACGTTCATAACGACAGGGTGTGGGATTTTAGTCTAGGAGGCGACGTGATGTCCGTGCGTGAGGCCGCCGACCGCCTTGGCATTGGAATTAATCAGGCTTACGACGCATGCAAAAAAGGGCACATCCCTAATATACGGCTTGGGAGAAGATATATTATTCCACGGGCCGCTTATCTCAACTGGATGGCAACCTGCGGGGGCCAACTTGCCGAAAACATGTCAAAAGGAGCAAACCAATGAGTAATTATCACAAGACTGAGGGCGGCCTCTGGCCTAACAAGGACAAGAAGTCTCAGAATCACCCAGACAAGACCGGCAAGGTCAAGGTGACCCGAGAGCAGATCAAGGGTCTTATCGCTATGGCAAAAAAGGGCGAGGAGCCGGTGCTGAAGCTGGCCGCGTGGGACCGAAAGGCGCAGGATACTGGCGCGCCTTATCAGTATGTTACCGGCGAGGTGTACTGGGACGGAGAGGAAAGTGCCGCCCCCGCGCCGCCACCGGTAAAGCTTGAGCCAGTCCCTCCGTTTGAGGATGATATTCCGTTTTGATTAGGTCAAAGAAACTGCTCGACGGGGCCAAGGGCCAGTCATGTGTTAACTGCGGTGCCGCTGATGGCACCGTGGTTGCCGCACACTACACTGGCATGAGGTCACACACTTTCGGGAAGGGCACGGGTCACAAGCCGCACGACCTATGCGTCGCAGACCTGTGCCAGAGGTGTCATTACAAATTTGACGTGGCCTTTGATGGGTCATCGTTTGAAAAAAAGATCGATCTCAGCGAACAGTTCTTATTCCTGATAATTCAGACGTTGGTGCGCCGTGTTGCTCAGGAAATTATTGACATCAAGGGACACAAGCCATGACCACCTACAATCCGCTAATTCAATATGAAAGAAAGCGCACAAGGCAGAGAGCAATTAAGGCTATGTGCGCTCACTGCATGGGATGCACCAAGGACCATATTGAGCAGGGGTTTCGCGAGAGCATAAGAAACTGCACCGCGCCAAGTTGCCCCCTCTACTTTTATCGCCCGTATCAAGACAAGGAGACCACAGATGCAGTTGCACATTCCGCGAGCTAAGTCCATTCAGTTGATGAATGTATTCCAGTATCTGTCATCGGCATTTCCGGAGGCGGTCAGAGACTTGATCGACACCAACAAACACGCTCCATACGGGGTCACAATAGAGATCAAGCCGCTCCGCAGTGAGCGGACCCGACCGCAAGAAAATTACTACCGCAAGCACTGCGCTGAGTTTGCGCGGTTCTGCGGGATGACTCCGGATGAGATGCATGAGGAGATGCTGTGTCAGTGTTACGGCTCGACAGAGCACGCCACTAAGTTTGGCTTGCGCCGAAGGCCGACGAAACGCTCCGGTAGCGCCTCTAGAGGTGACTACTCAGATTTAATAGAAACACTGTGCCGCATTGCCGCAGAGGTAGGCTACTACATACCGCCAGCAGAAGAGGGCAGGGCGTGACGAAAATTAAAGTGGAATTGGAGGGGGAGATGGCTGAACAGGCTATTGGCGCAGTGCTGGAGCGACTGGAAGAGATGGACAAGGCAATCACAAGGATTATCGACATGTCAAACATGAATGCAGATAGTCTGGACATTATTGAGGCGTCTATTGAGGACTTGAAGAAGGCTCAGAACAAGCTAGCGGAGATGAACGGGCTGTGAGGCACTGCTATATCTGTAACAGGTCAGGGATTCCCATATCGGATGCACTGTGCGAGTCGTGTAAGCGGAAGACAAGGGAGGAGGGGGTGCCAGAATATGTTTGGGCGGTGTTGATTGTGTTGTTTATGTCTGTAGTGGCGCTGTATCCTTCTCTTGGTCTTTTTCTCGGGAGCTAGTGCAGAACCTCTTCTCCTGATTCAACCGACCCTATTTCGTACAGGCAGGCAATATGCACCGCTGAGGACATCATCCCTACGTCAAGGGCGTTTGCGCCCTCGTTGCACTCAAAAGCGATGCCGCCGTCTTTAAGTCGGTAAATAATCACCGCGCTGTAAAGGTTGTCCGCCAGTCCGTCTTCATTTTCACCCAACCTCTGGGCAAAAGCCTCTGCCATTTCCTGCGCAGACTCCCACACCAACGGGCGCTTGAACTCAATGATCTTTGTCATACCTCGGCCTCACTGTGACTCGGTGTATCTCTCCGTCTAACTTGTCATATGTAATTACCTTGGCTCCTCGCTGGCTGACGTAGCCGTGAGAGCTGGAATAATGGTCGCGTGCGGCGAGCGTCGGATGCTGTTCGATGGTACAACCGGCGTCGTCTAGCACTCGTTCGTGGTGAAGGTGGCCGCAATGAATATAGGCGTGCCTTGCCTTGCCCCACATTTCGCGGAATCTAGGCTCTGACGCAAATAACTTTTGCAGGTTGGCCATCCGCATCTTGTGGCCGTGGTGGAAGCCTAGCATGGTATGCCCATGAAGATAGGCGTAATAAGGGAAGTCGTTATCAATAACCTCGACGCGGTCATCGTCGGCAAAGCGATGCTTGATGTACTTGCGCATCCACACACTAGAGGACAAGTCGTGATTTCCCTCTGCCTGCACCACCACCACCTTCCCGAACCTACCCAGCATCATCTTAATAGCTTCATCCATGATCGCAATGGTCATCTCGACAAGTTTTGAGTAACGGTCGTCAGTTCCAATTAAAACATGTTGAGAGGTGGGGGTGACCGGGATCAAGCCGTCCCAGTGAAAAAAATCTCCGAGCTGGTTAAGGATTCCCACGCCGGATCGCGGGCTTCCTGTCAACATGTCATTAATAGCATTAAGAAACACATCTTTGGCTATTTTGACGTCCCAGTCTTCTCCGTCACTAGCATGCCATGCTTTCATTCCGAGGTGAAAATCTGTGATAGTAAGGAGGGAGGCTAGGTCTTCGTCTACTGTCTTTGGCGCTTTGACTGGCTTAAATCGGGGAAGTGCTGAACTGGCGTTTTCAATTGCCTCAAGTAGCGCTTCGGCTCTGGCCTTGTCGTCTGCCTGAGACTTAACCCACTGAGCCGTGAGCTGACCGTCTTCATTGTAAAGCGTGGACACCCCTTTAACCTTGTATCCAAACGGGACGGTATGGGTCATGTCGTGGTCTGGGCTAAGTCCGTGCTGTGCCGCACGCCGCTGTATCGCCTTGTAAGCCCTGCGAACGGATCTCTCGTTTAGGCCAACTTCGTCGGCAATTCGCTCCCACGACGTGCCTTTTCCGCGCAACCGCACGATCACTTTGTGCCGCTCATTCAGCGCGTAATCTGTCAGCTCCATTGCCTTCTCCGCCAGAATGTTACTTTGTTTTTCCTACCACCTCGTCGTATCTTTTGTTGAATCGCTCTATCGTTTTATCAATACGCTCTTGTATTCTCCGCTGTTGTTCGGCGATTTCAAGCGCCCTTTGTGGGCCGACATTCTGAAGTTTATCTAGACTCCTCAGTGACTTGCGCAGTGTTCGTAACGTCTTTTCTGTGCCTTGAAGCATAGGTAGCATCTTGACGTAGCTCTGATTTTCTTTTATGTAGGCAGTCCGCTCGGCGCCTGTTAGCTTGTCATTTGCCTGCCTGTCTTTCCTTTGTAGTGTTGCCCGTCGCTCGTAGAAAGACTGGCTGTCTACACGGTTATCCACCTCGCCGCGTATCCTGCGCACAAAGGGAATGTCTCTGATCTCCAAGTCCTGCGTTGGATCCATCAGCGCATCAGGCACTTTGAAGAACGTCCTTTCAGCAAATGATCCAGCGCCGCCACCGTAGAACGACAGCAGGTAGCTCAAGGCGTCCGGTGGTATTTCGACAAGTCCCGGCTCTGACTCGTTGCCGCCGGTCAGCGTGCCAATTGTCTCTGAAATGCTCTTCCAGACTTGTGAGGTGTTGGAAAACGAACGACGTGACAGCGGGTCGTCTCCGCCGCCGAACGGGCTGTCCGGAGGATAAATGGGAGAGCCAAAATAGTTTTCATTCATAACCAGCTCAAGAGCGGGCTTGAGAACCTGCGGCGCTCCGGTTTTGACCAGTGAGCCAAGGTACGTTTCGCTAGTAGATGTGCCAAGCGGGTTGAACGAGCCGAGAAACACATTGGTTGCCCTGATGGCCGAGTTTTCTGGCGACATTTGTCCAGCAGATACTAGGTAAGCGTTCTCTCCAAGATTCCAAAACACGTTGTATCCATACGGCAGTGGGATTGTTGAGTACCCTTCGGGATCCCCACCCCACAGGGCGTCTGGAATGATGATGTTTCTGTCTCTGATGTAGTCCGGTATGCGCTTGAACTCATCCTCACCCATCAACGCATTAGCGATAGCAGTTGAAAGCGCGCCAAACCCCATTATTGACCCAACCAACGCCTGCTTTGTTCTTGACGAGTTAGGATCAAACACATTAAGCCCGCGCATGGTGTTTACCGTGCCCTGCACTGAAGCATTGAAGAAAAGATAAAGGCTATTCAGCAATTGACCAGAGTGACCTTTCCTGTTGAAGTTGACGGTCAAGTTCTTGGATAGCGTGGATGCTTGCTGTATAGCCTCCGAGCGTGACATGCCGCCCTCAATCATGGCATCCCTTGCCGCGACGAATGTTGCCAGACGCACGCCATTCTCAACCGCGTTGTTGCTGTCGTCCACAAAGTCTTTGACCGCGAGGAAGCCTTGGGTGGCGTTTCCCTTGAACGTGCCTTTAGCCATTTCGGCCATCATCTCAAGATTTTTCTTTTGTTGTTCTGGGGGCTGTGAGTGAAACCAGTCTGTTTTCGTTCCGGAAGTCATAAACTCACGAAAGTTGGTTGCGTCTTCAGAGGACAGGCTTTCTGGATTGCGAAACCCCCTGTAGAATACCCTTACAGACGGGATCGTCCTCTTCAGCACTTGGCCGATAATTCCTTGAGCATCTAGAGCCTTGCCGCCTTCCATCGTTTGCTCGCCGACAATATTAGCAATTGCCGTCTCAACGTCGCGGGGAAAATTGCCCATGACAAACTCTGGGTTGAGACTGGTGTTGACGTATGACATGAAGCGAGTCAAACGGGATAGCTTTTCCATCAAGAAGCCGACGCTCTGTGCGTCAAGATTAATCGCCGCCTTGCGGAGATCAGCATTATGGAAGAAGACGTAGTATTGCTTGCCGTCTACTTTTACCCCTAACAACTCCTGACCAGTAGGATTTAACACTGGGTCTTGGATTACTCGGACCCGCTTGACCCAGTTCTTTTTATCTGACTCGCCTGATATGTCGTTTTTCTTCTGACCGTATCGTGACTTGTCTGGGCCAACGTAGGTGTAAGAGGCATCAAACGCCGTCTTGTATCTGGGGTCTTCTGGGGAGATCAACTGCCATACTTCATCATTGGGGTTTTCTTGTATGAGCTTGATCAATCGCTCACCAAAAGAAGTGTTCTTTACCGCCCTAGCGGCCTGTGTGCCGCGCATTGATACCGTTGTGGCTAATGGAGAGATTACTTCTTTTTTGCTACTACCGAAAAGACGCTTTACTTCCTTGCCAACCACGCTCAACGTGCCGCCAGAGCCTGCGGTTCTTTCACTTGTTTCCGCCGCGATGTCCTCGTCCTGAGCAATACCTCGTAACGGCGTATAGTACTTAAAGAATCCGTCTAAGAAGCCTCGCTCCTGCTCAGTCATTAAGCCGCCCTTCTGACTGATCGCCAATGTCGTGCTGGTAATCTTGTCAACGCGAGAGGCAATTCTGGACAG
>CERP01029416.1_pt1 | contig 12772 bp, 23 predicted proteins | sample 530801 | NCBI WGS metagenome assembly CERP01 (sample SAMEA2620991, study PRJEB7988) | marine metagenome | biome: marine biome (ENVO:00000447); feature: surface water layer (ENVO:00002042); material: "saline water (ENVO:00002010), including plankton (ENVO:xxxxxxxx)" | depth 5 m | reverse complement strand
AACACTGGATCCCGCGATGACAGTAGAAGTTCCAACTTCACCATCGGCTTTGACCCCTACAACAGAGACGTTAGCGTCACAATTGACTAATCCTGCAAAAGTACGAAGCCCGAAGAGGTTTTCTTCGTTGTTGCCACTGTCGTCTTCAACAATAACGCCAATTGGTACTTCCGAAACAATCCGCATACCAGCAGTCAGATCGTAAGACTTAGCAATGGGCGTAAGGTTAGAGTCTGTCGTAGAGTTAGAAACTAATTGAAACTTGGTTGGGTAGTTTGCGTCCGTTGTATCTGCGTCAAGTTGAACGGTGTCAATTAACGTTCCGCTTGAGTTAAATACATTAATGTTTCGACCTTTAGTCCCCGGCGCACCCATAATTGCAAGGAACTCTGCATTCTCAATCAACCTAAACTCGTGAGCAAAACATCCTTCTGCTATCCAACCAGATTTCTCTCCGCCGTCACCATCGGCTAATGCAGAACCAGCTACATCCGCTCCAGCAACTACCCGAATGGACGGCCCTGTGTAGTCTGCCGCACTACCTCCTGTAACCTTGACTGTACTTATCGTGGTAGAGCCTGTAGATGTGTTGTCCGAGCGAAACTCTACGTAACTGGCTGACGATGCATAGTCTTCAACTTTAACGACCGTTGCACTGCTTGAAGCAAAACCGAAAATTTCTCGGCTTGCAGGGAATAAAGGATGTGTGTCTGTTGTGAAATCAGTATTTGCGGCTTTGAAACCGACAATCGGTAGATCTGAGAATATTTGATATTCAGGATCACTTGCGTCGTCTGCGTAGGTCTGCGTCGTTGTAGTGTTGTCTGGAACACTGAGCGTTGTTTCTAACGACCCATCTTTAAATATTTGAACTGTGGCGGTACCAGATATAGATCTGAACTGTAGAACAACACCTGTTCGGGTATTTCTAAAACCAAACGACGTACCCTGCCAAGATGTAGGCACACCAGTAGTTTCATTGTTAGAACTCTGTAGTGTGATTGGCTTGTCGGCAGATATCAGTTTGTTTTCGTAGTCGGACGCACTGACAGTAAGCGTTCCACCAGCGGAAGTGATTGTGCCGAGAGAAGACCCATCAGAGGAAACAGTGGTGCTGTCTTCAAATGCCATGACTGTGACATTTGGGCTATTTGAATCGGTAGGAACAAAGTATTCAGCGTTTTGAGCCCCGGCTAGATCTGGGTTACCCCGAGCACCAAGACCTATTACAGAAACACTAGCATTACCCGTAACAGTTGAAGTTCCAACTTCACCGTCAGCATTAAGACCTGTGGAGGGAGTACTAGCGCCAGCAGTAACAGTTGAAGTTCCAACTTCACCGTCAGCACTGAGACCTGTTACAGAAGCTCTTACATTGGTAGAAGTGGAAACGGTGACAGAGCCAACTTGCCCCGAAGAATTAGCGACAGAAACATCGCCTTCATCCCAAGCAAGTTCACCAAAGCCCGCACGGCCCCAGCCAGTAAAAGGGACGGTGGCGTCAGCTTCGCCTTCACCCCATGCAAGTTGTCCCCATCCCGCACGGCCCCAGCCGTCAGGAGGGCTAGACATTACTCGACCCTAATGATCGCTGAAGTCGCGTTAGCTGTTGGAAACACAACTGTAAACGTGCCAGCCGTTGAGGTTTTATCCGCAGTAAAGTCCAAGACAACCACTGACGGATCACCTGAAGCGGTGTCATTATAAATCAACGCGCCACGAGCCGTGATAGTAGCCGTAGTGAAGGATATATCAGCAAAATCTGTAAAAGCCTTTGTTCCAGACGTTGTTACGCCCTGCTTTGACAAAGCTCCACCAGCCAAGGCATATGAACCAGAAGCCGCAACTTCATTTGTTGTCGTATAGGCAGTCGTTGCCGCAGTAAAAGAAGCACTATTAGTGTACAACGCCAACTTAAAAGTATTTCCGTCAGTTTTAAAGTTATGTGTGCCTTCTAAGAGTTCACCCTTAAAAGATGTACACATAAAGTTTCCTGAAAACGCCATATCATAGTCTCCTAAGTTGATCGGCAAGTTCTATTTGACCAGCCTTACGGAGGTCCCCGCACAGTGTAGCACGGTCTTGTTTAATTCCCATTTTAATATAACTGGTAACAACTACAAGCATTTGTTCTTTAAAAGCTCGGGCTTGAGCCTGCAAAAGGGGATGAGACTTGTCTCCCACAGTAATTAAACGATCTACGCACATCTCAGCTACTTCTTCTGGGGTATGCCCCCTTCCGTTCGTAGTTTTGACAAAAGGCGTTAAAGTCTCCGCCACATTAAGCTTCATATCAAACATATTTAACCCTTATATAAAATTCCTGCGCCATCTGTTGGATCTGGCGGTGCTGTTACTTCCGATAAAGGAACTATTTTTAACATACCCTTATCAAAAGATACATGTGGAGGATCGTCTAACCGATGATATCCGTACAATTTTTGCTCAGAAGGAACATTTGTGTCCATGAAAGCAGATTCAGGGGCAACAGAAAGACGCACTCCCTTTGAGGTCAGGATGCCGCACCAAAACTCGCAACAGGCTCTTCCCGCCTCGGCAAAATGAAGTTGATTTGCGTAAGAAAAATCAATCCCAAAGATGTGAACTTCTTTAACTTCTTGATATACAGCGTATGCAAGTGTATACGCGGCGGTATTATTAAAATAACAAAGCCCTGTGTCTTTGATTACCTCAGAAATAGGATATTTTTCTATAGAAGGGCATCGAGGATCTTCAGTGCAACTGTAAATAGGAAAGTCTTGTTTTTCTCTAATTACCTTGGAAACAACTCCCGTTTGATTTCCCGCGGCATCTTCGTCGAGAAAACGAGCCGGAGGATCCATCATAAACATACGGTCTGTTTTATAAATACCCGCAGTAGCATTAATAGTCCAAACTTCGTCATACGTTTCAGAATGAGACAAAGAAATAGCAAAATTTAATTGTGAGCGACCCATCGCTACAATGGCGATTTTAGCGCCTTTTAATTTAGTGTGTTTCATACACCCCCTTATTGTTTTGGTATTACAACTCGTCCCGCACTATATTCTTGTGTAGTTTCTTTTGCTTCTCCTAAAAGTTTTAAGCCGCCGGCGGCTTCGATAAACCGTTGAGTATAGTTTTGAATTAAATCGGGCTCGCCTTTCATAAAGGTATAGGCTTCAATTAAAGAACCATACAACATACATATTGAAGCATTTTCTGATAGCCACGTTGTACCCGAATCCGCCCCCGAGGTAAGGCTGGTGGGTCGATAAAAATAATGTAACTCTGCCACATATGAACTATTAGGAGTTGGCGAAATTATAAAATTGCTAATATCAAAAACAGCGTAATATCTTGGAGACCCTTCCGTGGTAGATTTTGGATTAAACTCTTGAATAAAATTTACATCCTTAAACAAAAGAAATTCTTTGTTTCCGCTACCGTCTGTATAAGACAACGAAAAAGGCGCTAAAAAGTCGTTCGGGGCGGCAAGATACTGGTCAGATTGTGTAAAAGTTGCGGAGACATTTTTACGAAAAAAGTTTAATTGAATAGTCTTTAGAATTCGCTCTTCTGTGTTTCTAATAAATATTGGAAGATTTGTTACAAAAGTAGTTTCATCATTTTCCGTGTAATCTTGAACCGCTTGTTTAAGTTGCGCGTAAGTAAAGCTCATGACGTTGTCACCTGTACAGTTCCTACAGACCCGTAAACTGCGGTAGGTCTTGGAGTTAAGTTGTTTATGGTAGCGATTCCCACATAAACTTGATAAGGCTCTACTCGATCAGGACGAGCATCTTTTAAGGCTTGTGGATCACTAGCCTTACGAAAAGGACCAAGTTGCGGGTGTTTTGGCTCAAACTCGTCCTTGCCTACAAGAAGACCGTTCCACTCTTTCCGCATGTCCTTGTATTTATACCGGACTCCGGAACGGTCTGACGTTGCATATGCAAATTTGCCTTGAGCAAACTTAGACATTATGTTGTCCTAAAATATTCATATTGCGGAACCACATTAAATGAAGCTCGGTCTCGATCTTCGGTCATGGCTCGCTCAAACTCTTCTTCATAAATCGCTTTTAATACTTGAATACGTTGCGGCGCGCGTTTCAAAGAAATGTAGTATGCCAACCCCGCGGCCAAACACGGATAGAACCGAAACGGCACTCCCAAAGTGTTAGTTTGCGTGTCCGCATCATCAATGCGCGTTAAAGCGTCGTAAATAACTGTATCCGTTGCATTTTCGGGGGCTGGCCAGATTTTTAAGTTTGGCGTAAGCTGACGATCTAAGAAAAATTGGTTAGGACGTCCTTGCGTTGTTTTGCTTGGAATATTTAAAAACTCGTCACGGCTAACTCGATCTAACGCGTAGTCCGTCCCACTTCGGCGCACTACGACAGATAGAATGTCAATAACATCGGATCCTAAACTAATATCCGAGTCTCCTACCGTTGTGGTAAAAGTGCGTTGTTCAATCGTCCACTGATTTAAACCACGATTTGCCCATTCCGCTAACATTAAATTGAGGGAACGCCTTGCGGTCTTTAAGTCGTAACCAGTACGAACCTCAAGACCACAACGCTCAAAAGCTTCCTCAATGTAATCAGCTACATCAAGTTCAAAATCCGTGCTTCCTGAAACTGCCATTAGTCTTTAACTAACTTGTAGCCCTTGTCTTTTGCCATTTTTCGAAGATCTGCTACCGACATTCCTGCCGCGCCACCGCTCTTCATTTTCTTTTCAACCATGCCGCCGCCGCGCATTTTTTTAACCGGCCCGCCGCGCATCATTTTTTTGGGTTTCATCGCCATGTTTTATCTCCATTAGTCGTCGATACAAATCTTGTCTTTGCAGGAATAGGTGCTCCGCATCGTATTCCTCCAGATACTTATCATAATACCCTTTTGCTTTCAACTTGTCCGCCGCGGAATGCACTTTTGTCAAACGCTGAACAAATATCATGGCGTACTCTACATCGACCAGAGGAGTAAATGTCTGATCATCAATCAGGTCGTTAGGCTCATCGTGCGGATGAAATCCCATCAACCAAATGTTTTTATCGATAAAAAACCCGTCCGAAATTGCTCCATTCATCTGATACAAATAATCTTGAAACTCTTCGGGATCTTCTTCAAACGCCAAATCTACAATTATGTGTAGCTCAAACTCGTCTTCAAATTGAGAAACGGCACTATACAAATCTTGCATATGGCTAGTATATTTAAAGGAGATAGTTACTTTGTTATCTGCCCAAGCTCTTTTGGCATAAGGACAAGGCGGTAATCCGGCAAAATACTCTGAGGATTGCTCCAAAGCGTGAGCAGACCACTCTTTAATTTCCCGTATGATCTGCTCTTCGAGTTCCATCAAGCATACCGAGTTTTTTTGCGACGATTGTTCATAACCGCTCCGCAACCTTTGTGGTTTTTTCTAATTACACCGCCGAGGGCCATTTTGACCTCCGCTTTTTTGGTGTTCTTTACAACTTGCTTTCCTTTTGCACCTTCTTTTTTCTTTTTTCTGGCAGTAGAAGCGCGCTCGGACTTACTTAAACTTTGTGCTTTTGATCGAGGAAGACACCGGTCGGGGTTTTTCTTATCTTTAGAAGTGCCGCACTTGCCAACGATGTTGCCAGAACTGTCTATTCGTACCCAGTCTTGGTCTCGCCACTCTTTAAGCTGTCCCACTATTTTTTGCCTTTTGATTTCTTGGCATAATTGGGATCTTTACAATACTTACTTGCGGCCATATTTGCATAAGCACTGGGATAGGTATCAAATGTTCGCTTTGCCCACGCTTTGCCTTTAGCGCAAATTTTACCGCCAGATTTGACCTCTCCGCCTTTGGCCATTCTGCGAACGGTTGTACGCTTAGTAGAACACGCTCCGTTGCCTAGATTAACTCGGCTATTCATAACAGTTTCTCCGCTAGAAAGCTTGCTACAATTAACGCGGCAATACCCCACATACGCATATCTAAAGTTTTTAACGTTTGACTTTGTGAAGAAAGCTTCTCATTAATTGCTTCGTAACGGAGATTACACTCCGACTCATGGCGTTCAAGTAACAGTAAGACGTCCTTGGCTTGAAGATCTTTGTCTTCCAATGACAAACTGACAATTGTCTCATTACTCATTAACATTTCCATCTTTTACGAGCCGCGCAAATACGCTTCTTAGGCGTTTTCTTGCAGTCAATGTTGTGCATTTTCTTTTGACCCTCCGAGCGAGCGCAAAAAGACTTACGTCTTTTTGCATCTTTAGAGCCTTTCTTTACCGTTCCGGTAACAGCCGTTTTTAACTTACTGCCGGGATTTTTCTTACGATAAGCCGCAACGCCTGCTTTAGTCATGCCCGCCCCGGACTTTGTCGAACGAAAGTTCTTCTTGTTCCGAGCGGGCATTTTTGACTTTTTAGGCTCCGCCATATGTACGCGTCTTAATTAAAGAATACGGTCGCCGCAGTTACTGCGGTAAACGCTGATACGTATATATCACTTACTCGTATTCCTTCTGCCGGAATATTTACGGAGTGCGTAGTAGAGGCGTTAAAGTCAAGATCTAAAACAGTAGAACCCCCGTTACCATCTGTGACGGTAAGGCGAGGAGTTCCTGTTGTAGTGGTCAACTGAATCTGACGAATACGCGCAGGTCCTATACCAAGAGAACCTGTGCTAGTAATTCGTTTTGTTCTTACATCAGAGTCTGCCATTCATCAGTCCTCTTTCTTTTTAGACGCCGCAGGTTTTTTAGCGGCGGCTTTTTTAGAAGCCGCCTTTTTGCCGTCGTTTAGCACCTTGCTATTTAGATTGCCCATGACTCACCTCTTACGATACTGCCGCAGAGAATGGAGTAGCTTCTGTGCCTGTTGCCGCACCGCGGACAAGCACCGAGAAAACACCTGACGCAACGTCTTGAAGTTCAACTTGTCCACCTAGAATTCCTCCGGTAGTAGTACCATCCAAAGTAATTGTGTCCGAAGTTGCGGCTGTTTCAAAAATAGACGCTGAATTGTCTGAGTCGTTTGCTACAACCGCTACACCTGCCATCGTATCGTCTGCGCTTGCGACTTGAACGATGTAAGAATTTGAAGTGACGGTAGTTTTTACGAAAAAGCTGTAGACGTTCCCTGTTCCAGTTGCGGCTGGAAGAGTGACTGTTGCACCGGACGCAATGTCTAAGACCATTGTGCGTCCAGCATTTGCGGCAGAAGTTAACGTAACGTTTGCGGCTACAGTTACCAGAGAGTCTGTTCCTGAAATAAATCCAGCCGTAGAGGTGACTGGACCTGAAAAGGTAGTTGATGCCATTGCGATGTCCTCACATGCGAGTTTAGCGCGTCTGTCTGCATGTCGTCTGCTAGGTCAGTCCGACGCACTGATTTCCTAGATAATTAAATCTTACAGATAAAAAAAGAGGGCGTCTAGCGCCCTCTTTCTTTTTACGCCGCTCCGGGTGTACCGAAAACGGAACGCCAGTCTGAGACACCGAAGCTGTAACGCTCACGGGCCTTGAACCGCATATTTCCAGTGTCAAAGTCACCTTCCATTGCAGTCTTGATTGGCGAACGGTTAAAGTATTTAAAACCGTTAGGTGCGTCAGTCATAACAAAGAACGCGTCAGTGTCAGTCAAGAAATGGTTGACTACTGCCCCTTCAGGCAACATTCCCATATTCTTCATTGCATTGGCGTCGTTATCCGCTGTTCCCGGACGCAGGTTGGAGTTCAGAACACGCTCTGCAACAAACTGAAGTTCCTTTGGAATAATCAGCTTGGTGCCACGAACTGCGATCTTGAGTCCACGCTCATCAGTTAAACCAGCAATGTCAATCAAGGTCTGCTCAAGAGAAGTCTCGTTGAGGTCAGCCGCGACTGAAAGCTGGTTACGCTGGTTTCCAGACAGAGAGGGGTGCGCTGATGAACACAGTGCCGCACCGTCACCAACAGGTGAACCAGTGCTAAACGCGTTGTTCAAAATAGACGCCGCCTTAATCTGCTTAGTCTGGGCCATTGAACGAGCAAGTGCCTTGGTGTAACGAGATGCCAGACGATCATAAAGATTGTCCTCGATAGCTTCCTCAGTGATTGAGAACGCCAGAGCGATTGTCTCGTGTGTGTAACGTGCAGTGTATGTCTCTTGTGCATCGTCAAATGTGATGGCAGTGCCTTCACCCTTAACTGGTGCAGTTGAGAAACCACCCAACATTACTTCTTCTTCGAACGCACGATCTGAAGATTCTTCTGCGAAGATTTCAGCATGTTCGTTTTCGTAACGGTTGTATTCCATCCCGAACAGGGCATTAAGGCCCGGTTCAAGCTCTTTCGCTAACTGTGCGCGAGAGATTGCCATAACCCTTCTCCTTAAATTCCTGTTGAATCAGCAGTGGTCTGAGAATCAGACGCACATGCTGGCGAGTTGAAGTGGAAATTAAAACGAACAACAAAGTTCACGCCTGCCGCATCGTAGTCGTTGTTTGCTTCGTCATTGACGATTCCAACAATACGCATAGCAAGAGTTGCTGTTGCCGCCGCTGTACTAATGTCCAACTGACCAGTAGAACGACCGGTTGCTGTAGAACCAGAAGTTGCTGTTGCCAGAGAGCAATTTGAGAACACGTCTGCCAAAGCAGTTGCGCGATCTGTTACTGACTCGTCTGCCGCTACACGGAACAGTTGATTGGGATTGTCTGCTACAAAAGCTTTGACAGGGAAGTTTGTATCAACGCTTACGCTGTTAGCACCCGGCCAGTAGTTTTTGAACACAGTCTTCTTAGTAGAAGAATCCACATATTCCACACCCATCAGGACGCCGAGGAAAGGAACAGTCCCGCCATTTGCGTTACCAACAAGGTCGATAACGCCAGCCGCCAGTGGAATTACTGGCGAAAACTGAAAAATAGCATTCGTGTTTGCCGCCGCAATTTCATACTGAGTTACCCCAGTAGAATTTGTAGCGCTTCCATTCAACCCGATAGGACGTAGACCAAAAGAAGTATCTTGGTTTGCCATAAGGCTATCTCCTAATCAGGGTGACCCCTACTTATCACGAGGGCCACCAAAAGTTACACGTTGTTGCCGATCAGGATTACTGATCCGCATCGTAGAATGTTGATTCTCTCGCATCATATCGTGATCCACAGCTTGCATCTGATCGTGATTGCGCTGACTAAAATAGGCAGTACGCTCTTCCACAGTTTCTTCTGGGATCCTTGCAAGGATCAACCCGCCAACGCCGAATACACCTTCATATTTACCTGAATCGATCACCGGTGCTTCAAAGTCCGGGTATTCGTCCGCACGGACTAATTCCCATCCTTCTCGTAGCTTTGCACTAATATTCTTGCGGTCATCAAAACCGCGAGTCTCAGCGCGAATCCACCGATGTTTAAAGCCATCTGGTGCAGGTGGTGCGTCTAACATAGACGGTGGAGCCCACGGCTTACGCTGTGCCGTTTTCTCTCTAGTTGTACTTGCGCGGGAAGCTCGACTTCCGTTTTTCATATCTTCAGTCATATTATTGCTCCCTAACGTATTTCGCGTATTCTTCAAGTGGCACTCCGAGTTTTTTAGCCATAGTGACTTGGGTCTTGGAGAGTCGGACCTTTCCTGTGCGCCCAGTTGCTTTTCCGCGGGATACTGAAGCTACCGTCTGAGCGGGACGGCGGGCTCCACCCGAATTTTTTAACTTATGCGGGAACTCTTCCCCCATACGTCTATCCAGTTCATTGTAGTAATCATCTGACTGCGGGTCAAATCCATCTGTTTCCACAAGTTTTTTATGGATACCAAAAACCGCATAAGTCATCGCTTCATCCTGCCCAAACCACTCATTCCGCGTTGCCCAGTCCTCTGCTTTTGGATCTGGTCTACGCGGTTGCTGTGCAGGCATCGGCTGTTGAACCTGTGTTTGTTGTTGCGCGGCAGTTTGTTGGGCGTAGCGTTCTTGCTGAACTTTAGCCTGACGAGCTCGATCACCTTCGATAGCCAACGTTGTAATTTTACGCTGTGCTTCGATAACACCGTTGGTGTCTCCCATTTCAATTGCCCGAGCAAGGTCTTGCTCTGCGGCAGTTGTCTGAGTCTCAATACGCCCGTTGTATTCAGTGACGTAGTTGCTACTCAAATTGTTCATTCGGTTTTTAAGATCGTCTGCTTCGGTTTGCACTTGTTGTGCATAACGAAGAGCCTCTTCCCGCTCACGTTCAGCGGTACGCATTTTCTTAGTTAAACGATCAATGCGTTTTTGCGTTGCATTATTCGCTTTATCAAAATTGTCTTCATCGGCATCCAAGGCTTCAACGCCTACGGGTTGCTCGGTTTCTTCAGTAGCGCCAAAGTCCACCTCAGTTTCTTCAGCGTCTCCTACATCTAATTCGATCTGATTGTCATTTCTTTCTTCAGCCATTTCTTATCTCCTTAAAAATGAAGAACGTCTTCTGGCGAACTAATGCGCGCCAAAACTTCGTCATCGTTAAGAATCCGCACTTCTCCGCCATCAATGTTAAAACGAGAGCCAGAATACCGGGCAAACATTACCCATTCTTTTTCTTGGCACCACGGTCCAGTGGGAAACTTTTCTTTATCTCCATAAGCCAAAGGGCCTACTTTTAAAACATAGCCAACTTGGGTAGATACCTGCTGTTGCTCTATTGTTTTATCCGCCAGAAGAATTCCACCTTCTGTTTTGCCTTGACCTCGGTAAGGGAGAATAAGAATACGCCACCCCGTGGGGCTCGGTAATCTTTCTAGGAGGGTTGCTCCAATTGCTTCGGGATCGAGAAAAGTTTTTCGATCTTCTTTATACGCATCTTCAAGCGTCGCGACTTGTTCAGTCATCCATATGCTCCTGTTTATCTAGCAGGCTCTTGAGTTCCTGTTCGACATGATTGAGGGCAGTCAACATGCCCATCAATTCACGATAATGTTCCATCGTCTTGACTCCATCATATTCGAGGCAGTCTGTGATGGCCGTTCGCTGTTCACGGATGATCCGATAAACAGCTTCCGCTAAGTATATATCACTCATTCTCTTATATCACCGTATTTTATCTTAGATAGTCTTATATAATCTTATCATATCTTATATACGGCAATATATTTTTTAGACGTTACGCATCCTAGTTACCAACCGCTCCGCACGATTTGTGACCTGCTTGTACCACTTCGAATCAACCATTTCATCGGCGGCCTTATTCCAGTCTCTGGCATCAACCCCGGCCTTCATGCCTTTAAATTTGCTCAAACGAGGCCGGCCCATATTAAACATCATATTTGCAATGATCATTTGAACTTCGTCAGGAAGCTCGTAAAAGCCAGCATATAGTCGTTCGCACTCATCCAGCGTAATATCTATGTCTTGCTCGAAAAGTTCTGCCACGCGGTCCTGTGAGACCTCCGTACCTACTTCCTTATCGCATTCCTCATCGCCCTCGACGATCAGGTGACCAATACCGCATGTGGGCAGGCTCAAGTGATCAAGGTAGATTTCGTACTTAACGCCCTCATCAGCTTCTAGCTCTAAGCGCAATTGCTCTAAATTCATCCCTTCTTCCTTAACTTCATAATCTTGTCGGCAGACTTAATTCCAAATGCGGCAGAACACGCCAGAAACAATAAATACTGATACCACTCAGGAGTTTTTTCGAGCGCATCAAACCCTTGATCGAGCCTTTCTATAACGCTGTTATCGCCGGTAATTACCGCATAACCCACGGCGATCAGAGGTAACGTCAGGACAATCGTCAGATACTCGTCTTTCCATGAATTTCCAGAAGCCTCTGCCATCTTCGATTCCCAGTCAGCATCGTTCTGGATCGCGTTGATTTTACGTTGCTGGACCGCTTTTTTCTCGTCAGCCTTTCCTTGTAAGAATTCTTTGCCCAACTCCATTGCTGGACCGATTAGCATCTGTAACACGGTTAACCTCCTCTAATTTGCGACCGCATCGGTCACACCGATGTGCTGGTCTGACGACAGTCTTGCCGCCGCATTCAGTTTCGTACAACCCCTTATTGAAGTCGTACAAACAAGTTTTCATTAGTCAGACTTTTTCGACTGGTAAGCACTCGCGCCAAAAAAACTGGCGACAAGGGCAGACACGGCTATAAAATAGGTCCCCGCGATGTCAGTGATGAGGCTAGCCGCTTTGTCGAGTCCGACAAGGCTACATATAAAAATACCGCTGGGATAAAGCAGTAGACCAAACAGCGCGAACCACGCCATTTTCCTGATCGAATCGCGCTGTGCGTCTTCATCTTCCATCTTACGACGGCGATCCTCCAATTCAATGAGAGCAAGCTCATGCGGATCGATAACGCCATTCCCGTTCGTGTCATATTTTTCTAACTCTGTCATAGAATATTTCCTTGAATCTGATCCGTCGGTACGCAAACGAGATTATAATTTTTTATCGGCTTGCCTATCTTCTGAATCATTTCCTCACTCGCAAAGAGACAATCCATCTGATTTGTATGCATCTCAAGTATTCTGAAATAAAACGTCATATCAGTCACAAATATGCCCATAAGAACCCAAGTCAATTAACGCCCTTTCAGACCAATGAGATAAAGTAATAAGGCCACGGCCCCGCCCACCACACCGAGGCTAAAAATGCCAACAGCACCATACATAAGTCCATTCTTAATGGCTTTTCTTTTAGCCAGCTTCTTAGCCTTCTCACGCTCCAATTGCTTCTTTTTTAATTCCTTTCGATTGCGAATGAAAGTCTGGTAATCATCCCAAAGACCTGCGCGACCGGCATAGATAAACATTTGTTTTATTTCATATTCTTT
>CERP01020242.1_pt1 | contig 12817 bp, 13 predicted proteins | sample 530801 | NCBI WGS metagenome assembly CERP01 (sample SAMEA2620991, study PRJEB7988) | marine metagenome | biome: marine biome (ENVO:00000447); feature: surface water layer (ENVO:00002042); material: "saline water (ENVO:00002010), including plankton (ENVO:xxxxxxxx)" | depth 5 m | reverse complement strand
AGGTTGAAAAGAAAATTCAGGTTGAAAAGAAAATTCAGGTTGAAACGAAGCAGGATATAAAACTATCAGATGGTAAAAAGACAAGGAAAGAATATATACCTAAACGTATTCAATATCCAACAATAACTGAAAAGGTTGTAACAGAGCAAGCTAATGATAATATAGATGGTAGAGATAATGTCAATAAATATATTGACCACTTAGATGAATCAGCTATCAACGAGTCTGATGATAAGTCTGATGATAAGTCTGATGATAAGTATATCAACACAAAACTTGAGCAATTCAATACACAATTACATCAAATTGAGCAAAGGTCTAAGATACATGCTGAGAGTTACGGAGGTGGGGGCGGTACAAATGCAATGCAATTCAGAGATGGAGGAACGATGCGTGGAGATCTTACGGTCGTTGGCTCTATCAGCGCGCATGAGCTTGTAGGCGGCGATAAAGAACCAACATTCATCCCAGCAGCTGCAATGGTTCCCAGAGCTTCAGATGCAACAGGTGCCACATCAGAGAGCAATGAATATACAATTAACAATATTAATATTGATTACTGGTTATTGGATGCAGCAGCTGATGAAGCTATACAAGTAGTTACAACAGCGCCGCTCGGCTGGGGCGGTACCTTTACTGCAACGGTATATTGGGATGCCTTAACAGGAACCGCTGGTGAATATGTTAAATGGGGCGTTAGAGCAAGTACTATCCCTGACAACAGCCCTATTGACACACCTCTAGGTACACAGATTACTGTTGAAGATCAATTAGATGCAAGCGGTGATAATCATTTTATCACAACAGATACAATTACAGCGACAGGCACACATGCAACAAAAAACTTAGTTGTAGTTGAAGTAGAGCGTATAACTACTGGTGTTACTGCAACAGCTCATGCTAGTGATGCTAAGTTCATCGGCGTAAATATAAATTGGATCTAAACATGAAAAGAGAATATATACACGTAATAACAAATACCAAGCGACCTGAAATTAGAACAGGTAAAACACCATTTGAATTTCATAATCGTGATCCAAATAAATCATCAGCATTTGGCCCAAACAGACGGTCGATGTTTATACCAGTTACTCGAGAACCTACACCGTCTATTAATAACAATGTTACTGAAAAAATAAACATACCTAAGACAGATGGTGTAGATGGTGAATATGAATCACCAAATTGGATAGTTAAAAGGAGATTGGTTAACCAAGATGATCTACAAGCAGCCAAAAATGCTCACCTCGATGCACTATCTGTAGATTATAATGATGCTCTATCATCTGGATATGTAGAAGATAGTTATATATTTCCGTTCAGTGAAGAATTTTTAAACGGAATACAAACTAGATCTAGTTGGATGACATCTGCTCAAACAAATAACGATATCCCCCGTACATTTAAAATCACATTTTCTGATAAGAACAATAAAGAAGTACAACGCACCGCTACTCAGATGAAAGCAAGCGCAATAGCATACGGTAAGGCTTATTTTACAATTATTGAGAAGGAAGCGCATTCAAAAGATCAGATTGAAGCCGCTACCACTATTCAAGAACTTACAGCAGTTACCTGGAAGTTTTAATAATGGCTTTAATTATGCATTTGCGAATGAAACGCCACAGAGGACATGCAGCCCGCATCTTCGGCACCGCTACCGCCGACCAAGTGCGGAAAGTCGTGGCGTGGTTACTCAAACGCGAGGGGTTGGATTTAACCGGGGGACCTGACGCCTAGTGTCATTCCTAATACATAGACGAAAAGCCTTTCGGGGAGATCCGAACAACCCCGGAACCGGCGACCTGTTGCACTGGTGGAACCTCAACAACAAGTCAGTGGCGGACTCTGGTGACGGTCTTTGGGATCAAGAGGGGTCCATGCACCTGACCAACGTCAGCTGCACAGACTCATCGGGGACTGGTCCAGACGGTGCTGACACGGTAGCCATGACCAGCACCCAGTACCTCGAAACAGCGTCAGACGAAAAGTTCTTTGGTGGGGCGGGTGGGGCCGCTGGCGGAACCGAGTTTAGTATGGCGATCTGGGCGCAGGCTGACTCGGTCAGCTCGACGGGCAACTGGGTGATCAACTGGAGGGGAGGTACTGAAAAGCTCGGCCAGATCACCATCTCCAACAAGACGCCCGACGACGATGTCAGAGGGGCAGCATGGGACTCGGTGGCGGAGGGGGGCGATTTTGTATGGGCAAAAGAGACGGTAGACCCCGGCACTGATTGGCATCACTACGTCATGACAGTAGGTGGAACCAACGCAAAAATGTACGTTGACGGGGTCGAGGAGGGGGCCGACACAAACGTTGATTTGGGGGACCTAGAGACGCTGGCAATGCCTTTCGCTATTGGCACTGCGGCATGGTTCCCGATTGGTACCAACACCAAACACGTTGGAGAGGTTTGGATGGGCAGCGTCTGGAAGAAAGCGTTGTCGGCTGACGAGGTTAGCTGGCTTTACAAGGACGGCAGCGGCAGAGCCTACAGCGAACTCTAACATGACTCAAAAGATACAGAGCGCACTAACACAATACATGAACATTAGCGTTAAATACGCTTAATACCTAACAGTAATTCGAATGATATTTTTACCAAATCGGCGAAAAGCATTCCGCGCGGGTGGGCTATCTGCCGACGCGGGCGATGATTTTTCATCAACTCAGGGGGCGACGGGATGGCACTACGGCTACTTCACGACAGAAGGGTCCGGGACCGACGTATCGCCCGCCGACCCTTCATCATTCTCCACCGCAAACATGAGTTGGGCTGGTGCCGACTGGAGAGGGAATGAACAGTATGACACGCCGCGGGTCGCCGCAACTACTGGGCACCCCGGAGTCACATCAAGATCCTCGGCGGTCTGGAAGTATACAGTCATCGGAGACCACGACGACGTTTACCTGTTTTTTGAAGGAACAGGCGTTACAAACGGCGCAACGTCTTTTGCGATATGGCACAATTCGACAAAGGTGGCTGGATATGCTCAAACAAACGGGGCTACGCAGGCTTCTATAAATGCTACGCGTAACCTTTCAGATGGGGATGAGATTTTCTTTGAGGTGAACTGCCGAAATTCGCCGAATAGTGACAGTGTGCATAGTATCACAGCTAGCCTTAACTAACCCCACCCAACAATGACCGACGGGCCGCTAGACTAACATGACGCAAAAGCTACAGTCCCCTAACATATACATGAACGCGTGGTTATCATACGCTACATGATTTAAATCTAATTGGTGTTGAGTGTAAACAGATAGTAGTATCATTGCCAAATAAGCAGCGATTGATTAAATATCGGTATGTCTCGCAAGGATGATGCTGATTCCAAGCTAAATAATTTCACGAGGCTGCTGTCTGAAAAGATTAAGCAATCTCAACCTGTATACGATCCTCTCAGAGAATCCGTCATCGAGAACAAAGCTGAAATACAACAAATTGATGAAGAGCTGCAAGCTCGTGGGTCTATTTTTGATCTGATTGCAACCAAGATTAATAAAGAATCGAAACCAAAAGTAGAGCATAAAAAATCTCCTAATAATCCTTCAATCATCGACCTGATTGTTAAGGATAACGAAAACCCAGCCAAACAAGAGACATCAGCACTAGAGAATGAATCTGATAAGTTGTTCATCTCAAGTAAGGAAAACGAAGAAGAGCAGGCAGAAGAAGAGCAGGCAGAAGAAGTTGTAGATACCTCAACTAACGTTGAGACTTATATGTCTGATATGCCAGTTGAGGCACCATCAGAAGAATTAGAAGGTCTTTCTACAACTGCTCAAGAGCACGCACTATCAAAAAGGGTAGATCAATTTACTGCTCAGATGAAAGATCTCGAACAGAGATCAAAGGTTCATGCTGAGAGTTTCGGAGGCGGCGGAGGTACAAATGCTGTTCAATTCCGCGACGGCGGGACGATGTATGGTGATCTTACGATCAAAGGTGTACTATCTGCAGCAACATACTTAGGTATATCTGGAACATCATTATGGTCGAGATCCAATACAACTCTCACTACACTTAATGCTAATGATAGTGTACGTATAGATGGCACGCTGTCAATTTCAACCCTATCAGCCCAATCAAATAACACTATTAGTCCTGCTACAACAGGTATAAGATTAGGTTCACATAATGCTGCATTTAGCGCCATTCATTCTAATGAGCATCATTTTGAGCCACTAGACGAAGCCCCGGTTCACGAAGAAGGCCTATTATATTATGCTGCTGCTGATAAAACACTAACACTATACTCTGATATTGCAGATGTGAGTCTGAATATAGGACAGGAGCAGTGGATAAGAGTTAGTAACAAAACTGGATCTACTATTACAAATGGTCAAGTAGTTTATATTAATGGAGCTCAGGGTAATAGGCCAACAATAGGGCTAGCTGATGCAAATACTGAGACGACAGCTAATTTAATAGGCATAGCTACTCATGATATCGTTGATAATGCTCAAGGTTATGTTACCACGCAGGGGTTAGTGCGAGATGTTAATACAACCGACTTCACTGAAGGTGATATCATATATACCTCTCTCACAGCAGGTGCGTTTACCAATGTGCAGTTAGATGCACCATTCCATGCTGTTGAGGTAGGTCATATTATCAGAGCACACCCAACTCAGGGTATAATATTAGCATCCATAGGCATCGATGTTGAGCTTAGCGATGCACATGATGTATCATATACCCAACCATCATCAGCCTTCACTAATGGCGCTCTACTGACATGGGTATCATCAGCTTCTGCTTGGAGAGATGACATCACAAGCTCTAATAAATGGAATAATACTTATAATATAGTAAATTCTAACAGCGCGAACTGGAATAGCGTATATACTATAGTAAACAAGGCAGTCGACTACACCGTAACAACATCTGACTATACGATAAACGCTACTGCTAGCGGTATTATAATAACACTACCAACATCAATAGGTATACAGGGTCAAATATACGTAATTAAAAATAGTAGTAATAGCACAATAACGCTAAGCGCCAATGGAGCAGAAACTATTGATACACACAACATAATCCAAACAGAGCCACCTACATCAATAACTGTACAATCAACCAACACAAATTGGATTATAATCTAAGACAACAAACATTATAAACAAATGAGCTATACACCTAATCAAATACATCCGCTATAGGAGTTAATTCAGATACTGCAATTTCTGGGAGTAATTGGTCTGTAAACACTTATACTGGTGTATTCGAGTTAAATCAGAAAGCATATGCAGGCGTCAACTAGCGGTGCTGAATCAACAACGTACCCAGCATCTAATCTAGTGTTCTCAACCGCTGCAGGAGCTAATGACTCAACAATAGATCTTAAAGAGGCGGTGCTTGAGCCGACGGAAAATTATACAGTAATATATAACCTTCCAGCAGCGGGAACAGCCGATGTTATTATTGGATTTAACTGGCAAGAAGATTTCTAAAAACTACTTGCTAGTTGACTCTCAAATTTTGAGATGTTATGTTTCTATATGGTATTGGATGACAAACTTGACTATGACGGCGAATTAATTCACAATCGCTTCGCTTACAAATATCTTCGTAAAGATGTCAACCCTCTAGGAGATATCGTAATTTTTAGAGGTAACATGCTCGTTGAGAAGGATGGGATGATCGACCTTGAAGACCTCGTATCTGACGATTTCATTTACAGTGAGGATGCAATCAACATCTGTTGGGAGATCCCTAGCCTTAATCCATTCGGAGCTGTTGCATTCCAACGTCTCTTCAATACTGAGATTGCGATAATGCTTCGAAAGTACGAATCTACTGTGCATATGAATGGTGACGATATCATGATTACTACTCCCCGTTCAGGAGTGCAGAACTGGATGTCGCATGCAGATTCAACACGCAAGGTTTCCGTATCTATTACATATTCGAAAGACAATGTCGCCTTAGGTCATACCGGATTGAACATCAGAGCGGGAGATAGAGCACCGAGCTTCGCATTTTCTCTTGAGCTGAAGGATGCTCAGGCTAGAGACTTGATGTTCAAGATTGAGAGTACATTCTATGCAATGATCCAAGACATGTTCATCGCTACGACGAAGATTACAAACGTCTAATGGACATATTTCAAATACTAGGAACTCTTCTTCATAGTCGGAAAAAGATCCCATTCGTAGATGAGACGTTTGTATTATTCCTAGTTAGCAAATGGATCACCATGTATGATCCTAGGCTGTGTGTCATAATCAACGACACTGCTAACAAGCATTGGACAACCTTTACGCAACCTCAAGATCAATATGATTTTTTGTATGCAGTATTATGGAAGATGCCGTTCAAGCGCTCATCGTATATCAAGAAGCCTAAGAAAAAGGCTCTTACAGCCGAGCAAAAAGACGATGAAGCAGAGCTGAAGATGATCGCAAACAACTTATGTATCTCTGTCAGAGAACTGAATGAGTACAAAAAGCAGTTAGATCTTATCCATAGCTCATCAGAATAGCTATACAGTTGAACTGAGTATTTGCCTATGTAAATAGGTACATGCCAGTAGATATTGATAAGCTCACACCAACCAAGGGTCTCATCGACCTAAACAAATCTGCGAATTGGGAAGCGTCTATACTCGCTGAGGATTTCGTATTCTCAGGAGTTTTCGGAGATGCTATTTTCGCCGAATATGTCGATCTCTCTGATGATGGAGATTGCATCAAACGTGGTTCTCTATTCATTCCTGAGAACGCAGCTGCTAAAGCTTGGCGCTACGCAAAAGTAATTCTAAAGGGACCCGACGTTGATGGTGTTGATGTGGGTGACATTGTTATCTTCCCCAACAACCTCGGAATGCCTGTTGAAGACTTTGCTGTCGCTGTAGATGGTGAAATTAGAAAGGTTGAATCAGGACTGTTCCTAAATGAACAGCGCTTATTTGGTAGATGCTCACAAAAAGAGAATTATGAAGATAGGACGATCAGCACTACAGACGCTCTTGCTGACTAATGTCGCAGAAATAACCTTTATCAAGCGCAGGCCTAAAAATGACGACGGTAGCTTGCGCAGAATGATATGTACAAATTCAAACACTATTTTGAGATCTCCGAACGGGAGAACAACTCTGAATTACAGACCAGCCAGTGGAGTGCTACCATACAATATAGCGCAACACAACCTAGTTGTAACATGGGATATCCTGATGCAGGATTACAGAATGGTATCGATGGACAATTGCGACTTAGTACAGCAATGGTCTGATAATGGAGAAGAATTTTGGCCATACTTCAACGAACAATTCTACCCGATGTCGTCTCTAGAAAAACGCGCATGGATGCAAACATAAATGACCGACATAAAACCCCCACTGAAATCCTTGAGAAGAATATTCAAAGGGTACTCCAATGCCCTATCGAGTTTTGGGCAATGGATGCAGAAATGGGAGGACCAGTACACAATAAGCCAATCAAAGCAGGGAAGCTCAAATTATATCGCTTGAAAGACTTCTATATCCAATTCGATATAGACGTAGGTACAGACATTAATAAAATTTACGAAGTACCATATCCCTTTAAAACATTCGTCTGTGAATCTAGTAGAAGAGTCATCTTTGACTACACAATCAAGACTCTATCATCTAATAATTCTGAGTTATTCTATAAGCTCAAGCTGATGTCAAAACAAAAAAAGACCAAGTTTTACAACAGTTATCTAGCCATTCACTTTTAATACACTATGTTCCGTAGTGAATTTCATTGAAACATTCCCTGATGGATACTTCCCTAGACCACAACAACGCGACGCTCTCGATGGTATTGGAGCAGGATGGAAAAAGACAAAATTTGTAATTTGTAATGCACCAACTGGTGTAGGAAAAACAGCGATTGCAAAGGCTATTGCTAATAGTTCAAAGGATATATCAGATAGTCATAAAGAGCTGATCAGATGCTATGATGCATATAATATAGACTACACCAAGGGTGGATATGCTTACCATGATGAATTCATGCAAGCTCCTAAAGCATCAACGATAGCGTTGACTATCACTAAATCCCTACAAGATCAATATACAAGAGAGTTCAAAGACATTGCTCGTTATAAAGGCAAGTCCAACTACTTATGTGACATTGACGAAGAGCTGTCGGTTGATATTGGGCCATGTGTTTATGTAGCAGGCCAGAGAGATGAATGCTGGATGCAAAACAGATGCCCTTATTTCGAAGCAAGAAATGAAGCTTTAACAGCTAAATTCACTGCTTTGAACTATAATTTGTATCTGACGCTTCCAGAGCATCTCAAGCAGCGTGAGTTTTTGATATGTGATGAAGCATCTGAAATCGAAGATATCTTAGTGAATCAATACAGTTTTGAAATCAATTACAAGGTAATCAAATTCGCTCTAGGGATGGCCTTTTCAAAGATTCCAAGGTCAAATAAGCAAGCACAAATCAAATGGTTGATTGAGCTGACAGCTAATCTCGATAATACTATTGATGCTATTAAAAAGCGTCTTTCAAAGAGTGATCAGAAGGAACAGAACCTGATGCAGAGACTTACTGCAGCCAGGAAAGTGATGGAAAGTGTAGATAAAGTAATCGGAGCATGGAAAGATAACGAATATCTCCTTGATAATAACGGCACTAATGATGTGCTTACTCCTCTACGAGTTAATAGGTTTGCAGATGACCTATTCAAAGATGCGAAGTATGTCTTATTAATGTCTGCGACGATTGTAGACCACGAACAGTTTGCAAGAACACTTGGAATCGATGATTATGAATATGTTGAAGTTCCATCTCCGTTCGATGCAAATAAGTCCCCTATATATGCCGGCAAGCTCACACTTAACCATAAAACACTCGAGTCTACTCTGCCGACCGTGGTCAATCATATTAAAGTACTTGCTGCAAGCCACCCAAACGATAAAGGAGTTATTCATACACACACAAACAAAATCACGAAATATCTTCAGGATCATCTAGGTGATACTGACAGGTTCATATTCAGAGAACCCGGAGTCACTAATGAGGATATCTTAGAAGCGCATGAGGAGTCGACAGGTCCTTCTGTTCTAGTTTCCCCCTCGCTCACTCACGGAGTCGATCTAAAAGGTGAGCTTGCAAGGTGGCAGATAATTATCAAGCTGCCATACCTTCCTCTCGGCTCAGTTAGAATCAAAGCATTATTTGACAAAGACAAGAAGTGGTATACAAATAAGATGATGTCAAACCTTATTCAAGCATCTGGTAGAGGTACTAGATCAACAGATGATTGGTGTGTTACATACATCTTCGATGCTAACTTTGCAAGAGTTATGCAGCAGAGTAAAGCTGATGTTCCAAGTTATTTCCTGGACAGGGTGCAGTAGTTTGAAATTAGAGACACAGTACTAAAGTCGAAATAATGAGGTGCCTTTGTCTCTACATCGGCTTAAGAATGCTAAATACTTGAAGCAGCTCGGAATGAAAGCAGGTGATAAGCCTATTGACTTTGGATTCGGGTTTGAAGTATCATGAGAGAGCACGGATATCACTTCGAAATTCGCGACAACGTCGCCTTGTTCATCAGCGCCTTTGATGATGTCATTGTCAAGCGATTTGACGGACGAACCGAAAAAGACCGTATTGAAGCAAGATATGTGTATGCGCCCAAGCAGCGTGTGATTCACGATCTTGTAAATCCAGCGAAGAGCATGCAGATGCCTGTTGTAGCAGTCAATGTCACTGGACTAACAAGAGACCCTAAGAGAGTATTCAACAAGCTCCACGGCTTTAATTACCCAACCAGAACCACTGACCCTAATAGAGCTGCACTCAACAGTGCATATAGAGCGCCTCTCCCTATTGACATTAATATTGACATGTCTATTATAGGTCGCTATCAAACCGACGTAGAGCAAATAATCCAGAACTTTGCGGTTCACTGTAATCCATATATAACAATAGCATGGAAAGTACCTGACGATTATGATCTCACTCCTATCCAGGAAATCAGATCAGTTGTAGAGTGGGATGGGAATGTTTCATACGACTTTCCAGTCGATACACATGCTGATGATAAGATCAGATTTGGAGCTGACACATCAATGGTGATCAAAGGTTGGTTGTTTCATGCTAATAGGGATAACCCCACAGGAACTATTCATTACGTTAATGCTAATTTCTACAACACTAAAGCACTATCATCTGTTAATGGTCTTACAACTGATGACAACTATAGAAGATTATCTGCCGGTCCGTACGAATATTCTGAAGGATTGACATCTATCACAGAAGTTGAAACTGCAGGTATATCCGGATATACAGAAGTTACTGATGTACTGCACTCACTAAGTGGTAAGGGTAAAGTGCAAGCAATCTTTTCTGATATCACCTTCCCTGCTGGTTCAGCTAAAGACATCGTCATACTTTACGGTAAGCGATTTGACTTCACAGATAGAGTTTACTTATCAAGTGCTGATACAAATTTATATGGCACATTGACTGCATCAAGACCATTCTCGAGATTCCCGACATTCTCAGGAGCACCATTACCAGAATCTGCAATTGATATAGTGACAGATAATGTGATGAGAGTCACAATACCGACACTGACTGCCTCCTCTAAATTCGACCTGATAATACAAAGTGATATAGGCTGGTCATCAACCTATCAATCTATGAGTGGTCATTTCAATAAAACAGCATAAATAGAAGGACACCGCATGCCATCTAACTACAGACCATCAGGAAACGGTAAGGAATCTACATTCGGGCGAAACATGATGCAGCACATTGCATCTAAATTGCCATATGCAGAAGCTCCGATCAATCCAACCGATCAACTCAACCCTAAATTTGACGATTTTGCCGAGGTGGGAATGCGACGAGCAGAAGCTCTCGCAAAGCACTCGATATCACAATCAAACAAATATAATGATACCGGTATCGGTTCATTTATGGGCGATGACCGATATGCTGAGATCATGTATGCTCATGTCCAGAAGGATAAAGGCGCTCGCCTTAAAGACTATCGGGTCATGTCTGCATTTGCTGAGGTATCTAACGCTCTAGATGTTATATGTGATGAAACTATCAACGTCGATTCTGAAGGCCATGTAGCTCATGTTAAATTCAGAGACGCTGGGAAGAAAACTCTCAAAGGCGCTGAAGAAAAGGTCATCAGGGAAGAGTTCAGAAAGTATATCAACTACTACGACTTACCAGTTAACGGTTGGACCTATATTAGAGACCTTCTGATTGAAGGTGAAGTATTTTTTGAAAACATCATCCACGCTGATTATAAGGATAAGGGCATACTCGGAGTAGTTAGAGTACCGACTGAATTGATCGACCCTGTTTACTCTAATGTGATGAACATGATGGTAAAGGGATACCTGTACCGCAAGCCTGTATTCGAGCCCGATAGACCAGAGAAACAGGACGACTTTGAATTCATTCCACTTGACCAATCACAAGTCGTATATTTCAATTCCGGCATTCGGAATGAAAACAAAAACATCCATCTCCCCTTCATTGAGAATGCGAGACGCGCATATCGCCAGCTTTCCTTGATCGAAGATGCTATCGTCATTTATAGACTCGTAAGAGCGCCAGAACGTCTCGTGTTTAACGTTGATGTTGGTAATATGCCACCACCAAAAGCAGAAGGTTATCTTCGAAAGCTCATTCAGCAGTACTGGTCATCCAAAACATTCGATGTTGGTCAGGGTGATGTTGCGAATAAATTCAACCCACAGTCGATGCTTGACTCATTCTGGTTTGCTAAGCGAAATGGTTCCGAAGGAACAACAGTATCACAACTAGCTGGCGGTCAAAACCTCGGACAGCTCGATGATTTGATGTATTTCGTACGTAAATTATACGAAGCACTTAAGGTTCCAGTCAATAGACTTGATCCAGAAGCGGTTGTACGTGACGGTTCCGAAATTCTTAGAGAGGAACTCAAGTTTGCTGACTTTATTATTCGCCTTCAACAGCTAATGGCTGGTGGGCTAAAGGTGGGGTTCTGTACTCATCTTCAACTCAGAGGACTTTGGGACAAATTCAAGCTACGCGAGGAGATGATCTCAGTGGTTCTAAATGTACCAACCAACTATTACGAGCTCAGAGAGAACCAGAAGCTTGAACTCAAAGTAGGCAACTACAACAACCTCACATCAAACGAGTTTGTATCTCAGACATTTGCTCAGAAGAAGTATCTCGGGTGGGTGGACGAAGATATTCTAGCTAACAGAGAGTTCATGCGAAAAGATGCTGAGTTTGAATGGGAACGACAGATGATTCTTCTGCATGGCCCTAACTGGAAAGAGGTTCTTGAGGCAGGTGCTGAAGCAGCCGAGCAGCAAGCTGGAGGGGGAGGGATGCCTGGAGGTGGAGGAATGCCTATGGGCGGAGGTGAGGGAGGTGATATACCACCTGAATTTGGGGGCGGGCCAGCTGATGCTGGAGGTGGTCCTATACCTGGAGAAGCTCCACCACCTGCTGATGTAGCAGAGCCAGAAGAAGCTCCTCCAGCTTAACCTCCTGGGTTTTTAGTAGCGTAGTATTCAGCGAATGATGGGAACCCAGCTGAGCTAGCCTTTTTGCTCTGATATGTAGACCCCATTGTAGTCTGCATTCCTTTCTGCTTTCGCAATTCAGGATTGAGATGAAGGTTGAGATCCTCTTGTGTCTGAGAAGCAAAGTTAAAACTACTTTGATTTAACGGAACTACTTCATTAATCTCAGAATCATCAAACTCTCCTTCTTCCTCCAGAAGTACATCATCTGGGTTCAAATTGAATTCCTTTAAAATCGCTTCGATATCTTCTCGTGTTGGCTTATCGATTCTCCA
>CERP01004315.1_pt1 | contig 12819 bp, 20 predicted proteins | sample 530801 | NCBI WGS metagenome assembly CERP01 (sample SAMEA2620991, study PRJEB7988) | marine metagenome | biome: marine biome (ENVO:00000447); feature: surface water layer (ENVO:00002042); material: "saline water (ENVO:00002010), including plankton (ENVO:xxxxxxxx)" | depth 5 m | reverse complement strand
AGCTAAGTTAGGGTATCTATGAGCTGCTCTCAATGTCACAGTACCTGCTGAAATTATGTTATGACGAATGACACCATCCTGACATAGCTTGAGCCATGCCTGAGATCCCTCAGCTAGTTGACCTATACGTTTTTGGAGGAGGAACATATAGGCCAACTTTTTGGCTTCGGGGAAAGGGAGGGCAGCCAAAATACTTTCGTCAATCTGAGCTTCACCTGAAGGAGTAAACTTCTTAGGTTTCCACTTATACTTTTTCTCTAAGCAGAACTGTATATGTCGTCTGCTATTAGGGTTGAAGTCGATAACCTTTACCTTCGTAAACGGTTCGCCTTTCGTATACCCCAGTTTCTTGTTGTTGACCTTTGGGATAAACTCAGTATGAATCTCCCAAGGCTCAAACAATGTCTGAAGTTCGACTTCAAGATCAGCTCTCTTTTGAGCCAGTTTAGAATAAAGATCACCTGCCTTCCTTTCGTTGAATGTCCATCCTTCAGCTCCTATTCGGTTACAAACCTCAGCTATCTGATGTTCAAAGGTTACGCTCTCTTGTGACCACTTCTCAGGAGCTAGGTGCTTCCAAAGTGAGTGGGTGACTTCTACATCCTGTTCACAGTAACTCTGCATTTCTTCAGACCATCTTGACCAGTCAGTGGTTTCACCAAAGTCTCCCTTCAGAAGACCAAGACGGATACCCCAAGCCTTGAGGCCGTGAGATCCGTTTAGTTTCCGAGGGAGAACTAGGGAGGAGAAATCTGCATTGGTTTGGTCAGCTTTAATAACTCTGCTTAAGACAAGTGTGTCTAGTACCTCTGCCTGTGTCTCGAATGTAGGGTAAACCTTTTCGATGGCAGGGATGTCAAAGTTAATAATGTTATGACCAATGATGGTATCTGCTTTGTACAACATGTCCAATCCCTGCTCTACGTCAGCAGGTGGAAAGCTAAAGACTTCGTTAGTGTCGATGTCTTTAAGTACTATGCAGTGTATTTGAGTTAGTGTGTCTAGAAGGCCGTCTGTCTCTATATCAAAGACTAGCCTCATCTATTATCACCTGACCCTGTTAACTTAGATCTGTTTCTTCTAGAGCTGAGTTTATCTAAGTTACCCTCAGCTATTTCTGACAGGTCAAACTCCAGTTCCTCAGCAATCATTGAGATGTACCAAAGGCAGTCACCGAGTTCTTTTGATATCTCTGTCTTAGTTTCTAGGGGTAAGTTCCTAAGAGGCAACTTAGTGTCTCTCATGATCTTCTTAATCTTATCAGCGACCTCACCACTTTCAGATAACAATCCCAGTACAGGGTAAATCACGTTGTTGTCGTCACTGAGGTTCTCTTTGTATATGGCGAACTTCTTTGCCTCATGCTGATAGTAATCTAATGATAGATTGTTCATCGATGGGTACTCCTTCTAAAACTCGGTTCTTGTTCTTTCAATGCCCTTGGATCATCGACAAACACATCCTCTAATGGATCTGTAACGACTACTGCATTCTTCTTGATTTCTTTAAATATGTTACGGACATGGACGGCACTAGACTGCCTTGATCCTCTACAGTCGTAACAAATCTTAGGACTGGTTCTAGCGTGTCTAACCTTCTTAAGAGGACTGCCACACTCGTAGCAATTCTCATAGTTCTCTCGTTGCACAACTTGATGCATACTTCTCTCCTTTTTTATTAAAATTCCTGGTGGTTTTTAGGATACTCAGAATATCTCTGACTGAGGCAAAAGCCTTCCTGTGTCTCGGTTGTAGGAGACACCACCTGCATGGCCTACTTCACCAGTAAACCTGTTTTTTAGTACATGTATGAAACGGCTATCACCGTCACTGTCTTCAGGGTCAACCTGTAAGCTCAGGCATATGTCACTCAGTTGAGCAATGGCATGTGAGCCTCGTAACTGACCTAGTCTAACCTTAGCTCCATCCTCATGGCCTTTGTCACCCTCAGGTCGTCTGAGGTGAGACACAAGTATAAGACCTATATCTAACTCCTGAACTAACGTCCTGAGCTTAGTCATGGCACGGTCAATCATCTTACGTTCATCACCGTTGTCCATACCTGAGATCATAATTGATATGTGGTCGAGGATGATCCACTTTATGTCCAAGGCCTTAGCCATGTACTGGATCCTTTGACATATTAACTCTACATCTGAGGAACCAAAGTGGTCATATAGAAACACCTCAGCCTTATCCTTAACCATACTGTCGTAAGCTAAGTTAACCTCTTCTTGGTTAGCCAGTGACCTATCGACAGTAATGTTCTTAGACATATGAATACCGACTAAACCAAGCATGGTTCTACGGTTACTTTCCTCAAGCATAATCATACCTATCTTCTCACCACTTTGGTGAAGTGCATAGGCAATCTCACGAACTAAAGTTGACTTACCGATACCACTACCTGCACAGACCGTGACAAGCTCAGAAGTCCTGAGACCCTTTGTAATGTCATTAAGTCGAGGGTAGGGGTAGCTGACAAGTGACTGCTCGTCTTCTCGGAGCATCTCAGACTTTAAGTCATGAGACCCTATGATGCCATCAGGTCTGAATGACCTAGCCTGAAAGATAGCCGTGATGATTTCACCTGCCTTACCCTTCATAAGACACTCGTTGGCATCTTTGTAGGGTAGGTTAGCTAACTTAACTTTACCAACAGGTAACAGCTCTGCTGCGATGTGAACTGCTTTTTGACCTGCATCATCCATGTCGAACATTAAGATTATCTCATCGAAACCGTTGATGTAATCCCAGTTCTTCTTGATGCTTGAGGCTGCAGAAGCTGCACCTGAAGGTAAAGATACCGTTGCCCACTTATGATCCTGTACCTGAGAGATTGTCATTGCATCTATTTCGCCTTCAGCAATAACTAACTTCTTACCAGTAGACCATAAATGTGAGCCATATAATGTCATTTTACTAGCATCACCTATAATGCTAAAATTCTTATTCTTATCCCTAACCTTCTGAGCTACAGCCTTACCGTTCTTGTCTCTGTAAACGGCAAGCTCTAAGTCCTTATGGCATAGGTAGCCAAACTTCCTACAAGTCTCCTCATTCAGTCCTCTGTGTCTGAGGCTTTTAACTTCACCCTTGAGTAATTCTTTTTGGAAGGTATTACTTTTTGGCTGTATTGTTTTGAGATCAACTTTTTGGAGTGAGGGTTGGGTGGTTTTATTACACGAGTAACAGTGGGTGTGTCCGTCATCGTAAACTCCTAAGGCATCGGAAGAACCACAGTCGTTGCATGGTTCTTTCCTCAGCTCTACTGATTTGTGTGCCTCCATATTTATCTCCTTTAGATTAAGTCACCATGCATCCCCATCTGAGGTGGGTAGCCTTCCTTAAGCCACTCCTCAGGTATGGTGCGATGGGCAAACTTAAATCCATTTGCTCTGCAAAAGTCTGCATATGTAGTTTTAGATCCCTTGTAGATCTTTGAGTTTTGATTTGAGAATACAAACCTGATATCTAACTCAGGGTGCTGTTGTTTAATCAATAGATGTTTCTGTCTATCGGCAGTAACAAAGCGACCCTTAGTTTCGATATAAAAAAAGCCACCGATCTTTGGTAGCTTGAAGTCAGGAGTGTATGTGCTTTGCCGAGGGGGGTGGGTGTATTGGATCTTATCAGTTTCATAAAAGACTTTTAACTCAGCCTTTGTAATCTGTTCACTAATCTTATCCTCTAACCCTGACCTGTAACCTCTGACTAAGGCACCTCTAGAAATTGTACGAGGAGGCACCTGTTTCATCTTCCTTTTCGTTTTCACTAGTACTTTCATCTTCAAACTCCTCGGCTACAAAGCCATCGTCTTCAGCCTCAAAACCATCCATACCTCCACCGACTTGCGATACTGGCTCAATGATTTGAACTTTAGTTAATCTTAATGAAATGCCGTTGTTACCAGTCACTGTGTAAGGACTAACAACACCACCTATCTTGATTACTGATCCACCAAAGATGTTAGGTGGGTTAGTGACGACCTGACCCTTTGAATCAAAGAACTTAGGTTGGAACTTAGACTTAGCAATAATAGCCATCATCCCAGTTTCCTCATCAATCTTGTAAGGCATCCTAGCTCCACTAGCCTTTTTGCCAAATTCATCTGAGGCAATCTGAGTTAGCTGATCCATAAGACCCTTAGCCTGATCCTGAGGAACCAGTAAGTTTGTCTTGAAGACACCATCAGGATCAAACTGAGTGTCTGCTTTGTTCAACCAAGGGTACTGAGCAGTTCCCTTATGTGTCACGAATGTTTGTCTTTTATCTGCCATTTGCAGTCTCCTTGTTGTTGGTTGTTGTTATTTGATATTCAGAAACATCTATACCGAGTTGCTCTGCCTCTTCTAAAACGTGCTTGGGTATCTCTTGGCCTTTTTCATGGCAAAGATGAGCGATCCCAAGCACCCTTTCTCGTGGGTGCATGAGTTAACCTTTCTTAAAGTTGGTTTAGTAGTTTCTCAATGGGTGGACACAGAGATTTAACAGAAGCAATATCGACTGTCTTTTATGTCGCTTAAAACAAGTTTGCCCTTCTTGGGAATTGAGGGCAGGTCTACCTTAGAGGCATCCTCAAACTGTTTTATGTTGTAATTTAAAACCGTCTGATAAAGGCAAAAGTTATCATAAATCTCAATAAAGGAACTTCTGATGATTTCATACAGTTTTTGAGTGTCTGCAGCAGTGGTTGCAAAACTGTCATGGATCAGGAAATAATCTTGTATATTCTTCTGTAATCCATTTAAAACAGTTAGCAGTAAGTGAGCTGCATCCATCGAGTGAATCACGTTAGGTGATACTGCCGAGGCTGACTTAGCCTTATCAACAGTCCTAAGTGGTTTATCTCGTAGTGATATTTGACTACGGACATTCTTAAACAAGGTTCTATCGTATAGGTAAACCTTGATCTCCTTGGTGGTAAACTTCGTGTAACTTTGTACGACAGGAAAGCCAACAGGTGTCGTCCACCTCATGTGCTTATTCTCATGAGCAAGTAACCTAGCTAAAGTCTTAAAGAACTTCATACCTTCAGAGGCACCTGTTATCACTTGATTGACTGCCTTCCAGTTAGCCTTAGCCAAGTAGTTAGCTGCAGTAAATCCCTGATCGTCACCGAATGGGTGTTGGTCGTATTTACCTGCTAGTACATCATCAGCTAACGGCCTCATGGTGTCTTCAATGATTTGATCTTTAAATCCATACACCTCACTTGAGTAACCAAAGGTCATCACGTTACGTTTGACTAGCTTACGGTTAACACCAAACTTAAGCCAGTCTCTAGCCATCTTGTCATCACTAGATGTAAACACCTTTGACACGGCATCGGCAACCTCCTGATAAACATCCTGAGGTACAGAGTTAGGCACTAGGTTAACCAGTGATCCATCCTTCTCCTGTTTACTAGCTGCTGAATAGTGTTGGATACCACTGTTACTACCGTCTAAGGATATAGGCAATCCACTTGTAGATCCTTCACCCTCAACTAAATACTTAAAGTAGGCCTGACATGCAGCTAGAAAGCTAAATGGTTTATCTGCTTGAGACCAATAGTCAAAAGTAGACTTATAATCCTGAGCTACCTCGATAATCATCTCAGCATTATCATTGACCCACTTGATCCTATCTAACATAGGTTTCTTAGATACCTTGTCAAAGTCACCAGTGTTGGCCACTTGTATGGCTATCCAATAGAATGCCTTGTCATCGACCTTCTTTTCATTGGCAAACTCAAACATAGCCTTTATGTGTTCGTCACGGTGGTGGGAGAAGTGAGGTATCGGATAGATACGTCCACGGTGACAGAAGTTATGAGGTAGGTAGAATTGGTCGTACTCCATAAGTTCTTTAGCAACTTTAAGGTCTTGAACCATGACTGACCTTTGACCGTCAATCTGTCTGTTTTTAACGACAATATTCTTATTCTTAAGCCTAATACCCTTTTTCTGTTCTGCAGTAAGGCTGTCGAAGTCGTCAACTTTCTCAGGTTTCTCGATATATGCTCTAGTCGGAAACTTACCCATAGATTTATCATTTACCCAACACCACTCGACTGCCTCAACTATAGTTTCATTGAGCTTCATAGGAGTCCTCTGAACAGCATTTAGAGCATCTATGCTAGGTTGTATAGAACCATTCTCAAACCCATGCTCTATGGCCTTTATATGGGCATTAGCGACGTATCCTTTAACTAGTTTTACCTGTTGAGAAAGAGCCTCGTCAATGTAGCAACCAGTATCGAAAGAAGTCCAGTCTTTAGGCTTCACTGTCATAGGTGCAAACAGTGGACTAGACCAACTCTCATCGAAGTCTAATTCAGATAGTCTTAATGATGCCTCAGGTAATAAACCTATCTTCTTTAGTGTCCTGTTTTTAATGGTTGTTTGCCATACGTCAAAGATACCTGAGACCCTGAGTATCGAATTGAGAATAGGTGTACCGACAATAACCCTTCTCTTGTCATCCCACTTCTCATACTCAAAACCTGCTTTAGCAGCTATAGACTTAGCAGCTTTTATCCTATGACGTTCACTTGAGTGATCTTGAGTGACTTTAGTTTCAATTCTATTAGCTAACTTCTTGTTAAACTGTTTTAACTTTATGTTAAAGACCTCCATCTCAATCTTTTGACCTATGGTTGAGACTGCTCTAGTAAGTGTTTGATTACGACCTACTGCATCAAACATCGACACCAAACCGACATAACTGACTATATCGACATCAACATCTTTTAAATCTTCTTGCCAACTAGTGTTTTTACCATGCACACTTACTGCATCTATAGTTTTCTTAAGATCCTTAGCTACTAAAGTTTGAACTTCAGATATAAGTTTCTGAGGGTTATTTTGTATTGAGGTGGTAGTTATTTTCTCTGATCTTTTGACATAACGATCACGGCCTTCTGTGATCATCTGTCTTTCTCTTTGTAGTTCTCTAATTGTACTCACTTAATTCTCCTTTTCACCCAAAGTTCTCTAATGGGTGGACACAGAGATTTTTAGTATGCCTAAACATCGTCATCTTCTGCCTCCTTCTTTCCAAAAGTCATGTCAGGTATGTCAACACCGACATGTTTTAATACGCTTTCTAATTGATCTATAGCCTTGAAGTGATCACCTATTATTGACTTACCGTTTTGCTTTCTCCAAGACACATACTTCATCATTGCCACATACAGTTCTTCAGTAGCCATACACATCGCTTTGTTTTTATCCCTAAGAACAGTAATCCAACCTTCTTTTTCACATTCATCGACCATAATGCTTACACTACTTCTGTTAGCATTTAGCAATTCACATATATCAGTAATAGAATATGGCTTGTTTGTCATGTATGCCTTAGACATGATTCTAGCAAAGGTGTTACGGTTCTGTGATGAGTTAAAGTAATTTGATATCTTACCGTTCATCATAAGTGATCTAGATTTATGCAGTTCTATCTCAATGTCTATAATTGCAAGTGCATAATCTTTGTATTTCTTCTCGTATAACTCAACTATTCTATCCATTACTTTCTCCTAATTGTGAACATGTTAATAACATTAATAACATAAAATCAACGTCACTTAACTAAGCACTATTTCTACTTTTAAACTGCTGAGATACTGCCATCCTAATCAGGTGAGCCATTGATATCTGTTGACCAGTAATTCTTGATAGTTTATGAGCCTCACGGCCAAGGAACTCCCAATCACTCTGCTCTAAAAACACCTTCTTGCTTACATAGTGCTGACTTCTTTTTGGTCTACCTAGCATCTTGATTCTCCTATGTTTTTACTGTGCTAATAACTTAGCAACAGACTGTTTAGTGTTTTGGTTAACGTGGACGTATTTCTGTGTCGTCTTGATAGACCTATGACCTAACATGTCAGCAATGACCAAAGTATTAACTTGGAAATCATTTGCTAACTTTGAGGCACAAGTATGTCTTAAAACGTGAAATACAAAGTTCTTATCCCTAGGTGCTATTCTAAACCTACACTCATCCCATAGGTCGTAGAAGGTTCTGTGGCTGAACCAGTCCTTTACGACACCCACCTTCTTGATACAGTCTAGGGTGGTGGATGTTAGAGGTACCTCACGGTCATCACCGTTCTTGGTGTCAACTAACTTAAGCCACTGTTCATCAGCAGATACAAAGGCAGTTGTGCCTATCTCAAGTAACTCACCAAGTCTCATTCCAGTCTGCTCGGATAGTGTCACCAAGTACTGAATCTTAGGTTGCTTAGACTTACTGAAGAATGCCTTGATCTTCACTAGCTCGTCAGGTGTAAATGACCTTGGTCTACCGTTGTTCTCAGCCTTCATTTTGATCTTAGGAGCTGAGGTTATCAGCTCTAGATCCATGGCATAACTAAAGACTGCCTTTATAGCAGCCTTGTATCGGTTTATAGTCGTCTCTGAGAGCCTTCTGTTGAGCTTAATGAAGGATAGGAAGTCTGAGATTTCCATCGCTGAGAAGTCGTCTAAGGCCTTAGAACCATAGTGTTTATAGTTGCTAAACATCATGAGTTTATTCACGGTTTGGTCTCTGTGACGACCACTCCATAATTCATCGGCATTAGACATAAAGAATTGCTTAAATGTTTGCATTAGTTTGCCTCCTTTTTGTTAGCTACATGCATTGTAATAAGGTTGACTGCATTAATCTTAGCCTGAGACAAAAGTGTATAAGGTGAATTGAAACCACTCATACTACCGTTAAAACATGTCCACCAAAAACCATCATGTGACTTATGTATTTTAATCATATGCTCATAACCCTTGATTGAGTATTCACATGGTGAAAACTTCTGACCTTGAGTAGTGCCTTTTGAAGTAGTTTTTTTAATACCAAACCCTAAGAATTTAGCAGGTTTACTTATATAAGTTTTTAATTTAGCCATTAGTTTGCCTCCTAGTTAGCGTTAGTTATTTTACCTTCGTCATTAAGTGACAAAGGGTGTGTTTCGATTGCTCGGTACAACTCATTCTCATCGAATAGTTTACCTTGGTCTTTGAAGTACTTAGTCACTGCATCGATGTCATCGCTTGATGCATTGTTCAGCAAAAGTGCATGTGCTATTTGTCCATAATCAATCATTAGTTTACTCCCCACTTAGTTGCATCAGTTAATTGAACGTCCATTTGATCCCATACAGATCGTCTTACTTTGAATTTGATGTCGTGGAATGGGATACAGACCCTGACCCATTTATAACCCTCGACTGCCCAAGCATATCTAAGGCCACACACTGGTAGCCTTATTTCCTTGAAGTAAACATGAAATAGCTTGGCAGTAGACCAAGACTTAGATGTAGGTTTAGTTTTAGTCATTTTGTTCTCCTTAAGTAAAATTTAACTTGCGAGAACTGACTGATTGTTTTAAAAGACCCCCTGAGATTAACTAGGAGTAACCCTAGGTGGGGTGGCCGAGTGGTTAAAGGCAGCAGACTGTAAATCCGTTGTTAACCCAAAAAGCAGTTCACATGATTAAACTAATCGATCTTTAGTCAATAATCAAGACCCCTAATGCATTTAGTTTGTATAAGGGTGGACACAGAACGAAAAAACACCGATCAAACCTAAGCCTGACCAGTGTTACAGCTAATAATTACTTTTTCATACGATATACAATATTTATACCAGTATTTACGAACACACCTATTACAGTGAGTGTCTGAAGAAACAAACTAAGAAGTTCTAGATCCATTACTTCCTATCCTTATCCTTAAGACGTTCTGCAGTCCTCATACCTGCGAGGCCTAACATACCCATTAAAACAGGGAGCATGGTTGAGGTGTCAGCCTGAGGAATGTTAATCCCAAACCCTGCACATAGTGGAGAAACGAGGAAGTTCACAAAAAACCCAAGTACACAGACCCAAGCCGTTGCAGGTCTCCACGACGACTGGAACCAATTACCCTTGGCCTCAGCCTCATTAACCTTTATCTGAGCAAGTGCTATCTCCTGAGCGTGTTTGTCGGCCATGACTGATATCTCATGGCTCAACTTCTGTTTAGTGTCTGCATCAGGTATAAACTTATCTAGTATGCCTGTTACTGCAGGTATCAATGCTGTAATCATTATTTAAACCTCGCATCTATCCAACACTTACCGTAGTACAGTATGAATAGCCAAAGTGTGAATAGAACACCCTCTACATATGACAGGTCGTTCCATGCATCTAGTATCATGTTTTCCATTAGTCGTTTGCTCCGTCTCTGATCATGTTAGCTACGTCTATAGCTCTTTGACCTACTTGGTTTGCATAACGGCTCTCTAGTAGCTCGTCAGCAGCCTTATCGTACATACCCTCTCTAAGGAAACCGAAAGTCTTCTTGAAGGCCATAAGACGGCTTATACCCATGTTAAAGCAGAGGTTAATAAGTCCTTCTTTTACTCGTGAGGGGAGGTCGTTCCAGTAGCTTATAGTCTGTTGTAACTCGTTGATGCATATGTCGATGTCCTCGTCTAACATCTGCATTGCAGTTTCATGGGATATACCACGGTCTTCAATGTTACGACCTACACCTATTGTTAGTTTATCACTGGTACAACGGTAAGGCATAAGCTCTATACCCTCGTGTTTAGTTATAGTTTGACGTAGTCGTTGAATGTCCATTTACACTCTCCCTTTTAAATACATTGCTAAGTAATAGATGACTGCAAAGCCTATAAGTACAGTTCCTGAAACAGTGGTTATGAGTTTGTTTCTGTAGTCTATCTTGGCTTGCTTTTTAAGTTGTCTTTTGTGTTCTGCTTTGGCACTGGCTATAGTAGCAGCTAGACGTTCCCATTGACCTGCAGACCCATATAGCCTCGTTATACTTCGCAGCTCATCGAACATCCTTTGACGTTCTTCTTCTTGAAAGTGCTTGTCTATGGCATTACCGACCACATTACCAAATATTGAGTTCTGTTTCTTTTCCTTGGCAACACTTAGAACTGCCTCACCCTTAGCAAAATTGGCGATTTGTCTGCCCATAGATGCGAAATCTTTTTTCATTTTTATCCCATGCATAAGAGTCGAGTGTGCCGTTTTTATGAGGGCAAAGGCACTAATCGGATCTATCATGTATGTGGGTGGTACTCCTACTTCATTACTATTGCTACGACTGCAGCTACTATTGCAAAAGTGCTACACATAGACATAGCCTCCATTCTCCATAGTCGCTTGTCTAAGGCACTTAGCTTGTCATTGACAGCTTGGTATCTTATGGCACACTCCTTCTCGTGGGCATCCAGTTCCATTTGTACTTGTAGTTCAGGTTTTATTGCCATTTTCATTAACCTTTAATCTCCTGAAGTGTAATAGTAGTATAGCCTCTTACAGCCCATGCTGCATCGGTACTTGAACTTACTCGATTAACAACTACGCCACCATCAGTTACACTCATTCTAACATAATATGTTATTGCACTTGTACTAGCTGGGCTATCTAAATATGAAAAACTATGGCTTTCCATGTGTTCATTTACAGGAGATGGACTATAAGTTTGACCACTAACAAGACCACCATTACGGCTACCATCGGTAAATTGACCTAAATCAGTTGATTCTCTTCGAAAATAAACAGACCAATTAGGTGTACCAGTTGCACTTCCTAAATTAATAGTAGCAGTTAATAATATTTTGTTACTGCTTGAAGTAGGTGTAATTATAATTCCACCTGTAAGGTTTATGGTTGAATTAGTAATAGTTTGAACTGTATTATCTCTACTTTGTTTTACCTGCAACACACTCCCAACTGGAAGACGTTCAATGACACTTGCTGAGTTAAGTTTTGTAAGTGGCACGTTATCCTCCTATCTCTTGTGCTATTAGTATGGATATACCTCTTTCATGAGAAGCATTGTCAGTATCACTATTTGTTCTATTAATAAATATAGCATTAGACGAGCTAGTGTGATTAACTGATACGGCATAAGTAATAGCTGATGTTGTATTTGGACTGTCATAATATTGATAAATAGCCATATCAGGTGTCGAAGCGTTATCAGGTGCATCATAATTCGTAAGAGTTGGAGCAATTCCTCCTCGTCTAGCTCCTACAAAAGGAGCACCTAACTTTGTACTATCTCTATAAAAACCCCACAACGCATTATAGTTACTACTACCATTAATTTCATGAAAGATATTTGTAGAAAGTAGTATTTTAGAATTAGCAGATTTAGGAGTAATACTTAATGATAAATGACTTGTTGAATCTGATGCATTAGAAGCAATAAATAATACGTCAGTTGAACCATTAAGTGCAAAACTTGCCAAACCAGTTTCTTGATGTACTACTGTCTGCAACACAGCACCTTTGATATAAGGAGTGCCAGTACCACTGGAATCTTGGAGGTTGTCTACTTTAAGAATTGATGTCATTTGTTATCCTCCTATTTCCATAATGGTTAAAGTTGTTAGAATATTGAACCCAGCCCAATAAGATGTTCCACCACCACTTTGTCTAAATACTACATTATAAGTAATTTCTGAAGCTGTAGATGGTGAATGTAAAAGTGAAGCAACTAAAGGTGTTACAAGTTGACCATTATTTTGTTGATTCATTGCCATTCCTTTATCTCCAGAATCTAACAAAGTTCCACCAGAAAGAACTGTATTGACATTAGTTGAGCTTGAAGGGTTTAAAACTACGTTAGCGATTGTATATAAGTTATTAGAACCATTAGTACCATAGCCATTAAAGCTAACTAAAAAATTACTTGAACTACTTTGTGGAGTTATCGTTAAAAATAAACCAGTGCTTTTATAAGTATCTGATGTATTTGTTGCTAAAGCGTGACTAGTATGCTGATAGACCTTTAACACATGGTCTTTAACATATACAC
>CERP01048643.1_pt1 | contig 12885 bp, 10 predicted proteins | sample 530801 | NCBI WGS metagenome assembly CERP01 (sample SAMEA2620991, study PRJEB7988) | marine metagenome | biome: marine biome (ENVO:00000447); feature: surface water layer (ENVO:00002042); material: "saline water (ENVO:00002010), including plankton (ENVO:xxxxxxxx)" | depth 5 m | reverse complement strand
CCACCTCTACCACCCTCCCCCCCCTATATTCTATATACTACTGCGTTAATTTACTATATTTTTTATATTTATTTATTATAGAATAATAATAATAAATGGTATTAGATATTAATAGAAGGAATGAAATCTTAAAATTAGCAAGAGAAGCAAAAGCAAAAAAGAGAATGAATACTCTTAAAGAGAAAGAAGAAGAGAAAGAGAATACATATATAATGAAAGTAAGCGATGGTATAATTACTTATAATGAAACTCAAAAAACTCTTAATTTTACTTTAAAAGATATGGATACATCTTCAACATCAAGCAATACATCTAATGAAGAACCAAAAAAGAGAACTCAATATCTCGGTACTTATAAAAAGTATTATTTAGATATACCCTTCTTTCTCAAAGATGAATATAAACAAAGATATAAAATATCTTTTGATAAAAATGAAAAATTATGGTATTGGGAAGGTAAAAAAAGCGATATGCCTACTCATATTAAAAAACGAGTTATTACTTAATAATCATCTAAATAGTAATCAAAGCAATCATTATAAGAGCGTTCAAATGTGATAATTCTGTATCTACCTCTCCACTTCTTCACAGTACAAGTATCAAGTTTATTGATAAACATACCTTCTTCATTAATCTTCATCATTCTTTTAGGGGTTAAACTACCAAAACAGATGTCGCTACATAAAAATATTATTTTTTTAATAGTTCTTATTTTAGCAAAGAACATTACAAGGTCAAAGAAAACATTTTTACCATCAATTCTAAATGGTGGATTACTTATAATAGTATTAACACCTTTACCTACATAATCAAAATCTTTATAACACCCACCATCATCTTCAATCTCACAACGATATTTAGTTAATTCTTCGGGTATATTATCATAAAAGGCATCTTGACCCGCAAATGGTTCTAATACAACATCATCGGTATTCCACAGCACATTAGAGCAGATGTCTTTTGCTAATTCTACTGGCGTTTGATGAAAGTAATATAAATGGTCTTTCATAGTACTAATTAAAAGATTAGAAAAATAATTTTGTGATTATCGTACAGGAAATTATGCGATATTACATAATTAAAAAAGTTATTTATTGGATTACTTTAATATACGGAGATTTGGCGACCACGACCGACTTTAAGAACTTTTGTTAATTTAGTAATCATTACAGGGACAACAGATAGGGTATTTGAACCACCAGTAAATTTGCAGTCCCAGTTAATGGAGGCACTCGCACCACTTGTATTTAAACCCGAGATATACGCCACATCGGGGTCATCAAGGTTTAATGCTTGTAAATGGAAACCATAATATTTGAAAAAATGGTAGATTGATAAGCAACCTTCGTGGAAACCATTAGCAGAGGCATCTATGTTTAGGTTGTTAAGCATAGTTAAGTTATTTTGGTACACTTCATAGATGTTTAATGGAGAATAATTTAGTTGTTTGTTATTGATGGAGAAGACAGATTTGTCTAAATGTTGGAGATTGCGTTGGAGTGCTTTTAGGTTATTGAATAAATCACCGTTATTTGTTGAACCAACGCTATCAACTTTACCAACTTTGTCAGCAAGGACTTCACTTAAAGAACCGATTTGGGAGGCAGTAGAACCATCACCATCGCCGAAGTAATTTACAATTCTTGTAGGGGTGGTTTCGTTGAATACAGCAGTTCCTAAAATGTGGTCTATTGAACCAGCAGAGATGTAATTAGTTACATTAATACCAGTATTTTTAGCAACGGAAGCGAAGCGAGTAACTATGTAATCGTTGAAAGTATAATATAGATTTTCTCTTGATGAGAGAGATTGGTAATAACTATCATCTGTGAATGAAAGTGCTTGGACGGTCATATAACTATCGGTTATTGAGAAGGTTTCATTTGAATAAACATCACCGCCAACCATAGCAACGCATTCTTGTAAAGGAGCGATTTGGATTTGGATACTTACCTCACCGAGTAAATCACTATTGACGATAGGAGTTGATAAGGAGTTGAGAATACCAATCCAATTATCTACTACAAATTGAGTGGCGGATAGTCCAGTAATATCCGCTTTTGTTCCACCTTTGGCGGTAATTGCTACAATACCAGCACCACCAGCACCTTCGCTATATTCAACATCGGCAAGTTGAGGGTTAGATAGGAATGCTTTGGATTGATTTTTGTTGTGTAAGTCGCTATAAATGTTATGGACTAAATTGTAATCGTTGATTATCATAGTGGATACATTATTGATATTTACCGATAATCTTTTGATGAAGTTGGAGGCATTACGACCTACTGTTAGGGGGGATGTTCCACTATCGGTAACTTTGAAATACCACATAAGACTTTCTAAATCAACGATAGCACCGAGGGGCATACGGAAAGTCATAATACCATTAGGTTCGCAGGTAGTGCGGTCAGGTAAAATCTTGATAGTTTGACGGTTCATACCGCCGGATAATTTTTTGACATTAAGCATAAACTTTGCTGGATAGGAAGCATTAAACTCACTATACATAGACATCTTTTTTGTTCTAATTATAACGGAGAAAAAAAAAATCTCTACATATAGAGAGATAAAGATGTCTTGGTACAACAATAATTCAACCGACTTTATAGACGGTACACAACAATTCACCTCAACAGGTGGTTCAGGAGGTAATATACAAGTAGTAGATGGAGATGATGTAAATATAACAGATTTAGTTGAACTACGATTAGACCATTTAGCAAATGAATATGAAGAAAGTAACCCAACCGAAACTTTAAACTTATATTTGAAGAATAGTAATACTGGCGGAGAGATAAGGTTTTTTACAGACCAAGCAGTCAATAATAACGATGTATCAAATGATGCTTTAAAATATGTTACTAAAATTGCTAATGATGGAAAGTTATATTTTTATTATACATTTAATCCAGTAATATCTGCATTACAACTTTCAGGGTGGAGAGAGATGGGTTCAACTCTAATAGGTGTAAGACAAGGTGTAGATAATAATATTGGAGCAATAGCAGGGATAACAGGTGAAATAGGTGTTATTAATTCTACCTTAAATATACAGTCAGTAGCAATAGCAGGATTAAATGCTGGTTTAACAACAGCAGAAACAACTATAATAGACCACGAAGCGAGAATACAAGTATTAGAAGCACAAGACCAAGTAGAGGATTTTGAATATGACGATACAGTTGAAACAGATTTAATAACAGGAAGAAATACAAGAAATAATATACAAGAAGATTTATCACTTGATATACTTACGAGAGCAGTAAGGTTTCAAAGTTTAGGAAGAGTTAGACAAATATATAAATTAAAAGGATTATCTGCATATAAACCAATTATGGTATTTGCTTTTAATCTTTTAGGTATAGGTGGTACAGTAGTTGCTATTTTAGCACTTGCTGGGAGAATATTAGATGAAGTAAGTAAGGCAGAAGAATTAGATAATTTGAAAACAACATTAGCATTAAAAACAAGAATAACCGATAGCACCGACCAAGCACCATTCGTAAAAAATAAATTACATTTAGGAGGATTACAAATAGACCAAACAACCAATAATAGTTTTACTACTGCTGGGGATTATGAAGTAGATGTAATAAAAAATGGAAGACTTAATATAAATATTGCTGGTAGTCCTCTTATAGCAACAATAACAGAAATATTAGAAACAGGTGATTTTTTCACAACGAGTGATGTAATAAATGTAAATAAAAATAATATTGGAGGAACAACAGGAAATCTTACAATAAATATCACATCTCTAAAAAGTTTGAATGATATTTTAGATGATAGAATTGATGAGAGTATTGGTAATTTAGATAATATAGCAAATAGACAAAGAAGGCGACAGTTTATACCTAATAAAAATGATTTTGGAGATGGATTACAAGTAACAGAAACAAATATAACCGAAGATATTGGAGATATAACAAAAGATTTAGACATAAGTTTAAAAGTTGATACATCGCAATTTAACTATGACGCAACTGGTAACTTACAATTAACTAATTATTCTCAAATAGCAACAAATACAACAAACATAGCAACAAATAGCGGTAATATAGCAACCAATACAGCAGACATCGCTACCAATAGCGGTAATATATCTTCAATTGATACAAGAACCACCAATTTAGAAACATATACCGCTAATTTACAAACACAAATCAATAATAACGATACTGATATAACTACGAACGCTTCCGCAATTAGTACAAATGCCTCAGCAATCGCTAATAATCTTTTTGTAACTAATTTTGCTATTAGCACAAATACCCAATCAATAAATACCATTAACCAAACTCTTACAGGTATTCAAACCGATATAACTTCGTTAGAAACCGAAAATGATGATGTTTATAAATTACTTCTAAATAACAACGAAACTTTTTCAACTACAACAGACCATATTGTTAATATAGGTTTTAACAAAACAGAGTTTAATAATGTCTTATTCAATCTCATTATGGGAGCAGTCAAACTTAATTCACCAACTCTAAATATACCATTTAGTATAACAGATTTTTCAGGGTATTACTTTGGGACTTATCCAAATATGGAGAGATTAAATTACAACGAGGTAATTACATTAGTAAAGCAAGATAATAGCAAATATTATAATGATATTAACTGGAATAACGGTGGTTTAGTACAAATAGGGGCATATTATTTTACAAATGTATCAACAGGAGTTGTATATGATTTAAATAAGAGATTGGAATGGTATGGAAATATAAGATTTAAAACGACAGTATCAGGTAATAATTATATTTTGAGAACTGGTTTTGATTATGAGGAAGTAGAAGGGCAACCACAATACCAACCCGATAATAATAAATTATCTTTTTATATACGAGATGACAAGTTCTATTTTTCTCATTTATGTAAATATGATATTACTTATTATGCAATTCGTTTAAATCAAAATATATTAATAGATTTTTTAAGTCCAATATCATCATTCGTATCAGTAACACCGACTTATGGTAATAGTGAAGGATATTTGTTTTTAAATATAACAACACCTTCTACAAGCGACCAAATATATTTTACAATTGATGAAGGTTTTGATACTGTTACGCAAACAACAATTCAAAGTTTAATAAATACACCAGCAAATAATAACCCCCTCTTTTGTGGTATGGTTCAAGATTACGCTACGACTAATCATAACCCTTTTGGTATGATACAATTACAATACCCCACATATACATCAGGTAACTTATACAAAATCGCAAGATTAGAAATTGAATATCAAATAATGAGGCATCAAGGAACTTATCAAAACGGTACTTGGATACCTAACGGTTGGACGCCAGCAATACCATCTACTACACAAGATTTAAATAATATGTACGAAGAATTGGTTTTTGAGTTTTTTAATTCTTATACTGACACAATCCCTGCGGAAACAGTTTTAATAGATACTCGCCAACTTTATAGCACCACCACCAATACTATTATAATTGATTTTGACAAATCACCCGACTTATATACTTATACATTTGAAAAGTGGAGAATAAGACCAAGATTTAACGCATCATTTTCAGGAGGTTATCCAACACTTCCATCAGGTTCAGGATATACTTTATACCCAAATCAAAGGTCAGCATTTATTCATAAAGTAAAAATGTTTCCATATATTCAAAAAACGGTAACACGAGAAAAAGTAGAAGAGTTTAGCGATGATGTAACACATACAATAGATGTATTTACATATAATAAATTAAACTTACATTTTGGTCTTAATCGTTCTCAAATACCTTACCAAGATATATGGTATAAACTAAATGACAACGCAACTAAAAATATCATAACAATTCCTAACAATTTTATAACAACACAATTAAGCGACCTAACTGATTTACCGCCTAACATAACACAGTTACAAACTGATAATATCAATTTTACGCAACCTTTCTTTGTATCACAAGGACAAAATGCTATAACTGAAAGCAATCATATTTTAATAGTAGGCGATGAAGATACAGGAAGTGAAATATATATTACACATCACGGATGGAGGTTTTTATTACCAACCGATGCTGATATGACTGAAACTAATTTAAATGATTTTGATTATTTGATACCATATAACTATTATCATAGGACGGCAATATGTGATAGGTTTTTTAGTTGTAAAGAGTTTTTTGCTGATGTAATTGATTTTAAAAGACTTTTAATTGATGGTAATTTAAGTTATGATGATATGAGTACAAGTGAGTTTCAAACATTAAGTAATAGTAGCGATGGTATTGCTATAAAATCTCTCGCATCAGTTAATATACAAAATCTTTATGGATTAACCCAAAATGGTTTCGTACAATTTGATACTATTAACGGTTTTTCAACAACGACATCAGGTGGGGGAGGAGGAACTAATTATTGGACTTTGGTAGGTAGTACAAAAATAACATATCCTTATACAATTGAGGTAGATAGGGTTAATACTAATACTATTGTATTACAATATGGTAGTCCAAACGCATCAATAACATTTAGTGATGGTTCTTCGTTATTAACTGCTAATGGTTTATCATATTATACTGACGCTGATGTAAGAAGTGTATTACAAGCATCAGCATCTGCGACTATTTCGTGGGACGCAACTAATAATTTCTTGGTTTTACATCAAAATGTATTAAGTGATATAAGTAACAACGGAGTAGCAATAACTAACTTACAAGGCGATTTATCAACTGCTAATACTAATATATCAAGTATTCAAACACAACAAAATATAAATACAAGTCATATAAACAATATTTTAAATAATTTTACATTTATATCTTTTCCCCCTCGTATTAGATTAACAAAACCATTACAATTTAACGATGGTACAGTTCAAACAACAGCGGGTACACATTACACCGATGCCGATGTTAGAAGTGTTCTTGCTAATTCAGGTTCAACTAACATTATATGGAACTCAACAAACAACAATTTTGAATTAAACTCAACCATTACAGGGGACATCTTTACATTACAAAGCGACGTGCAACAAAATATCAATAATACAAATAATAATACGAGTGCTATTAGTTTAATTCAACATATTATATCTCAAAATACCCAAGTAGGAACTACTAATACCAATTCAGTAAGCACATTAACAACCGATGTCACCACATTACAAACTCAACAGACCACAAATACCAATTCAATAGCATCTTTACAAACACAAGCATCAACTAATACAAGCGATATTACCGCTTTACAAACACAACAGGTTCAAAACTCAGGCGATATTGCTAATATTCTAAATAATTTCGTATTTACACCTCCTCCTCAATATATTAGATTATTGCGACCTTTACAGTTTAGCGATAATACAATCCAAACGACCGCATCAGTAAATTATACCGATGCTGATGTAAGAAGTGTTTTGTTTAATTCACAATCAACAAATATTGTATGGGATAGTTCAACTAATACTTTTGAATTATTTTCAGGTGTAACAGGTAATATTACAGCGAATGCTAATGCTATTCTCCAATTACAAACTGATTTAGGAACTGCGAATACAAATATTACAACGAATGCTAATGATATTAATTCAAGCACTTATAGTATTAATTTCTTACAAAGCGAAAATATAACAAATAAAGCAAATATCGCAACCAATACTACTGATATTGCTACCAATACTACTGATATTGCTACCAATACAAGTGATATTTCACTAAATACTGCTGATATTGGAATACTGCAAACTCAACAACTTAATAATAGTGCTTCAATATCACAGAATACCCTTTTAATTAATACTAATGCATCAGCAATATCAAGTCTTCAAAGTGTTACTCAATCATATATATTCAAATGTAATCTTAATTTAATATCAAATATTAATACTACAAGTTGGTCTTATCCAAGTATTTTTACTTCATCTCGCCAATTACATAATATAGGAGGTTTTGGTTATGGGTCGCAAGGTATTATAGTACCAATTTCAGGATTTTATCATATAATCGCAAATATTAGAATGAAAAATATAAATGTTGATAGGGTTTCGGTGGAAGCAGGAATAGCAATTAATGGCGTTTTATCAACAGATGATGAAAGAGTGTGCGGTTCATATGTCCGTTTTGCGTCAGGAGATGATGGTTCAAAAGTTACGAGTGGTGATTTCATGCATTATTTTACAGCAAACCAACAAGTAAGTTTAGCATTTTTAAAAACTTGTCGTGGGTCAGTAGCACAATTACAAGGCGATTATTCAACATTTACGATGTATAGAATAGGTTAAAAAATAATCTCATCATTAATTAGAAGATGTTACAATATATTCCTTATAGCAGATTTGATGTTGCAGTAAAAAACAGAGATATAGTAAGAAGCGATTACACTAAAAATGAACCAAACTTTTACCACCCTCATTACAAAATGTACCGTGATAGTGTCACCGTACACCTAAACAATACTGCTAATTTTAATCCTCATAAATTAGTTGAATACAAAGAACATCCATCAAGATATATAGACCAAACAAGCACCCCGTTTTTCAACTTTGTTAATATGAGGGATACCGAGCATATTGATAATATTGAAAGCAAGGTATATAAACAATCCACACACGGAACAGTTAAAAACGAAGGTTTAGACTTTGTAAAATACTAATTTTTTTTATAATATATTATTAAGATGAAAAACATTATATTAAACACCGAAGAAGCAGATGAAATCTCGGCAGACAGAAGAAATTACAAATATTATTTTAAAAAACCGATTATTGTTAAAGATGAAAACACCTTATCATTACAATCAATATCTCAAAAATCAGTAGTACAAACATCATCAACACCCGATACAACAGGATTATTACATTTAAGCAGTTTTGAGGATGTTATTAGTGGAGGTACACCATCGTCTTATGGATGGACTTTAAATGCTGGTGGTTTTGTTGAGGAAATGACCGTTGATTTAACAAATAGCGCCGAAGCAACAGTAGTAGCGAATGATGGTTTTACATTAAAAACCGCAGGCGTAGATTATAATGGCGGTATAATAAAATGCCTTATATTTAACGATACAGATAATCAAAAAAAATTAGTAATATCAAGCGTAGTAGATATGGGTAGCGGGTATGAAGCAGGTTGGTATTTCTTGATAAAAAAAAGACCCGCAGGAGTAACATACACAGGTTCTTATCACCCAACATTTTATTTATTATCGGTTAAGGATAGTTTAATATATCAAGATGGATATTTTTTCTATCAAGAGAGCGTAGGTAGTTTTGAACCAATAATATCAGGTTATACAGGGGAAGTAAATGTAATAGATGCCGATTTTACAAGTTCTAATACAAATATCGGTCAGGGATTGATAGTTAAGTTTAATACAACAAATGGTAATCCATCATCAATTGGAGTATCAAGTATATCAAGTGGGGGTTATGGTTTTGAAGTAGGGACTTATATTTATATTAACAAAAAGGATTTTTTACCATCAACATCAGGGACAGATTTTTTATTACCTCTTAAACTTCAAGTAGCGACAAATATTCCAATTGGTACAGCACAACCAGTGTACGACGAAGGTTTATTAACTATTGGTAATATCAGTATTGATGACACAACGATACCAAATAGCATTTATGGTTCTTTCAATTATGTAGGTGAATGGACTGTTAATTTAGATGATACGGGTAGATGTTCCGTTTTTCGCGCTAATGGTGGAGCAAGTGTAGGAAGCGGTGCGGTAATAAAGTTTTTTACTTTTATAGATTACGGGACAGCGGGTTTTCCAAAAACAACAGAGATAGCACAAGTAATATCATTTGGTAAAAATTATCAAGTAGGCGATTATGTAATAATAAATCAAACAGCATTCCCATCGGGTTATGTATCAGGAACGGTTAATATGAGAGTTAATATTAATGATGTAGTGACAAGCACTATTGTAGATTTTCCAAAAGGTGTAATATTGACTTTAAGTTTAGATGGTAATTATAGTGGTTTAGAAGGAGGACAAGCGAATTATACGCATTCAACAACAACGGATAACGGACAAAACTCTCAATTTATATGGGGTTCAAATAGTTCTGCGATTGAGTTAAAAGAGATTGTAAATGGTGGTAATGGTTTCGTAGTAGGTGATATATTTTGGGTTTCTAAAAATGATGCTTTATTTACATCAACAACATATTTTTCACCTTTTAAAGTGGAAGTAGTAAATGTTAGTTCTTTACCGCCACCACCACCCCCAAGTTTAGATAGCGGTTTTAAAATAGTAGCAAAAAACCTTCTTTATGACTTTGGTAATATAACATCAAGCACCTTAGATACAAATATACTAATTTACAATAAAGAAAATACATTATTTGGCGATAGAGACCAAAAGAAGTTTTATAAAATATGCGATTTACATAATCAGGTATTAATGGGTGTGGAGTTATTTATTGAAAGTCCTGTGGGGTTACCGTTAAATATAACTGATAAACTTATTTTACATTTAAAAATATCTTAACATTAAATAGGAATGTCATACTTATATCAAAAGAAGTCATATAAAAAAATAATATTAAATACCGAAGATGCCGTAGCAAATGTAGGTAAAGCAAATGCTGGAACTGGAAATAGTGAGTTTGTATTCAACAAGTTTAATACCATATCAATTAAAGAAGCATCATATCTAAAAGTAGATGGTGTTAGTAGCGACACATCAGGAGATGCTGTATTTACTTTTAAAATAGATAAAGTAGATTATAACAAAGCGTGTTACTATAATAGTGATTTAAACGGATTACCGACAATATTGACAAGATGCTTTAATGGTAAAGGAAGTCTTAATTTAGATGGTGTTGCTTTGGAATTAACAAAACAAGAGATAAATGAGATAAAATTAGTAATATTAGATGATGGAGGTAATGGTGTCAATAATGCTAAAATAAGTTTAGAATTATGTATTGAAGAGATACCGAGAGATATAATGCCTAATTAAAAAAGAGTACACTTCATAAAAAAATATAAAAATATAAAATGTTTTTTAAAATTAAAATATTTTTAACGAAATGTACTATTTTTTTTTATTTGCTTCAACCCATTTGATATGTGCTTTACTTCTTTTTTCGTGATTAGAAATATACCAATTGCTATTATCACTCAATACAGACCCACAGGGACATTTATACTTCACTTTTTTTGGTTCTTCTTTTACCTCTTCAATCTCATCAACTGGATTATCAACTTTTCTCGGTGTAGGTGCTGGTGTCAATTCAGCGACTTTTTTTTTAAGTTCTTCATTCTCTTTTTTTAGTTCTTCAATCATTTTAAACTGCTCTTCCATTCTCATCTTCATATTTTTTTCTTCATTCGCCATATCTTCTAATTCCTCTTGATATTTATTCATAAACTCCTCTTCAATAATTACATAATATAATTTTAAGTAATTCTTTGTAGCACTTTCATCAATCTCAAAATCGCCAAAATGGTCTTTATAAAGAGCGATTGCCCTAAATACATCATAACTATTAACAACCTGTTTTGCTTCGTAATCATATTTACATACATAAGCATCAATCTCTTCGTGTTTAGCATCATAAAACCAAGTATCATCGCCCATATGTTTTTCTTCGTTAAAGTGTTCCTTTACGGCATTTAAAATCTGCTCGTAATCAGTAATAGTATCGTGAAAGGGGATTTTGAATGTAGGCATTTGTCTTATTGAGATGATAAGATTTTTAAAAAAGAATAATCATTTTTTTTTTATATAAGTAAAAATCGGTACATTTTTATTCTTTTACTTTTTCAGGTTTATCAACTTTCCATACCACTCTGTCGTAATTTATTATCGGTTTCGCATCTTTCTCCCATTCAACAATATAACTCATTCCATACCACTCGTACACTTTAAGTAAATGTAATTTAGTAATAAAGTATCCTTCTTTTTCCATATATTCAATTCTGCGAGGTGTTATATTATTTACACCAATTAGATAAGATATGATGCGAGGATTAAGAGATATTGATTTTTTAAGCACGGCATCAATCATAGAATACGGCGGATTAGAGCATATAATATCAACTTTTTCATCAAAAGCAAAGAAATCCCTATCATCAAGTATCTCACTCCATTTTTTATTTTGATTTGGGAATTGATTGTAATAATTACCAGTATTTTTAAAAGGGTCATACCATATCTCGTCATCTTTAAACTCAATCATATCAATATGAGATTTTGCTAATTTAAGAGGTGTAATAAATACATCTTTTGGGTTTTCTCTTTTCTTAATAGTGTGAGATGTCTTTGATGTAGGCATTATATACTAATAATAAATATAAAAAAGTAATCAATTTTTTAAAAAAGAGTACATGCACAACATAAAATATAAAAAATATAAAAGTTTATAAAATGAAAATATAAATATGATTTATGTACTCTTTTTAATCTTCTTCATCTTCCGGTTCTTCCTCATAGTATAATTTTATAATTTTAGTTACTTCTTTGCGACAAAAGGGACAATTACCTTTACATCTAAAAGTTTCGTGATTAGCACAAGAATAACAAATTGTATGACCGCAGTTTAAAGCACACATATCTCTTTTACCTCCAATTGTCATTTTTTCCATACAAATATTACAAGTATATTTAATAGGTTTTCCATCAGTATCAATATCAGGCATTTTAGGGATTGTATTAATTTCTTTATCGTATCTATAAGTAATACTTTCTTCATTTAAGATACAATCAAGGACAAACTTTAAAGCAGATGCTTTATAACCCATCTTCTTTGCTTTACCACGCCAATCTGTTAATGCTTTTTTACATTTAGGACATTCTTTATGGGACTTACAAAGAACCCAGTTGTTTCTGTATTGAGATTGTTGAGATGACATAGTGATTGATATGATAAGATTTTAAAAAGATAATCATTTTTTTTTTATAATA
>CERP01011422.1_pt1 | contig 12885 bp, 6 predicted proteins | sample 530801 | NCBI WGS metagenome assembly CERP01 (sample SAMEA2620991, study PRJEB7988) | marine metagenome | biome: marine biome (ENVO:00000447); feature: surface water layer (ENVO:00002042); material: "saline water (ENVO:00002010), including plankton (ENVO:xxxxxxxx)" | depth 5 m | reverse complement strand
GAGAGGCAAATCAAAATTTATTAAACATTAATACATGCCAGAAATTAAAAACAACTTCGTTCAAGGCAAAATGAATAAAGACCTTGATGATAGATTATTACCTAACGGCCAGTATAGAGATGCAAAAAATATAACAGTTTCAAAATCTGAAAACTCAGATGTAGGGACTGTTCAAAATATAAAAGGGAATGTAAAATTATTTAATAATAATTTAAATCTTCCTACGTCTGCTCCTTTTTGTGAAACAATAGGCAAGTATGTGGATTCATTAACTGGAGAAATATTTTGGTTTGTAACTAATTTTGATGGAACGGCTTCTGAAAGTTCTTCTTTAGTTAATTACGCTGGGTCTTCTTTTGTCTGTAAGATATTTTATTCAAAACCAGACGGAACATTTAAAACATTAGTTGACTCTTATAGATTAAATTTTAGTAAGCAACATCCCATAACACATTTAAACCGTTTAGATAATATTTTATTTTGGACCGATAATTATAATCAACCTAGGAAAATAGAAATAGATAAAGCGTTGAGTGATAATAATCCTTATAGTAATAATATTTATTTAGAAGATAAAATTAGTGTTGCACAATACGCTCCTTATGCCGCTCCAATAGTAGAATTATCTTATGATTCTTCTATAAAAAGCAAAACAATTGAAGAAGAATTTGTTAAATTTTCATATAGATTTAAATATGATAATAATGAATATTCATTGATAGCACCATTTACTCAACATTGTTTTCATCCCGGAAAAGCTGCACAAACATTTAATGACGGAACATATTCGACATCGAGTAGTGGTATGGCGGGGATTTTAACGTCTAGTGATATATCGGATATTGCAAAAACCACAGTGGTTAACAATATGGTTAATAAGGCTAATAAAGTTTCTTTATTAATTACTCTTCCATTTGATGAATCTATATCCTCCCATGCAACCGCTAAGGTTAATAATGGTTCGGGATTGTCAGGAACAACCCACGTAATAGATGCTACCATTGGTACAATTGCTGCTAATAATATAGTTTTAACTGCTAATAACGAATTATATACTGTAACTGGAACACCTTCGGCAACAGCGTTTAATACAACAACTTCTGTTTCGCCCGCAATAGCTAATAATACAGATTTATATTTTTTTAATGTAGGCACATCATCACCTTATGGCTGGGATAATAAATTAAAAATAAAAGAAATTGAAATATTATATTCTGAATCTGATAGCGCCGCTATAAAAGTAATAGATATAATAAAAGTTGGAACTTCATCGCTAGCAATAAAACCCATTGTAGAGGTTATAAGCAGTACTTCTGCAAAATTAAGATATACTTACGAATATATTTATAAATCTACTAAAGCAACAAAAACACTTCCAGAAGCTGACTTAATTAGAGTTTCAGATATTATACCAATTAAAGCTAAAACTCAGGAAATATCTGGTAATAGAATTATTTACGGAAATTTTTTACAAAACAGAAATACGGATGATGTTTTTGATACATCTAGTATATCTATTGGGAGTGGGGACCAAAGCTTAAAAAATAAAGAATATTTATTATCTTCTGTAAAATCAAATAGAACGTACCAAGTAGGTATTGTTCTTTCTGACAGATATGGTAGACAATCACCTGTTATATTGCCAGACGAGTCAACGTCTTTTGTTGACCCTAAAACTGGTGTTGTAACAAATGGTTCAAACTCCTGGAACCATAGTTGTTTAAAAACAACTTTTAATACACCGCTTGGAAACGATATATACAATAGTAATGATAATCGTTTAGGATGGTATTCTTATAGGTTTGTGGTTAAACAAACAGAACAAGATTATTATAACGTGTATTCGCCTCAAGTATTAGAAGCTGGAACATTGACAAGTGCTACCGACCGTAGTTCTTTTGTTTTACTTCACGGTGATAATATAAATAAAGTTCCTAGAGATGTAACCGATGTTAATGCAGAAACCGGCAACCAAGGATCTAATATTAGGCTTTTACCAAAAATTAAAGAAAACAGTGTTTTACAAGCTGGGTACACAAATCTGCAGCAGCAAACCGGGGTAGATTTTATTGAGGTTACTTCAATTGGTACCGCTTTAGAGCAGGGTTTAACAGAAAAATTAGATGGAGGTAGTGCAACCGATGTTTTAAATGAAGTATATCTTAAAGAAAAAAACCCTTTATTTGCACAAATGCCAACTGGTTTGGGCACTTATTTTAATACTTGGGCGCCTGGAACAAAAGCATTTAGCCTATACGCTTTTGAAACGCAACCGTTTGTTTCATCTATCGATATATATTATGAAACATCTTCGTGCGGTTTGTTGCAAGATTTAAAAGATAAAATAGCCGCAAGCGCTGGCGAAGCACCTACAAATATAAGCGTAAACTCAACAACATTTAATGAGTCAGACACCTCTGGTTCTTCTATATGTACTTATACAGCTAAGAAATCAAACGGAGACCCGGTCCAAGGTGGAGCGTCATTTGCAATAAATAGTATAATAGATGGGCTAGGTAATTCTAGACCTGGCATATTTACAATAAGCGGAAGTCAATTAGTAACGGCTACAACTTTTAATTTTAAAGATACGTCGGCAGATCAATTTGTTGTGTCTGTTACAGCAACAAGAAATAATACTAGTGAAACATATACTAGGACTCATTTATTTACATTGCAAAATGCTGCAGCTAAAATTAATGTTGGTTCTGGTAATAATGTTTCAAATACAAGTCCAGGCGTTACGATAGCGGCCGTGCAAGCTAATCAAAATACAAGCATAACTATAACGGGTTTAAACGGGGGTTTAGCAAATAATACAGAAAATGTTACATTTACTTTAGTTTCTCAAACCAATACAGGAAGATATAGTATTGACACCAATACAGGGGTTATTAGTGCTAATGTGAATTTATCAAATGGCATGTCCGATACCTTAGTTCTAAAATCTAGTGATGTAGCTGGATACGACAGCCCTAATACTAGTTTAAAAATTACCGTAACCGGTTCGCCTTACACACAATTTTGGAGAGCAGCTAACGGAAATGCTAATGTATCAACCGCGGTAGACGAACCGACAGGAGTACAGGTTTGGCATAATGGTACAGGCAGTTTACCTAATGAGTTTGATACAGTGTATAGCAACGCAACCGGAACAACTGTTTTTAGCACAGGCTCTGCTACAGACGGGGCTGGCGGTGAATGGCATTCTATGTGCGGGCCTAGTTATTGCAGCTATCAAGTTGCAACATTTGTTTTCAAAACAAGTAGCGACGGTGTGGTCAGAGCGGTAACAATAGCTTAAAAAAGCAGTAAAAAATGTAATAATTTATAATATGGCATACGTAGTTGATATTCAGTTTTTTAATACCTTTATTCTTAGAGCAGCAGATGAGAACACTGTTCATGTAGAAGAGTCAAGAATAAAAGGAGGTTTTAATGAAGCATCGGCCGGTCTTGGCCCTAAGGCTTATATTACAAATGAAAACTACGAAGAAAACAAAAGAGCTAATGCTTTAATATATTCTGGTATATATAATTCTAAAACCGATGTCAACAAGATAAATGTTTTTAGCGCGGGTGATAAAATAACTAGATCCGTAGATCCCGTTAATGGCGCTATAGAAAAATTACACGCAGAAGATACCAACTTATTAATATTCCAAGAAGATAAAGTAAGTAGAGCTTTAATTGATAAAGACGCTTTATTCACAGCTGAAGGAGGTCAGTTAACAGCATCAGGAGCCGCTGTTATTGGCCAGATTATACCATTTGCCGGTAAGTATGGGATTAGTAAAAACCCCGAAAGCTTTGCTTTAAAAGGTAATAGAAAGTATTTTACTGATAAAAGCAGAGGCGCTGTATTAAGGTTATCAAGAGACGGTATAACAGAAATATCTAAAGCTGGCATGAAAGTTTGGTTTAAAGATAATTTGTCTACAGCCTCTAAAATTACAGGAATGTATGATGATAACCTAGATCAATATGTGCTAAATATTAAAAACAATACTGAATATAATACTTTAGCTTTTGAGGAAGACGTTAAAGGGTGGACAAGCTTTTATAGTTATAATCCTGATTTTGGTTTTAGTATTAATAAAAATTTTTATACAATAAAAGATAACTATATATGGGATCATGGAACCCTTAATCCTAGCAGGAATTATTTTTATGATGAGTTTGAGGGAAGCAATATAACTTTTGTTGTAAATGCTGAACCCTCTGTAGTTAAAAGTTTTAACACTATAAATTATGAAGGAAGCCCAGATTGGGTTATGGAGTCTTCAGAAACAGATTTAGATATGAAATCCTGGCCAATTAGAAAAAGCTCAACTTCAATTGGAAGCGGAGTGCTAGGTACAAGTTTTATTAAAAAAGAAAACAAATATTATTCTCATATAAGAAATAATACTACTTTGGCCGCGAAAAACCAAATTATAGGTGTGGATATATCTGGTATTAAAGGATTTTTTACAACAGTAAAAATGAAGCACGATTCTACAACAGAAGAAGTTGAATTATTCACTGTATCGCATAATATAGTAAAATCAAGTTAAATGAAATTAAATATACGCAGACTCAATGAGTCAGACTATGAAACATTAGTTAAATGGTGGGATGCATGGCCAGAATGGCAAGCGCCACCTAAAACCTTTTTGCCAGATAATGGAAAAGGTGGATTTATTGTTGAAAAAGACAATATAGGTGTAGTTGCTGGATTTGTTTATATGACCAATTCTAAAGCAGCTTTACTTGAATGGATTATATCTAATCCAGAATACAGAGAAAGCGACAGAAAAGACGCGATAGAGCTATTAATTAACGCCGTGGAGCAAGTTTTAAAAGACCAGGGGATTAAGCATGTATTTTCAATAGGGCGGAATAAACATTTAATAGAAACTCATAAAAAATTAAATTGGATTGTTGATAGTAAACCTTCCTATGAAATAATAAAAAATATATAATATGGCAGTATTTAGTGCAATAGCAGCAGGAAAAGCAAAAAAAGCGCAAAGAGCAGAACAATCTAAACTTGATAGCCAAATAGCTAATAGGCAAAAAATAATAAATCCATACGAGAATGTGTCGGATTTAAGTGGTATGATTTCAAATCCTTTTGCCAATCTACAAGTTGCAACAAAAGCCGCAGAATTTAAAGCAGAAGAAGCGGATATTTCTTTAGCAAGTACTCTAGACACCTTAAGATCTACCGGGGCTGGCTCAGCAGGGGCAACCGCTTTGGCTCAGGCTGCTTTGCGGAGCAAGCAAGGTATTGCTGCTAGCATAGAGCAACAAGAAGCTAAAAATACTCAACTCAGAGCGCAAGGTGAAGCTGGGGCAATGAAAATGAGAATGGCGGAGGGACAAAGAATGCAAGAGGCGGATATATTAGGTAAAAGTTTCATGTTTCAAGCTCAAGAAGGTAGAGAGATTGCCGATATTTCAAGGAGCGGAGCGATGGTACAACAATATGGCCAACAAAGAATGGACGCTATGGGTGCTATGGGTGCAAATTTATCAGGCATCGCTGGTTCTGCATTGGGTGGATATTTAGGAGGATTAGGAGGTTAAAAAAAATATAATTTATGGGATTACCAAAAGTAACATACGGAAACTACAATTACGGCGCATACGCTAGACCTACAGCTATTAAGTATAAAGGTGGTTTAGGGGAAGGCTTAGCGGCAATAGGTACTGCAGTTGGAAAAGCTGTCGTAGCTAAAAAGCAAAAGATAAAAGAAATTAACGAAGATTCTACTTTGATTTCAGGAAAATTTGGGACTGCCCAACAGGTGGCTGCTGGCCAAAAATTAGCTACTGAACAAAATAGTAATTATCTTCGGGCAGAAAAAACAGAGTTTGGGGAAAATTTTAAACAATGGAAACTTGGTAACATCAGCGGAGAAGAATACGAAAATGGGAAAGCTTCGTATGAATCTAATTTGCGTAAAATGGGTATGGTTGCAGAAAAATTTAAAGGTGATGCTTCTGTTGATTTAGATTTTAAAAACGCTAGATTAACTCCTAATGATGAATTAAGAAGCGAAAGAAGAGAAGCCATGGAGAAGGGCTTAGTTTTAATGAGCAAAGAAAAAGGAATTACTTATTATACTTTTGAAACTAGTCAAGGAACAAAAAAATATACATCTGACGAAATAATAAACGATAAAAATTTCTTTTTACCAAAACAACAATATGATAATAATAAAAACAGATCGTATTTAAATGCTAATTCAAAAGTAACCTCACTGTTAAAAACAAAACCTGGTTTACTTACTGAAAAAAATATAAATGGTAAAAATTATGTGGTAGTTGATTATGAAAACAAAAAAAATGAAATTAAAGCTTCACTTTTAAGAGATCCTAATTTTACAGCTATATTAACAGATCCTACTTTTGATGCGGAAGCATATTACGAAGATAAAATGCAAAATGTTACTTTTAATGAAAACGGAAAAAGAATTAATGATAATTCTTTTACAGGCAGTGATGCACAAATGGAAGAAATCAGGCAAAATCTTGTTGAAGAATTAGTTAACGACGTGCAATCCCGTAACGATGCCATCGCTTTAGTTCCTACTCCAAAAATAACTCCACCTTCCGCAAGCGTTATAAAAAATGCAAACGCAGTTGATAATTATAATAAACTATTGCCGAAAGCTCAAAACTTTTTTAAGAATGTTTTTCCTCATAACAAAAAGGCTAGCACTACAGATATGAATAAAATTTTAGGCAAGTTGCAAGAGCTGGGATTAACCGTTAAGCCTAATAAATCTGAAAATCAAATAGGTTACGATATAAAAGGGCCCGGCGGTACTTTTCAAATAAGCGAAAATTCAAGCTACGAACAGAATTTTGAAGCAGGCAAAAACGCATTAGGGCAACAAAAAATATACGGGGAAAATACTATTGAAGAAAAAACAAAAGAACTTATTGATAAATATTTGAATATTCCTTTTACAGACGATCAAGAATAAAATTATATGGAAGAACTACAAGCTATAATTGCAAAAATGCAAAGCAATGGAGAATCTGACGAAAGCATTGGCAGAATAATCCAAGAATATAGAAAAAGAAACCCCGATGTGGATCTAACTTTACCAGAGCCGGGAAAGACATTAGACCCTGTAAATGTGGAGGCGAATGCGGGGTCAAACAATACGGTCTCCAATTTGGGTCCTGGTTTTGGGGGATTTCAAAAAAAAGCTAAAGTATTTAGCGCTGCTTTTCAAGCTTTAGCGGGAATAGCCGAAGATACAGACACGGGTAAGAGTATAATACAAAAAGCACAATTCCCTGTAAGTTTAGCTAAAAGTGGATATGAATTTTTTGCGGAAAATTTATCAGAAGCTTTTGTAGGGGCAACAGATACATTATTAAACATTAGATCACAGCAATTAGTTGAATCTGATAAAATTACAAAAGAACAAAGAGATCAATTACTGGACGCGTCGGCTGAAGAATTTTTTGATCCTATATTAGATGTTACTAGAGGGGTTGGGGACGTTTTAAGAAGCGCAGATCAAACTATTGATGAAGTTTTATATGAAGATGCTACAACAACAGCAACAGAAGATTTATTATCCGGTAAAATTAAAGATGGGTCTTTAAAAATTGCAGATGGGGTTATAGAGGCAATACCTAGTATTGCAGCTGCTATATATGGAGGTCCTATAGGATATGCAACAATATTTTCTTCTGCTTCAGGTGGGGCATATAAATCTAAAATAGAAGTTAGCCCTAGTAAAAGAGGCGACGCAGGAACATTTGCAACTGCATTGACACAAGGTGGAGTTGAATTAATTAGTGAAACTGTAACTAGAGGTATTTTAAAAGGATTCGGGGGGACTGCATTAGAAAAAGTTGCCCCAAAAGCAGCTAAAAATCTTTATAAAAATTTAACAAAAACTTTAACAGGAAGAATTTTTACAGGAGCAAATTTAGAAGGTTTATCTGAAGTGGCTGCTCAAGAAACAAATAGATATATAGACAAACTATGGGATGATGAAAACGCTTTTGGATATAAAGATGAAAATGGAAATTATGATTGGGGAAATATAATATATAGAGCTAGTGACACCTATATGATTAGCTCTATTATTGGTGGTGGATTGGCAAGTGCCAGTAAGACTCCGCAGGCTAAAATATATACTGAACAAAGATTATCGCCAAATGCTGTTAAAAAGAAAACTTTAGAAACTATAAACAAAATATCAAAATTAGAAAAAGAATATGATAATAATCCTAATGATTTAATATTAGATGAAATTCTTGAGTTACAACAAAGCGTTATTGATAATAAAGTTTTAAATGAAAAAGTTTTAAATTCTTTTGACAATACTGAACTAGAGGAATATGCTATAACTAAAGTAAAAATTGCAAAAGCAAAAGAAGGTTTAAATAAAATTAAAGATACCGAAACTAAAGATGTTATTGAAGCGCGTATACAAAAAGAAGAATCGAAGCTTGATAATATATACAATGACAAACTAAGTCAGTTAATTAAAATATTAGAAAAACCAATAAAGCCAGAAGGTGTTTTAATGTCTGACTTTGGTGTAGTTTCAGCAGCTGATAAATTAAGAAGGGTTGCATTAGATAAGGTTACACAAAAGAAAATATCGAATGATGTACAAAAAATATACGAGGAACAAGGCGAAGCTGGAGCTTTAGATATTATTGAAAAGTTTAGGCCTATTACAAATAAACTTGTAAGAAAAAGAAGAGATGCCCCAAACTATGACGAGCAGTTATTAAGAGATGAAATTGAAACCGGAGAAAGAGGCATATTTGATTTAATAAGATCTTATAAACCAGATAGTGGTGTTCCGTTATCTGGATATATAAATAAGTTTTTAAAAGCTAGAGCAATTGAAGCATCGAATAGAGTGCTAGGTAAAGAGTTTACGCAAGATGTAACTGAAATAAAAGAATCTAAAATAGATTTAGATGACACTACGCAAGAAACTTTAGATTTTGTAAGAACAGAACCAAAAGCAAAAGAGCAGTTAAGAGACGTTGCGGGTATTACAAAAGAATCCGTGCAGACAGATGCTCAACAAATATTAAAAGGAAAGCTGCCTGGTATAATAGAAAAAAGTGGTAGAGATAAAAATGAAATACTAACCGCTATAAATAAAGCAAGTCAGCTCAAAATTGCTGATAATGTTCTTGAAGAAATGGGCGGTAATTTTAATAATAAAGAAGAACAAAATAGTAGGTTTATAACATTTATGGATGTTAACTTCGATGCTGTAATAAAAGCAATACCCAATAGCATTAAAAATAAATTACCATTATTTGAAGCGAAGCAAGTTGACAGAGAGTCTATGAAAGAAGGCGATGAAGCTGGTAAAGGCGTATTTGAATATAAAAACCCCGGGCGACAAGAATTCATTGATTATTATACTAAAACAGATACATCAAAAAATCCTGCTTCAGAATTAAACAAGTTAAGAGCTAAAAAGAAAAAATTAGCAGACATACTTGCACAAGAAATAGGTAAAGACGCAATAGCAGAAGTTTTATCCGACCCTAATATTCAAAAAGAATTTTTAGAAAGACAAGAGCTATTAGGCAAGGAAATACCTAAAGCTCCAATACCAAAGTTATTACAAAGAATAGATCGGGTTATAAAAATATTAGAAAAACCAATAGCTCCAAAAAATACATTAAGAAGCGATTTTGGAAGTGTTGAATTTTTAGATAAAGTAAGGCAAATCACTTTAAGTTTATTAAAAAAGATTAGAAAATTTTTAGCTGATGGATTAAGCTTTGATGCTTCTAAAGAAGAGGCTTTTAATGAAATAGGGAAAGAATTAAATTTATCTAAACGTCAAGCAGAAGTATTTAAAAAATCAGCATCTCCAAACATAACTCCTAAAAATATTGAAAATAATAATACTGAAGAAAAATTATCAGAGGCTTATAAAAAAACAATTCTAACAGTTACTAACGATGCAATTCTCTCAGATACTCAATATTTAAAAAGTGTCATTAATGATAAAAATTTAACAGATAATCAAAAAACACAAATTCTCAAAGATTTTTTTGGAGGGCATGCCCAGGTATACCAAAAAGCACGAAGTACAAAAAAAGATACACAAAAAAGTGTTTGGAAGGGAGTAAAAGCAAGTGATGCTTTTGGTTATTGGAAAAAAGAATTAGGCCCAAAATTAAAAACATTAGGTTTTGGAATAGTTCGGAAGGGAGCGGGCCAAAGCATTAGCTTTAAAGGTGAACCATTATTTAATGTAATAGGTCGACCTGGTCAAATAAATCAAGATTCAAAATTTAGAAAAAAATATTATGTAAAAATAAAACAATCAAATGAAAAATCTAAGACTGTGTTCAATGATAAAACAGCACCTGAATATTATAAAGCTTCTGGAAAATATTATACAGATCAAATACAAGAGTTAGATGCTCAATCTGAAAAAAATATTAACTATGTTATAGACGGTATGGAGACTAGATTTACTTTGTATGGAAAACAAGAAGTTGTAGATTTTATACGCGCCCAAAATACTTATTCGGATTCCCCTTTAAGATTAATTGGTAAAATTAAAAGCTATGAAATTTCTAATAAATCTAAAGGGCCACACGTTTACGACCACAATTCTCCTATAGAGTTTATATCTAATAAAATATATGAAGTTATTAATTCTACAAACAATATACAAGAAATATTAGACAAAACACGAAAAATTTTAGAAAGTAGTGAAGTTAATTTAATAACAAAAGAAACTAATAATAAACTTAATAAATTAGGGAGAAGATCAGTTGGTGATAAAAAAACCAGATTGATAGGCGCTGTTAATCCTAAAAACCTAATTGAAATAAGGAGGCCCAGACAAAAAATAAAAGAAGAAACAGATAAAGTCGATTTGAATAAAGATTTTAATGATATACTTGAACAAAAAACTGGTATTGCAAGTGAAGAAAGATATACTAAAGCTAAAGCGGAAATAAAAGGAAAAGGTAAAGGAAAATTTGATTATATAGGTATTCCCCCGTCTGCTCAAGATTTTATAGGATTGTTATATAAAACTTTAAGTAAGGGAAAAGAGGGAGACACGCAGTTGGCATGGTATAAGAAAAACTTATTAGATCCTTTTGCTAAAGCGATGATAGACGTGTCTAATTATAGAGTTACTTTATCTAGTAATTATAAAGGAATTAAAAGAGAAGGGGGTATAACTTCTGAAATTTTACAAAAAAAATTACCCGATGGCTTTTTTACTACAGAGCAGGCCCTAAGAGCTTATATTTGGAACAAACAGGGCGTAGAAATTGAAGGTTTGGAAAAAGACAGCCCAGACTTGAAACAATTAGTAAAATATATTAAAAAAGATTCTAAATTAGCAATGTTTGCCAATAGATTAATTTCAATTAATAAAAAAAATAAATACCCTGAGCCTGATAAAAATTGGTTAGTTGGAACAATAACAACAGATTTATTAAAAAGCATAAATACAAATGTAAGAAAAGATGCTTTAACACAATGGAAATCTAATGTTGACGCTATATTCAGTGAGGCTAATATGAATAAATTAGAATCAGCATTTGGAAAGGGATATAGATCTGCCTTAGATAATATGTTAAAACGTATGGAAAGTGGTAGAAACCGGGGTTATCCTGGAGATCAATTAACAGGTAGATTTATAGATTGGCTAAATGGTTCAGTTGGGGCCATTATGTTTTTTAACATGCGGTCCGCTGTACTTCAAACGATATCTTCCGTAAACTTCGTTAACCTGTCAGATAATAATATATTCAAAGCATCGAAAGCATTTGCTAATCAACCACAATACTGGAAAGATGTATTTAAATTAATGAATTCTGATTTTTTAGTTGAAAGAAGAAATGGTTTAAAAATAAATGTTAATGAAGCAGATATTGCCGAAATAGCAGCTGAATCTGACAACAAAGCTAAAGCATTTGTAAATAAATTATTAAAATTAGGATTTTTACCAACTCAAATAGCAGATAGTTTTGCTATTTCAACTGGCGGAGCTACTTTTTATAGAAACAGATTGCAATCTTACATTAAAAAAGGTTTTTCAGAAAATAAAGCGGAAGAAAAAGCTTTTGTAGATTTTAGAGAAATAACTGAGGAAAATCAACAATCAAGTAGGCCTGATAGAATTAGTCAACAGCAAGCGGGACCATTAGGGCGTATCATATTAGCTTTTGCAAACACGCCAGCTCAATATGCGCGAATTATACAAAAAGCGGCTAGCGATCTTAAAAACAAGCGTGGGGATACTAAAACCAGTATATCTAAGATAATTTACTATGGTGCTGTTCAAAACGTTATATTTAACGCTATGCAGCAAGCTTTATTTGCTCTCGCGTTTGGTGATGAAGAACCAGATGATGAAAAAGAAGCTGAGAAGTACGGTAATATTGCAAACGGGATGATTGACTCATTATTAAGAGGAGTTGGTTTTGCTGGAGCGGCTGTTTCAACTGTGAAAAATGCTATAATAAAAATAGCTAAAGATGGCAACAAACAAGACATCGCTATAGATTTAATTAATATATCTCCTCCAATATCTTCTAAAATAAGAAAAGTAAGATCAGCTGGAAGAACATTTGATTGGAATAAAAAAGAAATAGCCGAAAAAGGTTTATCCTTAGATAATCCTGCGGCAATGGCTATAGGTCAAATAGTGAGCGCAACAACAAATGTACCACTTGATAGAGGTATACGAAAGCTAACAAATATAAAAGACGCATTAGACTCTGAAAATGAAGAATGGATGAGAATAGCTAACGCTTTAGGTTGGGCTAAATGGGAATTAGAGTGGGAGCAGGATAAAAGAAAAAAGAAAAAAACACCTAAAAAACAAAAACAATCATTTAACAAATTAAAATTTTAAC
>CERP01011459.1_pt1 | contig 12903 bp, 12 predicted proteins | sample 530801 | NCBI WGS metagenome assembly CERP01 (sample SAMEA2620991, study PRJEB7988) | marine metagenome | biome: marine biome (ENVO:00000447); feature: surface water layer (ENVO:00002042); material: "saline water (ENVO:00002010), including plankton (ENVO:xxxxxxxx)" | depth 5 m | reverse complement strand
ATATCAGCTGAACCTGAAGTTAAAGCGAATGCTCTAACACCTTTTAAATCTGGACGAGTGAATACTGAACAAGAAACAGCAACCTTAGTAAATCCTCCAGCAGAAACAGAAGCTGACAATTCGTTAGCATAGTCTACATCAGCCCAAGATCCTGTAGTTACTGTAAGATCTGTATTAAGACCATTAACTGAAGATGAAAATTGGTTAGTAGAGTAAGCAAATCTACCTGCTCCATAAAGACCACCTGTTGGATCAGCACCAGCAGCTGGGTTTGTGTCACCATAAATAGATCCAGGAGATGTAAATGCGTCTCCAGCTGGACCAAAGTTTAATTGTTTAGTATTTCCATATTGGAAATCAAGGAAAAATACTAGACCTGAAGGTAAGTTCATTGGTTGAACTGACATGAATTCTTTAGTTGATAAAGATCCAAATACTTTACGCACTAATGGTAAAGCAACACCAGCCCACTGAGCACCTGATCCTACTGTGAATGAACCACCACCTTGATCAGTAGCATTTGATTCAACTACAAGCTGTTTAGCTTGGTTTTCAAGGATCATTGCCATTGAGTTTTTATCTACCTCATTTGATAGACCTTCCAATAGACCTGTTTTTCCCCATTTAGAAGCCATACCTGCGGCTTCGTTCTGCATGTTCTTCCATCCGGAAGCAGAACTTTGTAATAATGAATTTAAATTTGACATTGTTTTGTTTTTTGTTTTTTTTAAAATTAATGTTTAGAATCATAAAACGCCAATTCTCTCATACGACTATAAGCATCGTTTACTTCGATAATTGGTTTTGTTGATTTAGTTATACCTGTTGATTTAGAAGCTCTACCTAAATTTTCATTGATTGATTTTTTCTTAGTATTGAATGTTCCACTCAATGTTTCGTATACCAATTCAGTTTCTTTTATTGTAGATGCTTTATCAAACGTAGATAAAACTTTTACCTTTTGACCCTCGGTCAAGTTTTTTGCTTTGAAAATACGGTTTGTGTAAAGTAATTTAGCATTTAGTAAATTGATTTCATTCAATTCACGTCTAAGAGCTTTAACAACTTCCCGAGTTTCATTCAATTCTGTTTGAAGATTTTCAAATGTTGAGCTTTGAGGCATGTTTTTTCCTGATGCTTCTCCAGCTGATGTGTAGAATACTTTTTTAGTTGATTTATCAACTGCAACAGTACCAGCACCACCATCTTTTTTAATAGCAGCAATCATATCATCCATTTCTTCTTTAGTTGGTTCAACAAATTCGTTTCCGAATAATTTTTTACCAGCTGTTATTTTGGATGCTATGCTTTCTATTCTTGATTTAGTTTCTCCTGTAAGCTTTCCAGCCATACGATTTAAGAAATTCTCATCAAGTTCTTCTTCATCAAGAGCTTTTTCACCCATAGTACTGAATCCTTCAGTTCCGTCAGTTGACATTTTTCCGAATCCATCTTCTTCAATGTTTTCTTCATTTTCAACTTCAGCTAAGAGTTCATCAATATTGATGTCTTCATCTTCCATATCTTCCATGTCTTCATCTTCCATGTCCTCAGTTTCTACATCTTCACCAGCTTCTAAACTGCCAGCTTCAACCATATCCTCGATTACACTTTCAATAAATCCTTTAAGATCGTCTTCAGACATATCCTCTAAGTCTAGAGCTTCATCTTCTTCCTCAACATCCATGTTCTCTTCAGATTCTTCATCTTCTTCATCCATAGGTGCTACTGGGTCGTCGTCTCCTTCTAGTTCTGCGAGGATCTCATCTAAATTAAGATCTTCATCTACATACTCTTCTTCATCTTTCATCTCATACATCTCAACTTCTTCCACTTCTTTTTCCATTTCTTGGAGTTTTTGAGAAAGCATAGTTTTAATTTGTGGGGTGAATGATTCTTCAAGAGCAGCTTTTGCATTTGTAATAGCCATTTCACGTAGTGATTTAGCATCAGCAAGTGCTTCCTTAAGCAATTCTCTGTTGTTTGCCATTTTCCTAAAATTTATTTTTTTGTTTGGGAAATACGTTTATTGAGAAACGTAATATAATTAATTTAATTGGATGCTGCATATAGATATTTGGCAGCATATTCATGGTATACGTATGTGGAAGTTATGCAAAATGCATAAGATTAAAAAAAGATCGAACAATGTTCGATCTTGGATTAATAGATATATTATTAGTGAGGTTAGAATAGAGGACATGCACCATTAGAACATAGTATCTCTGTTATAGTTGATTGTACTTTTTTATAAGGGTTAGGTGAAGAATATTTCTTACCTTCTGATATTGTTGATGTCCATGAACCTGGGTTGGATGGGGTTGATACAAAATCCCAACATAATAAATCAAAGTCATCTTGAACTTCTAAAACGCCTTTATTATTTTCTTGTAATGATCCCATACCTCTAGATGAAACACCTACTTTGATATTACTTTCAATTAGTGCCTTAAGGATATTTCCTGATGGGGTTGGTAGAATTTCTATTTTACCCATAATATTATTTCCGTCCCACCATAATTCTGCAATATTATGTGATGCATTTTTAAGATTGATTACAGAGGATTCTGGGTGGTCTAGTTCTCCTAAAGCGCGTCTCTCTTCAATACATTCCATGTATTTATCAATTTCTCGCTCCCATAAACTTTTCTTATAATAACGCCCATTACCATTTTCAACCTCAGCTGTAGCTAAAATACCACCAACAATAGGAAGACCTCTATCGGATTTTTTACCTTCATTAAGCATTAATGAAGATTGTTGGAATGTTTGTGTTTCTATAAGTAATTTTTCGTTCATGTTTATTAGAATAGGGTTAATTGAATTAATTATGTTCTACAATCTTAATCTTCTGGCTCCTCTTCAAAGAGCTCCATTTTAGAGATTTTATCCATTTCTGAGCTGAGTTCTTTAGCGTTTGCGGCCATATCTTCCATATCTTGAGAATCACCATCAGCCTCATCAATTAAATCTTCTTCAACAAAATCATTAACAATTTCACCACTAACTCCATCTTCATCTATAATTTCTTCATCCTCATCAATCATTTCTGGTTGGGGTTTGGAGGACTTATCTTTCTTAGCTAATGATTTTTCCATTTTAGCTTTAGTCTTTTCTAATATTTTAATATCTTTTGCTAATGCTTTAAGTTTTTTCTTATCTGTAAGATTCTTCAAATCCTCATCTTCATCTAATCTATCAAGTTGTGATTGACGTTTTTCAATAGCAGCATTAATTCGCTCAACTTTAGAAGCTAAGACTTCATACTCAGCGTCTTTATTAATCTGTTGTAATTCCTTTTGTACGTTTTCTTTAATCTGTTGACGCACCATTGTATTGATAGATTCACTAAGTTTTTCTTCTTTTTTCTGTGATAAAACCATATTCCACATTTTTAATTCTCTCCCCCACAAAGTAGTAGGGTTTGATTGAATATAATCCTCAATTTCTTCAACACTTAAACCACTTGGGTTTGGATGGCTGGAGGTTTTTGATATTGAAAGATAATTTTTGTTGAGTGAGGAATGGGATTCATCTAATTCTTCACGAATTAAAGTGTTAATTACTTTACGCAATTTAGATTCATTGGCAGTGTCTTTTGGAGTTGTTTCACCTTGTTTGAATTGGTTATAATTCTGTTTGATTATCCTACCATTTTCATCTTTTAAAGTAATGATAAACTCATCTTCATCAACAACTTCATATCTAGTACCTTTATAAATTACTTTATCTCCAGGTTGGTGTGATTCTTTTAGAGTACCATATCCACTTGATTTATATGGACCCTTTGGTTCTTTAGGAGTACCTAAACCTGGTACTTCTGTTTCATATCCTATCCCTTCTTCACCAAATTGACCTTTTTCTGTATAATATATTGGGTTTTTCTCTAAATTTTTAAGGACGAGTTTCTTTAACTCCTCCATAGTTTTTGAAGAGTTTTTAGGATTTTTCATCTCACAATAATACCCAGCCATAAGTTGATCAAAGATAACATTGTCAGGATTTTTCATATCCTTTTTATAAAAGTTTTTAGATTCAGCATCTTTAACTTGTTTTGAAATTTCCTTTTCTTCAGCCTTAGCATCTTCTGCTTCTTTCTTATCTTTTTTCTTAGCTTCTTCCAAATAATTTTCAAAAGCTACCTCATATGATTGTTTTGGAGGAGAAGTTAATTGGTTGATAGGTTCTAAACTAACTAAATTTTCATTAATTATTCCTTTATCTTTTAGGATAGTTGTTACTTCTTTATAAGTAGCAGCATTACGAATCCATTGAGGAAATTGTGCTTTAGCCTCTTTTAAGAACACCCCTTTATGTCCTTTTCCTTCTTTTATTAATTTATGTTGTTCGTTTAAGGTCTTCATTATTTTCCTTTAAGTAAAGTTTTTATATCTTTGATGTATTCTAAAATTAAGTCTGTAGAATTGACTATAGCGTAAGAGCCTGGGTTTGATGAATAGTATTCAATTGTTTTATTTTTTGCATTAGATATTAATGGAGGGAGATCATTTAATTCATTTTCAATTTGGGAAAAAATATCTATTCTTCCTTCTTGAAATTCATTATATTCACCTTCATATAATTTTTTTACTTCTAAACCTGATCCTTTTATTTTCTTGGGTACTGACTTATATCCGGTATACCCATACATATTTTTGTTTCTTTTAGACTCTGATTTACCTTTAAAAGCTTTTGGAGTTGAATATTGAGCACCACTACCAACAGCCATACTAGCTCCTCCTTGGGATGTTGATGATTGTTCTTTTAAGTCTTTATATTTTCTAACTATGGATGCAAATCTATTCTTTAAAGTTTTAGAAAGTTCTAGAGCTGAATCAGTATCTGAGGTTTTTAATTCTGCAGATAGCTTCTTTAACTTATGCACTATATCTTTAATATCTTTATAAAGTCTAGATAGATTAGGTTTATAAGTAATATCCCAACTTACTTGACCTGTTTTATCATCAACGCCTGTTTTTCTAGCATAAAAATCCTCAGTTTCTTTTAAAGATTTAATAACTTCACGGATATTTTCTTTAAGCATGTTCATTAGCTAGTTTTAATTCTTTTACTAAATCACAATATTGTAATAGATTTACTAAATGATCATCTGTTATTTTAGGATTTTTAGTAGATGGTGATATTAATGAAATAACTTCATTAATTTTAATTTTAGTAACTTCATCAGCTACATTTTTATTTAAAGTTTTGAGTTGAGATCTTAATTGGGTTGTTTTAACCAAGTAAAATTCTTTTAATTTAGGCTTATTATCAATTGAGTAAATAAGTTCTTTTAATATTTCTTTTTGATCATTACCTAGTTCATCATATTTACCATTGAATTTCTCTAAAAGGATTCGGTAAGTTAAGATTCTAACATCTTTATCCTCTTTTTTAAACTCACTTAAAATGTTATCTCTAACTTCTTCCTCTTGGATTTTGGCAGCTGTTAAATGTTCAAGAATAGTCATCTTATTTGTGATGATATACTCAGGATTTGAGAATTTCTGTGAGTTGTAAATCTCTAATAAAGTATGAAAAGCGGCATGAACTTTATAATGAGGTAGTTTATGGTTAAAAAACTCATTCAAATTATAATGTTTTTGAATATCTGCTATTAAGTTATATTTTTGATGCTTAATAAGTTTACGATTATGAGTTTTGGAGGATTCAATTAAGGTATTGATAATTAAATCAGCTTTAGCTTCAGTTAAACTAGTTTTATTTAACAGAGTTTCATATAACTTATATTCCTTCCCTAATTCAGTTTTAACAAAATATTTTTTAAGTATTTCTTTTATTGGGGAAGCTTTTCCTTCAAGAGTGTCTGATGTGATTTGTCTTACAAGAAGTTCAAATAATATACCCGAATTTTTATACTTTGAATGTTTAATCTTCATTCTATTGGAATGTTTATTTATAAATATATAAAAAAGTGTTATCTACGTATTTGCTTATCATCTAGTAAAGACAATTTTTCCTCCTCTTTTTCAAATATCATCTGCTTTTTATTGACTGGCATTTTATTTAGCATATCTTCTTGAGATTTTGATAAATGTCTTGTCTCTAAAGCTAATGGGGAGTTACCATTATATTTATGTTTTAAGGGATTGGATGATTCACCATCTTTTTTCATACCAGATTTACCAAGTCTATCTTTTCCGAAAGCATTATCTTGTTTATTAATATTAGATACTTTTTCTTTAGGTCTACCTAGAGGTTTTTTCTCATTATACCCATCAGGAACATTACCTGGTTCTCCATGCATTCTTTCTTTACCATATAGTGAAGCTAAATCATGAGGTGTTCCATATGATTGTCCTGTTACTGATGGATCATTTCCTTCATTTTCAATTTGGGTAATTCTAAAGTTACGTTTAGCATCTTCTCTGATAAGTCCTCTATATTCATCATATTGGTCCTCACTTAAATGGAAGATATTTTCGTAAATATAATCTGTAGGAAGTAGCTTATTATCCATCATTTGGGAAGCTAAATCTACTTTTTCTTTCATTAAAGCAATTCTTTCTTGATCATATATAATTGAAGGAGTTGTTAATGATAGTTCAAAATTAGTTAAATTTTCATTTCTATACCCCTGAGTGTATAAGTGTATTAAGGCTATATTATTAAGCTCTGATACTACTATTCTTTGGATTCGTTCTATAGTACGAGCAAACCTAATATCCTCAGCTGCTAAAGTAGCTTTACCATCCAAATCTTTCTCATATCCTAAGAAGGCTTTTGGAACTTTTAAAGCTGCAAATAATTTATCTCTTAAATACTCTACATCTTGGATTCCATCATATTGTAAACCCCCTAAAGTATCAATTTTAGTTGAAGAGTCATTCCCTCGAGTTGGGATGTAAAAATCTTCAAGCATATTCTGCATATTGTACTTTAAATTATATTCACCTGTATCTTGGTCAATATAAGGAGTACGTTTCATTTTTGATATTGTTTTTTGCATGAAGTTTTCAACTTCTGTCGGAGCAATGTTTCCAACATTTACATAAAAAACACGTTTTTCAGGAGCTCTTACAATTCTATGAATTAACATAGCATCCTCCATTAAGGTATATTGTTTAAACAATTTACGAGCAGGTTCAATATAAGATCTACCATATGGGAGGAAGTTAGTATCTGTTAATAATCTAAAATGAGCCATTTCATAATTATCAAAAAATATAGCGTTTCCATCCTTCTCATTACCAGGCATTTGATAATACCCATAACTTGAAGCAGATACACCTGCTGGGTCAAATCGAAATCTAATTGTTGATGGGTTGTCTTGGTCGTATCCTTCTTGTCTTTCAATGTGATATGCAGTATAAGGTATAACATTATATACTCCAAATTTTTCAGCAATTTCTAATTTTAAGAAAAAATCCCCATATTTACATAGATTACGGATCCAAGGCCATAGGTTGAATTCAATATTTAAAACATCATAAAATAAATTATATAGGATTTTTTGAATATCTTCATCACTACTTCTAATTTGCAATACCTCACCCATGTCATTTTTTAAAGTAGACTCATCAGCTAAAATATCAAGAGCAGAAGCTATAATAGCATCTGTATCCATAGCATCATATTCTGAGTAGAGTTGAGGGCGAAGGGTCTGGTAGTTAAATGCATTTTGCTGCCCATAGAGTGAGGTGGATGAGTTAGTGTAAATTCTATTGAACCTATCTACTAGAGAGTTATTTTGAAATTCTCCGGATTGTTGGATTTTATTAATATCCATTACTCGAAGTTGGTTTCCACCAGCATTACGAATAACTACATCGGTTGAAAATAATCTCTTTAATCTTGGAAATAATCCTTTATCTGCCATCTTTTCTTTTATTTATTGAGAAGCCATCTTAGGTCTTCTTCACCCCCGGAGTAGGGATTATCTATTTTAAATGGGTCATTATCTGTGTTAGCTGAATAACCACCTAAATATTTGTATTGAGTACTTGTAGTATTATTTAACATACTTTTAGTTAAATCTATACCATTTTTATTATATTTAAAAGCTGTATCTCTAATGTATTGCCCTATACTAAAAGACATTACCAAATCATCATTGTATCCTTGTTGGGCCTCAGCTCTACCATTTTTCCATATGAAGGTTTTCATTTCTGATAGTAATCGGCTTGAGTGAATAATTACCCCCTTATCTGCTATAGATTCTTGGAATTTATTTATACAAATAGGTCTTGTTCTTGAAGACATAGTAAATCCAGCTGTCATTTTTGAAGTATCTACATATTCATTAAAATAAGAATTTGAAGTTACGTTTCCTCCTTTTGGAGAATAATATAAATTTTGGTATCCTCTGTCTACAATTGTTTGGATTGTATTCCATCCTATACTTGCATTTTCAACGACCAGCAATGCATTGTTATATTCAGTAGCGATACCAACTAGTAAATGACCAAATTCTTTTGTGTCTATCTTTCCTTTATATTCCCCTACTTGGGTATTATTTTCTATATCTAATATATGAAAAGCAGAGAAATCTTTACTATCTCCCCGGGCTACATCTGCTATTATAGCATACCCTCTAGAGTAATCAGCAGGTTCCCATATCCATAAATTTCTATCAGCACCACGTTTTTCTAAAGGTTCAACTATATAAGTTTGTTTATAAAACTCCATAAACTCATTATAAAATACAACATCACCTGATGTGCTAAAATCACAATCACATTCTTGGGCAGCTAATCTTGGATCACCTAATAAAATATCTTGTCTATCTCTCCAAGCTTGATCTCTTTCTGGGTGTACAAACCATGGGAGTTTAATTGGTAGGAAATCATTACCATCATCTATCCCACCTTCAGCACCTTCCCACATTTGATGAAACCAATTTCCAGTACCATAAGGTGTTGATAAAATAATAGCACCCCCACCAGTAGCTAGTGTTTGTTGTGCAGCACCCCAAGTTTCTTTAATATTATCAATAAAAGCAGCCTCATCAATAATCAATAATGAAACAGCTTCTGAACGTGCGGCGTCACTGTTAGATGATTTTGCTTGTATTTTTGATCCATTTTTTAATCTTAGAGATAATTTATTATTTTCCATTGAATCTACTTTCAACCATGAAGGTAAATTCTCAAACATAAATTGAACCTTTGCTACTAAGTTACGAGCTGTTGCTTGAGTAGTCGCTAAAGCTAATACGTTTTTATTCTCATGGAAAATCATTAACCATAAAGCATAACCCGCACTTAAAGTTGAGAGTCCTAATTGTCGGGATTTAAGAACTATATTGTAAGGGTTTTCTTGGAATAAAGTTAATACTTTTTCTTGGAATGGATATAAGCTAAATTGTATTCTACCCCTTTGAGGGTGCTGGATATAACAATATTTTTTCATAAAGTGTACAGGATCTTGAGCACATTTTACAAATTCCTCCCGGATTATATGTTTTATATCTTTTTTCATTTAGATTACTTCCCTAACTTCCAATACAACTTTCCAATAAAAACAGGCTCAAATTTCGTATTAACCCCTACACCTAAACCAAATGCTGTTCTTTTTTTAGATTTAAATAGAAATTCACCCCCTATATAATTTAACTGTGAAGTAGAACCTCCAACCCCAATTCCAGCATAAAATCCTCTATTATTTACTATTGAGTCTCTGGTTATTGTGGTTGTTGGGTAGATTAAATCATATTCTATGCTTCTATTTTTAATTCGATTTTGAGTAATAGTATCTTTAATTCTTATATTAATACTGTCATATGCTAATGTATCAAAATAGACATAGGTATCAAAGTAATCTTTTAAAATTTCTGATGTATCTATGTCTTTATATAAGGTACTGTATATTGTGGTGTCTCTATATTCTATTTGAGTGTACCATTTAGGGATGTATGTTGGGATTTTCTCACGAATAGTATCCCAGGTAGTTTCTGTTCTAACTACTACAGTCCCTACAGGGTTGGGTTTAGGGTCACTTTTACAGTTCCTTAGTAGTAATATTATAATAACTAATACTACTATAAGTAATGTTTGGATATTTTTGAAGAAGCTTTTCAAATTATTTAATCCTTATTACTTAATTCATCGTCTTTACCTTCATCAGATGCACTATCCTCATATGCTTTTTGGAGTTCTTTTCTTTTAGCAGTCATATCTTTAAGTTTTGAGATTAAAGAGTCAGATTTAGTTTTATCTCCTTCTTCTTTAGCAGCTTTAAATTCTTTTGCTACTTTCTGCATTTCAGCTTTATGATCATCTAATAAATCTAAAGCATCTTTATCACCTTTCTTTCCTTTTTGAATTTTAGGAACTGAGTCTCTTTTAGCTTTAGCTTTGATTTTCTTTTCTGCTTTTTTGATATCTGAGGCTGATGTGTCCTTAGTAGTAGTTATTGTTTTATCTATTGTAGAATATCCTATATCTTGGTCTTTCTTTTTATCTGATGCTTTCTCGCCTTTCTCTTTTTTAGTTTTAGCAGGTTTAGTTTTAGCAGGTTTATTTGGGTCTGCTTTTCTACCTCGTTTACCAACTTCAAATTCAATAAAATCTGCTAGATCTTTTTCAAGTACTCCTCTAGATTTAGGATTGTTATAAGACGCAACATCTTTACCAGTTTCCTTAGATAAGGCTTTGTAATCAATTTCTCCTTTTTTCTCAAGAGTGTCTAAAGTATTATACAGAGCAGTTCCTTCTCTATATTTAGCTTTAGCTTTTTTTAGAGCAGCTTTAGCAGCACCTTTGTTACCTTTAACTTTATAAAAGGTAGCCATTTCGTTTATTTCCTCTTCATTAATTGGTTCATCATTTGCTAATTGATCAGTAGTATGAGAAGGTTTATAATCTTCGTTTGTGATTTTTTCAATCTCCTCACGAATAATTTGAATAATACGATTTTTTTTCATTTCTAAATTTTATTATAAATATTATAGATTAAGTGTCTGTTTTACTTGTTGTACACGCTCATCAACAGAACCACTCAATACTATTAAATTTTGAATAGAACCTTGATATTTTGTTATAATATCTTGGATTGAAGAATTAACTTGATCCCTATATTCTGGGTCTGTTGTTCTTACTCCATTATCCTCAATACCTACTCCATCAGGTGATATATAGAAAATATAATCATATTCTTTTAATATCTTTGAGGCTAGGGTTTCATATAAGGTATTTTGTGTTACAGGTATGGTTTTAGCTAAGGATGTGAATGCCATTACATCTATAATAGTCCGGTCAGTAATAACATTATCTTGAAATAATTCACTACAACGTTCCGCTAAGAATATAATTTGACCTTTTAATGTACTATCAGTATTAAGTGGGATACCTAAATCCCTAAGATATTTAGAACGTTCTGTTTTAAAATTATAATCTTTAAATTCTGGGAGTTCCTTTAATGCATTGACTAGTGTAGTCTTTCCTACACTCATTGTTCCTGTAAAACCTATTTTCATATTCTAAATATAACTATTATTTTTATCTAAACCAAACTTTTATATACTTTCTACATAAAGCATAAAATCTTCTATAATTTCCCTTTCATATGTTGAAGAATCCTCTAATTGGGATTCTAATATAAGACGACCATCACCCTTTGATTCGGTTAATAACCCTTTGATTGGTGATAATACTGATTCTGCTAAAAGGAATTCAGTTTCTATACCGTAATCATCTACATCATTTAGATATAGATTAATATATTTATTTAGATTTTCGTTTGTAAGCTTCATATATCATGTTTTTAATTCGTTTAAGAACTTCACCAATTTTTGCAATTTGTTGATTTAACCATTGTAATCTTTCCCCAAAGCGTTTACCCCTCATAGGTTCCTCTACATTAGATTCTGGTATATATTTGGTTAAGGGTTTTATATATTCAGTTCCTGCTAAAAATATAAAAGTATCAGTTTCAGGATTTATTCCATTAGCTTTTATTTGGCTTATAGTTTTCTCACCCCATGCATCTTTTTCAGCCTTATTCATATCTTTTAGAGTTAAATCGTAAGGCTCTAACATCATTGTTAAGGGTGTTAAATGATGTTTTGCTGATAGGATAAACATCTTTTCAGGTTTAAGAGATTTACCATACTCCAAAGTCTTTTTAAACATAGGGGAGGCTGAGTATAGTTCTTGGGCCTCTGATCTTTTATCAAATTTAGATTTAGTACAACTAAGAAATACTATTCGTGCCATTATTTTATTTTGTTATAAATATTATGGTTGTATAGTATTATCCCAATTATATGAATTATCTATACCATTTAAAATACCTTCAACGGTGTAAATCGCTTGAGCTCCACTAACCGTAATACCTCGAGCAGATAAAGCATCCCCAACAAAATGCACATTAGGATATTTAGTTAATGATAAATCTTTATAATTTACTAACGGTTCTGGGCTTAGGTATTTAACTTCAGGCATATAAATACCCCAATCATTACCTAATGTTGGAAATACTTTCTTCATATCCTCAATAAAATCCTCAATATACAAAGCATAATCTCCTATTGCTTCATATAACACATCCATACTGTTTACTATTTTACATCCTACATAATCACCTTCTGATGTTTTAGATGGTGTTCTTTGTGAAGGTGAAAAATATGTTCCTACACCATCAACTTGCAGTTTTTTAACAGCTTCTCTTGACCAATCAAAGGGTTTATCTATACCTTTAATTTCCATTAAGATGCCAAAATTAGTCATGTCATTACGATAAGATTCATCTTTTTTAGCATGACCATTATAACTAACATCTCCATATGTGTGTTCTGCTGCTACATAAGCTGCATTGTTGTTAGTGCAAAATGATCTTAATGATACACCTTTATTATCATATTTTCTATATAGTTTGAAATCATATGATATGTCTATAAGTTTTTGGAAGTGTTTTTGTGGTGCTTCAAATCTAACACCTATT
>CERP01037854.1_pt1 | contig 12909 bp, 17 predicted proteins | sample 530801 | NCBI WGS metagenome assembly CERP01 (sample SAMEA2620991, study PRJEB7988) | marine metagenome | biome: marine biome (ENVO:00000447); feature: surface water layer (ENVO:00002042); material: "saline water (ENVO:00002010), including plankton (ENVO:xxxxxxxx)" | depth 5 m | reverse complement strand
ATTACATTCATCACAATCACATTCGTAGCACTCACAAGTATCACATTTTTTTTCTTTATCCATAATGTTTTTTCTTTAATTGTTGTTTGGCTATTTTGGCAAGGGATGCTTGTTCTTTTTTCCCAGATACTTTGGCTCGTTGTTCGAGGACAGTAAGGATTTGTATTTTTCTAGCATAAGGTTTATTAATCTTTTTAACTTTAGATATTGTAGCTTTAGCATCCGACACACTTGCATATTTGATACTGACAGTATCTTTAGGATTTTCATCTGTATATAACCTTCTACTTGAACCTTTAGGTTTTTTACCTGTACCTACTTTAGGTTCTTGTTTACTCATTGTATTTATCCTTTAGGTTTTCTAGCTTTACCCCAACCTCTAATTTGTTTAGCTACATACTTATCAGAAGATAAACTACCACCTGTTTTTTTAGTAGTAACTCTATCAAATAATTTAGGATAATCTATTGAAGTCTTTAACAAACCAAATGTAGAATCTTTTTTTTCTGCATCTTTAATTTTTTTATTCATTACACTTTTTAAAGATTTAGGTTTACCTATAGTCTTATCCTTAGTGCCTGACTTAAATGCCTTAAACTTTACACCCTTACCTGCACCTTTTTTATCTGCATCTTTTCTTTTTAGTTTGTCACCTGTACCACCGAATATTCTTGCAGATTTTTTAGGCATTGCTCTTTTCTTAGGAGTACCAAACATATGTGCAAAAAAGTCTGATGCACTATCATAGGCAACTCTACCTTCCTTATCTATAAATCTACCTGTGTAATCATTAGATTTAATTTTAGGTACTTCTTTTTTTATTACTTTAGGTATAATAGGTTTTTTAATTTTAGGGTCTTTAATTATAGTATTTTTATTTTTTTTAAGAGTTGCATCACCTAATGTCTTAGATGGTAATGCACTTAGTGCTATACTTGCACCAGTAATACCTGCTAATTTCTTTTTATTATTTAATCCCTTACGTGCTATATTTTTTATAGTACTAGTAAATGTTTTATTATTTTTATTTGTCATTGTAGGAGTTTTTTTCTTTAAAAGACTTTTAGCTCCTGATTTAACAGAAACATCTGAACCACCTACTTTCTTTATTTTTTTTATAGGGTCACCATCAATCACTATTTTTTTATTAGGATTAGTTACATTTTTATTTTTAGGTATAACTAAAGATGTACCTTTAGGTTTTTTCTTATCTTTTAAAATAGATAAAATATTTTTAGCTCCTGATTGTTTCTTTGTAAAATCTTTAGCTATTTGATCTATATTAGGTTTTCCTTTTATTTGTTTATTAGGAACTTTATTTATATTTTTAGTAATAACTTTTTGAAGACCCACAGGTAAATCCATGCTTGATAAATCAGGTTTATTTCCCGGATTATCTTTTAAAAACTTTTTAATAAGATTTTTATCAGTAAGAGGAGTTTTAGTACTTCTAAGTAACCCCATTAAAAAAGTAACAATACCCATTAGCCTTTTCCTCCACAAGCCATCATCTGTTGTTGAGTCATACCAACCTTACTACCAGACTTCATTTTTTTAATAGTACCACCATATTTCTTTTTAATAGTGCCACCATAAGACTTTTTGGTTGTACCTACTTTACTACCTGTATTCATTTTTTTCATAGAACCTCCATATTTCTTTTTAATGTCTCCAGTTTTTTTCATGTTTTTATGTATTTCATCATACATGCCTGTTAATAAATTAGAAGGTATATTTTCTGCACCTTTAATACCTTTAGTCTCAGCACCTTTATTATAAATTTGATTTACCATATCTTGTCGTATCTTACCATATAACTTAGGATATAATTTCTTTACTTGTTTTTGACTCATGTTATGCTCTCCCCATAGCTTTACCATAACCACGTTTAGCAGCACCTACACCACGAGGAGCAGATTTCTTTTTAGCTACCTTAATTGTTTTTGGTTTAATAATTTTTTTCTTTTTAGATGATAACTTACCACCTTTTTTAAATTGTTTAATTTGAAAACCACCCACACTTGTAATCTCATCTTCTATAGATTTAGAAGTAGCTCCTTCAGTTACATCGTCTATTATATTTTTACCTTTATTAAATCGTAAAGCTAATTTTTTAATTTGAGCATTTAACTTATCTTTAGCTGCATTTGATAAAGCTTTATCTTTTAATTTTCTTTCAGCTACATCTATTAATCTTTTAATAAGTTCTCCTTTAGGAATTGACTTAGACTTATCTATTTTTCTAATAGTAGATTTAGGTAGTTTAACAGCTTGTGATCTACTTGTAGTTCCTAAGACATCTGAAATTTGTTTTGATGTTAATTCAGGTTCAATTATATTTCTAATAAAATCTACTTTTTGATCCTCAGACAATTCTTCAAATTTTTCTTTAGCTACTTCTCTATCTGCTTTTGTTTTTGGTGGTTGTTGTTTAGGAGTTAAAGGAGAGTTTGTACCTTCATACATATATTTTTTAGGATTATTTAAAATCTTTTTAAAGTTACCTTCATCTAAAAGTTCTTCTCCTCTTTTAGTTAATGTTTGTTTTCTCATAGGAGTAGGAGTTTTTCCAGTTTTAAACATTTGAGACATTTCAGTTATGCCTACAGTTTTACCTGTTTGTTTATCTATAAGTTTATTTTTATTTTTAGGATCAACTTTAAATCTATTCTTTCCACCCGGCAAGCTATTTAATGTTTTATCTATTAAATATTTTTTTTCTTTTTGTCTTTCTTTAGGTGCTTTAATATCACCACTTAAATTTTGTCTTACTCTTTTAGAATCTTTTATAGGAGTTTTATAAACCTTACCTTCATATCTAAAAGTTTTAGCTCCTCTTTTTTGAGCAGCTATCTTAGCTTCAGCTAAAGAACCAAACTTAGATGTTTTAGTTTTACTTATAAAACTTTCCATTTTAGAAATAGTTTCTAATGCAGAAGATTTATCTTTATCTTTTAAAGCATCATCTAACTTTCTATTTAAAATATTATACTTACCTTTATCTGCTGTTGAAACTTGACTTCCTAAATCTTTTTTAGTTTTTCTAATTTTTATAAATTGTTTTTTAGTTATTTCATTAGATTTATTTTTGTCTTTTTTTATAATAGGTTTAGTTTTAGTTACAGTCTTAGGAAGTTTTTGTCCTAAAGCTTTCATTAATCCCATTATTGCTGTTGATGCCATTCCTTAACTCCTTAGTATAATCTATTGTGGCTAGGTTTTTTAATTTTTGAAGAAACTTTTCCACCACTCTTTAAACCAAGAGCAGCTTTTAATCCCATTCCTCCTGCTGATCCTAACTCCATTAAATCAAGTGGAGCAGTTCCTAACATTCCTACTCCAAAATTTTTAAGAGTATTTAAAACTTTTTTAGTTTTACCAAATCTTTTCTTTTTTCCGGGCATATTAATTTCCCCCTATAATTGGATTGTCTGCACCTGCAGGACTTGTAGGATTCTGCATGTCATCTCTTCTTGTTCTTCTTGACTGATTACGTAAACTTTGTATTGATTCTACATACCTTCCTTCAAACAAAGGAACAGCAGTATAGTTTTTATTAAAGATCATAGCTTCAACCATGCTACCATTAAATAAAGCATCATAACAATAATCAGTAAAATAATTTGTATTTGTTGCAGATGCCAATGTAGTAGGTCTCGATATGTGGACCACCTCCCCATTAAAAGTTGATACAGGTGTTGGTGCTATTAACACTGTTACATTATTACGTCTTGCATAATATTGTGGTGTACCTGTACTTGCACTTACATTCCAATAGTCATTTATATATTCATCAGTTCTTTGTAATAAATTTATTTTTGTAGTGTTAGCTACAATATTTATATTCTTAAGTATTCTTGTTCCTGATGGTAAAGTTAATTGATTATTACCACTAGACACAGCTACAGACGTATAAGAAACTAAACCATAATCATCTAGATCACGTGTTAATCTTTCTTCTGTTCTATAAATCATCTTAGGAATATAGTTTAAAAATTCTGTGCTGTCATTTTCAGCAGCTTCAAGAATATCATTTACAAGATAATTATAATCAGCCATAAAAAATTGTCACAGTACTAGCTGAAGTAGGTGCTGAAACCTTTACTGAACCGGGCATCCTTATACCTAAGTCAGGTAAATAGATTGAACCTGTGTCATTAGCAGTAGTGCCTACAAATTTAATATTACTTCCATTAGTATTTCCTTCTGCATCAGCAGACGTACCTGTAATTAAAAATGTACCAACACCTGAATAATTTATAGCTCTAATTCTTGTATCAGATATTGCTGCATTAGAGGTAACATCTAAGACTGCTCCACTTCCTGTAACAAATCCTGTTCTCATTGTAGTCGACATATTATTTTTCCTTTATAAAAATAAATTTGTATACCTTATTATACAAAAAAAATAGGAAGGATGCAATGACCCTTCCCATTATTAGTTAATTAATTTAAACCTAAATTATTATGATCCTGAAGAACCATAGAAACCTCTCCAGTCAGAAAAGCCAAAGCTATATCTTTCACGGGATTTGAATCTTAAGTTTCCAGTATCAAAGTCTGGTTCCATTTTAGTTTGTAGTGGTGAACGTACAAACATTTTAGTACCATTAGGACAATCAGTTTTTAAGTACCAACCATTAGTATCGGTAAATCTTCTATTTACATAGAAACCTCCCGGTACTAAACCTTGATTCATGATTGAATTAATATTATTAACATTAGTAGCACCATTAGCAGCAGTAGTAGGGTTAACTCCTATTGCAGTTGATAATGTACTATTTAGTATTTGATCTGCTGTAAAGGCTAAATCAGAAGGTATATGAAGTGATTTAGTTTGTAAACCAATTAAAATACCTCTATCATCTTTAGCTTTTGAAACAGTAATCAATGCAGATTCTAAAGCAGCTTCAGATAAATCAGTAGCTCCTAAAGTATTTGATTGAGTTCCATCACCTACAGTTGGATGAGAAGCTGAAAAGAAAGGTTGACCATCACCACCTGTGGCAGTAGCAGAAAATCCTTGGTTAAATACATCAGCAGCTTTTACTTGCTTTGTATTAGCCATTGCTCTAGCTAATCCTCTTGCTCTTAATTTAGCAAAAGTATCATATAGATTATCTTCCATTGCTTCTTCAGTTACAGCAAATGCAAGAGCCACAGTCTCATGTGTATATCTTGCTACATAACTTTCTTGAGCATTATCATAAGTTACAGCAGCACCCTCACTTTTAGTTGGTGCAGTACCGAAACCTGTAAATAATACTTCTTCTTCAAATGCTCGATCTGAATTTTCAGTGTCGAACAAAGGTGCATGCTCATTAGCAACTTCCCCATACTCCATGCCGAAAACAGCATTAAGACCCGGGAGAAGTTCTTTAGCAATACTTCCTCTATTTATAGCCATATTTTATTCTCCCTATCTTAAGTGAATATAAGATCAGTTACAGTGGCCGGTGCAGTAACAGCACAGTCCATGAACATATCTGTATGTTGAATTATACGAACATTAAGTTTTAAAAATGCACGTTCAGTTGCACTAGCAACGTCATTTCCCGGTTCTGTTACAGGGTCTAATGCTCTTACCATAGCAATTCTACTGCTTCTTAAAGCAGCTTCAATACCATGACCTGAGATACCTGTAAACGTACTTCCAGCTCCTAATGTAACTCCAAAGTTTTGAGAGCCATATAAATCTCCTGCAGTAACAGAAGCATCGGCTTGAACTTCAAATACTGTAGAAGGATCGTCATTTACCATTGCATAGATATCAGTGGCTGATGTACCAGAGGGCCAGTATTTACCGAACTTCTGTTCACCATTTTCAGTGTATCTAACTCCTTGAAATATGCCTTGAGCAATTTCAGTTACAGTTGTAATGGCTTGTAAATATCCTGCATTTATTCTTACTAGATCACCAGTAAAAATATTTGCTGCATAGCCTGAAGCTATAGGATATTCACTGACTCCCTCGTTATTAGGGTTATTGCCTTTTTTACGAGAAGGTCGGAAGCCAAACAATGCTTTAGTTGTAGTCATTATTCATTCTCCTTAATTAAAAATTGCACTTACCAAAAGTTCCGACCTTATTCAAACCTAACTTTGAAATGAAGGTGTTCTTCCTTTAGTAACTTGAGTTTTACTATTATTTCTTATAGGCATACGACTGTCACTTTGGCTCATTAACTGTTGATTAACTGCATCAACCATTTCTGAACTTTGACCTTCATAATACTTTTGTCGACTCTGTGCCTTTTGCATAGGCATTTTTGCTAGTGCTAAGTCTCCACGACAGACTGACCCACTATATCGACCTTCATCTCTCACGAAAGATGTATGTTGCATTTCAGGAACTTCAGCTAGTTCTACAAACTGCCAGCCTTCTTGTAATCTTCTGCCAACATTTTGATAATCATCTTTGCCACGAAGATTTATACGTATCCAACGAAGAGCCATGCCCTCATTAGCAAAACGATCTTTAACATTTTCAGGAATATCTAGTAAATTAGGTTCTCTATATTCCATATCTTGTTCCCTAGTATTGAGTTCACGAGCTTCAACATTACGTGATTCTTTTATATTTATACGTGCCATTTTAATTTTCCTCCACGTTAATTAGCATTATAGACTGAAGTGTACTCACCATCGGATTGTTCCACTTTTAGTTTTTCTGCAGCATATTGTTCAAGTGGTATTCCCCATTTCTCAGCTAGTCTTATATCTTCTTTAGATAATCTGACTTTATTCTTAGATGTGGATGAAGGATTACGTGACGTTCCTCCAACTACTTGAGCAGGTATTGACGTATCCTGCTGACGTTGATTATTAAATCTTTCAGGATATTGATTCCTTAATCTAGAATCTATTTCCTCATAAAATTCAGGCTCTGAAGGATCAAAACCTTCTCCTTTTAATTGGTTATCAAGTTCAAGAGCTAATGTTGTCATTACCTGATCTTGACCAAACCAAGGATTTTTACCAGCCCACTCCACAGCTTGTTTATCAAACGATGGTTTATTAGTAGGTTTAGTAACTGTTTTAGGTTCTTCTTCAACTTTAGAAGTATTTAACTGAAACTGTTGTTTATTTACTTTTAAAGCTGTAGCATCACCTTGAGCATTAGATAAGTTTTCTTGTGCCTTAACAATTAAATCAGTTTCTCCAGACTCAAGAGCCTGTTTATAAACCATCTGAGCCATTTCAATACGACTCTTTAATTGTTGTTCAGTATCTTCAAAACTTTTAGAAAAACTAGTTTCAGCTTCTTTTTGCTTTGCCTTTAATTTTTCTTCTAGTTCTACTTGTTTAGCTACTAAAGAATCAATCTGTTCATCACGTTCTTTTTTTTGACGAACTAATTGTCTTATACGTTTTTCAGCACCTGAAATACTTTCTTTTTTTTCAGGTATTTCTGAAGCTATGCTTTCTTCTCTTTTAATAGGATCAGCAGCATCTACTTCTTTTTCTTGTCCTTCAATTTCGATTTCAATTTTTTCTTCAACTTCTTTATTAGCAGAAGAGTCTATTGAAGTCCACTCAGTTTTTTCTTCAGACATTAAATGTCTCCTTCCCGTAGTTTACGAAACAAACGAATTACGTAATAATTATATTGTAATATAAATAACATTAAGTTACAATAGTAAGTATATAATTAATTTGATAAATTAAATGTAGGGTCTAACTCTTTAGGGTCACCTACTATCATAGATATTTGGTCATCAAACAATAAAATTAATTTGTAACCTTTATAAGAAAATTTTTGTCCAGTATGTTTACCATAACAAACATAATCTCCTTCCTTACACCAAGCTCCTTTTGGAAACTTAGCTTCATCAAGATAAGCACTATCACCTACCTTTAAAACTTTTCCTACTGTTGTAAGATAAGCTATATCATTTTTAGTTGAATCAGGTATAAAAATACCACCTTTGGTTTTTTCTTTTACTGATATAGGTCTTACTAATATATGATATCCCGGTATTTCAGGTAAGGTTATAGGATCAGCTATACCTTCTTCTGATATCCATTCATCATTCTTTAAAGAATTTCCCATAGCTACTACTTGCATTAATCTTCATCCTCTTCATAAATTACTGTATTTACTATTCTTTTAATTTCTACTGTTGCCCATTCTAAACCTGAAATACGACCAACAGTATTCATATACATAGGATAATCTGAACAAGCTCCAGATGCAAGGGAATTTTTTAATACTTCAATTTCTTTTTTAAGAATTGATTGTATTTCATTATGTAACATTTACTTTCCTTTTTTAGCATCTGATAATAATTTAGTAATCATATCAGCAGCTTTAATGCTTTCAGTACCTTTTTGACCTTCTTCTTGTTTAATAAGATCAGCAAGAACTTTCACAGAAGCAATAGCAGTCTTACTATTCCTATCTCTTTCTTTTTCATCTGCTTCCATTAAACTAGATGCACCTGCTTTGTATGCATCTAATGCTATCTTTTCTTCTTTAATATCAAGGTCACGTTGTTTTAATGCACCCTCTGCTGCTTCTTTAGCAAGCTGTGCTTGTATTTTTTGCTTTTCAAGGGCAAGTCTTTGTGCTTCAATCGTAACCATTTGTTGTTCAGGAGAACCTCCTTGTTGTGCTGCCGCTTGATTAGCTTGCATAACTTGAGAAGCTGCTTGAACCATAATCTGTTCAATAACTGCAGGATTATTAGTATTAGTATCTCCTTCAGGAGCTTGAGACATCATTTGTTTTGTAACACCATTAACTTGTTCTTGATATTTCATAACTGTATGTTCTTGTATATTAGCTTGTAGTATAGGAGCTACTCTTTGCATAATAGGATTACCTCCATTAGAAGGGTCTTGTAAAAACATTGTCTTAATTTGTATATGAGCATCATGGTTTTGTCCTGCAAATGCTTTAATAGGTAAACCTTTAGTTGCTGCTTCTATGTCAGTAACAGGATCAAGTGGCATAGCTTTAGGTTTAGATGGTAATATCTTATCTAAGTTTGGTATATTAGCTGCAGATAAAAGAGTTCTATTTAGTTCTTCCATGTTAAACATTCCCGGAGGTGCTGTTTGAGCTAACTGCATAGCCATTTGAGTCATCATAAGTCTATGTGCTGATGAAGGTATATTAGGATCACTAACAGGTATTACATCAATACGTTTATCAAAATCTAACTTAAATATATTTTCAGATAATCCCGGCATATCATATGGATATCTAGTTGGTAAGCTTTCTGAATCTATACGAGCAAGTATTTTAAATTCATCTCTTTGTGATTTATGTAATCTTTTATGTATAGCACTAAAGAATTTACTAGATGCTTCTAGTAATGCCATTGTAGTTCCAACAGGTCCATAGTTAGAACCTTCACTAATAACTTGTTCAGTTGTATCAGCAAACTTTTGTCCAGCTCCTGCTACAAAACTTAACATAGCCATTAATGTTTGAGATGGTTCTTTATAAGGTAAAGGTATAATTGACTTACTTAAGTCCATACCTGTAGCTTCAACTTCTTTAAACTCTCCCGGTGCTATAGGATCATTATCTCCTACAACTCTAACACCTTTAGCTTTAAATCCACCCGGTAAATTAGAAAACTGTCCTGCATCAATAAGACTTCTCATTGCTGCAGTAGCTGACATAGTTAAATTACCTAAGAAATGTATTAAACCTAAACCATAAAAACCAAATCCGGGTACAAACTTATAGTGAGTAAAAAACATTTTCTTTTGTTTTGTCTTATCATTTTCATCCCAGTTCCTACGAATAGAAAGAACTTTATTTGAAGCTTCTTCTATTGTTACAATATAAGGACATGCTGTAGGATAATCTTCTAATTCTAAATAACAATGTTGTTCAAGTAATACATACTGTGGATCAGAGTCAGATGTTGGAGATAAACCTGTTACATTGTCCATCTTTTCTGCCATAGAAGTTTGATTAGGATTTGTAGGAGAAGGAAGGTCTATATCTAAATACATTCCTGCTTCTATTTGTCTACTTAAATCTAAAGGACTTCTATATAATACATGAGTGTATCTATCTGCTGTACGTAAGTCTTTAGCATAGTAGGATACATAAAACTGATCTATAGGTACAAATTCACTTACAGGTCTTTCTAAGGATGCATCATAGTATATCTTTTTAAATGCTGAACCTATGAGTGGCAAATGAAATAACATTCTTTCAAACTCATCAAAGAACTCAGGCATTTGTTCTGTTACTTGATAGTTCATAAAGCTTTCAACTCTATTAGCTTGTCTTTGAGTTGATTCTGTTATATTACCTAAGACCTGAACTTTAACAGGTCCTGCCGCAGGAAACAGTTCTTGGCTTGCTTTACTTTGAAACTTTACTGCTGATTCAATTAATAAAGGATGGACTGCTGTACATGCACCTTCAAAAGGTTCTGAAGTATCTTCTAACTTTAATCCTAATAAATCAAATCCTCTTTCAAACATAGATTCCCATTCACTACGAGATTCTTTATCTGCTTGAAATTTTTCTATAACTTGATTAGCTATATCATCTAAATTTTCTTCATCTATTGATTCAGCTAAGTTATCATAAAAACTTGATTTATCTTCTTCTAATTCTTCAACTTCATTTTCATAATTAAATTGAACATCCATTTCTCCTGTTTCAGGATCAAGTTCAAAATTAACACCCTCAGTAGGTTGTTCCACATTTAATTTAATAACATTATCTACAGCAGGTATAGTATCGTTAGGATTTTTTTCTATTGCCATTTATTTGTTTCTCCAACCTAAAGATTTCATTTGTCTTAAAGCTTCCTTTTTTCTTGATTGTAATATTTTTATAAATATTTTTTTACCTAGTTTTTTCATTATACTATTATGTTCTCCAATATGCAATACGTTTTTGTTTTCTATGATTAGTGTCATCTTCCCAATTAGGGTCTTCAGGATGAATTAAATTCCAACTATCTTTCATATAATGAATTGCCATAGTCATGCAGTCTACTTGGTCATCATGTGATCCATTGGGAAATGACATACACTCTGCAAATAAATCATCTGCCCATACTTTGTCTTTAGGTATCCATACTCTTTTAGATTCCATTAATGGTGTTGATGCATACACCCTAGACACTTTATCTCTATCAGGTAAGTAGTCTAGCACTGGCAGCCCAGCTCTTCTCATGTCTTGAATGAGTGATTGTCCTGATGCTTTTTTTTCGATGATGCATACGTCAGGTCTGTACTGCTTGTATAAATCTTGTGCAATTCTTCGTAGTTCAGGATATTCAAATCTTCCACGGGAACTAGCCAAGAGAATGAGATTGCTGACCAATACTTCTCCTCCCTCATCTGTTTCCATGTAGTCAGAAAAGATACCCCACGTTTGTATAACACTATAGTCTGCTGTCTTCCTAGTACTAAAGGCTGTATCATACGTTTGTATAATGAAGTCACATGGAGGAGGATCACCATAATCCCACCATTGAAACCAATTCTTTTTAATAATACCTCCATCATCAGGGGAGGGGTCTTGCATGTAGAGGGAGTTCCAATATCTAGCTCCATTACTTGCTCGTATTTCTTGTTCATCAACTTTGAGTATTTCGTCTGTTTTCCATTCTGGAAAGTATGAAGTTCCTTCAGGTAGCTGTAAGAGTTCTGCTGCTGTTTCATCAAGCCATGCCGGTATGCTAATGACTTCCCAAGGGTATGTGTATGCTTCTGCATTTTGTTCCTGTTTTAATAGCCAACCACATAGATCATCATAGTGGTATCTTGTGTTAATAATTATGATTGATCCATTAGGCATTAAACGAGTACGTAGTCCTGCTGGATACCATTCTTTTATATATCTTCTTCCTGCTTCACTAAAAGAATCTTCCTCAGACATAACATCATCTAGCAATGCTACGTTAGCACCTCGACCTGCTACTTGACTTCTTACACCAGCAGCATAGTAAGACCCATGTTTATTGGTCTTCCATTTACCTGCAGCCTTTACATCATTTCTTAAAGATACTCCTTTAAATATTCTTTGAAATCTAGTTGTATTTACTATGTCTCTAACTGTTCTACCAAAATCACTTGCTAATTGGTCACTATGAGATACTGACATTATTTCGTGATTAGAAAAGTTACCTATATACCAAGCCGGGAATAGCTTACTACATATAAGAGACTTAGACGATCTAGGTGGTAAAAATACCATTAATCGTTTTACATTTCCTTCTACTACACCTTGTAACTTTTGACATAGTAATTCTATATGCTTACCCATCTTAAAGTCGGATACAAGAGTGGGTGCAAATATCTTTACAAAAGTTAAGAAATCTGTAGAAGCTTCTAAATTAGAATACTTCTCTAGGTTATCTTTTAATAATATATAAGGTGTTATAGATGAATCTATTTCTTCTATAGTGTTTAACATTATATTTTTATTTTATTTTTCTTTGATGAATCTATTTTAACACATGCATAATTTTTAGGAAAGACATTTCCAATTTTATTCTTAGCTATTTCTGTCATTTCTAAAACTCTACTATAACAGCTATTGTAATCTTTGTAAAGTCCTGTTGTGTTTTTCATAATACTACAATTATCTGGATTATTAATAGAGCATATTAATATGAAAGCTTCAAACATTTTATTCTCCTATATTTTTTTATTATAGCATATTGCCAAAACATAAGAAATGTGTTATTTTATATTTATTACTCCAGAGGGTAAATAGCTACCCTAATCCCCATACAAATTATACAACAATCTAACTTATATTCTTAGAATACAAGAGTGGATTTTGTATTCTAATTATCCCCAACCTAGTAATGGTTAAAGACCCTAGTTTTTTTAAAAATATGTTTCACCCCTATATTATATATATATGTATGTGTAGAATTTTTGGGTAGGGGTGTATGATATGCAGTCCTTACTATACTA
>CERP01008271.1_pt1 | contig 13016 bp, 15 predicted proteins | sample 530801 | NCBI WGS metagenome assembly CERP01 (sample SAMEA2620991, study PRJEB7988) | marine metagenome | biome: marine biome (ENVO:00000447); feature: surface water layer (ENVO:00002042); material: "saline water (ENVO:00002010), including plankton (ENVO:xxxxxxxx)" | depth 5 m | reverse complement strand
GGAGGAGCCCCGGGAGGGTCTCATTACTGTAGTAAACTAAGGGGGCCTTTTCTCAAAGGCAGGAGTATGGGCTTATTCAGTGTCAGCCACTCGCAGACTCTTACAGAGTCACTCGTGTTATTATCTACTGTCGTAGTAGTGGTCAGGCTAACGCCTGTCGCTTGCGAGCTGCTTAGCAGCGTCGCTAACACTTTAGCAAAGCTACACAAATATCTGACATACGCAAGTTTACGGCATGACAATGTCATAGACTGGACACATTGTCAGGTCCTGTCATGTTGACTGCCATACTGACATACATGCTGACATGTACCTGCCATAGTGTCAGGTCCTCCTGTAACCCCAGTAAACAAAGGGTTCTTTGTACACTAAGTACTGATATCTGCCGATGGCGTTGTGCGTATTTCGACGAATTCTAGACAACAGTGTAGGACAATTACTGACAGCGTATAGAACTAACGTGAAATGTTAGATGGCGATTTCGACGAACGAACTCAGTGTGCATCGTAACTTGTAGGGCCATGAATAAACTCTCTCTTACTCTCGGCCTCACACTCTGCTTATCGCTCTTCAACACGGTAAGCGCACAAGAGTGTTCTGATGGCCTTCATCGACCACTGAGACTGACGTTCAGCAAAGCCAAAGTTAACTCGTTTGGGGATGCACGTTGGTCCAGCACAAAACCGCGTTACGGGCACATGCTGTCTAGCAGTAAACGTGTACGCGGTAAGAACAAGTACGCAGTTAAGTCCGGCGCAGTCGACTTTCCACTGGAGCGTGCAGCGATTCTCTGTCTTACAGGAATTGGTGTAGGTTACTTAGGACAAGGAGACCAGCAATGGGTTGGCGTACCTGCTGTACTTGTCGCAGTTGCCATGCCGTTTCCCGGTCAATCAAGGAATGGTCAGTTCTCAGCGAGCTCACGACGCAAGTCTAAACTGTTAGGTCTCTTCGCATACGTAGTTGCCTATGGTGTCGGACTGGGCGTGGGGGAGCAACTCATCTTAAAGCCTACAGTACAATGAATACGTTAAAGGAGGTAATCGCCTATATGCTCACCAGTGGCCCACCTTTGTGGGATGCATTAATTTACGGAGCTAATATATTGATACATGCTATAAAGCGCTTGTTTAATTTTTAATTGTGCCTACGGCACGGGGGTGTGAATAACTAACTCACTGTTGCGTTTTGTTCGGAGATTTTTTTGGGCCATATTGTCCCATGCCAAAGAACAGACGCAATAGTGGGTTTTTTATTTGGGACGACGCGCAGTGTTTCATCGGGACGGACGGGCTTGTAGCCACGTCGTACACTAATGAGCACGTGACTATCACGTTTGCGCAGGACCCAGATGGAACCCTAACAGGCTTTTCCTACGAGACAGAGAATACGTCAGGAGAAGTCAGCGTCACAACAGTAGATAACAATGACGATTGATATCATCACAGCCCGTATGGAGGGCGCACAGAAAGAACTGGATGCTCGCAGCACAGAGCTCCAAACAATTACAAAGCGTGCGGAAGAACTGAACTTGCTTATGCACAATATCAAAGTTCAGATTGCCACGTACCAAGATTTGCTCAAGGACGACAACCGCGAACAAGAGGTGGAAGTCAAAGAGACAATCGAGTCGCTCGTTGCGGAGTGATGTGCGCGTTACACTGGCCATGCAGCTGGTGTTTCGTTGCCTTAGGAGGGGCCCCTGTCGTGTATTCGGCGGGGGTCTTTTCTTTTGTACAAGATTTGCATATATCAACAGGGGGTATTAAATTTAAGTATGGAAGCAGATAAGAAGGGAATTTTCTATCGGCTGTACAACTTCAGAAGCGCAAGCTTTCAGACTGTACGGTTTACCGAGAAGGTAGATGGAGAACACATCCCCGGCACGACCAACGAAGAAGTGGTAGACATGCTCGTCGATAGATTCGAGTATCTCAACCAGCGGTCGTGGTCTGTCGAAAACGAACTAATTCTGTCGCTCCTTAACGTCATCCGTGGTGCACTGCGCCGCAGGCTAGGAAGGAAGATACAGAATGTAAAGAACTATCGTCATGGGCAAGATTAATGTACCCGTAACGCTGGAAGGCAAGAGGGACTACCTCTCTTTACTCAACGGCATTCTTAAACTTACCACTGTAGAGCTGGACGTCCTTGCGGCATTCCTCGAGGTGGACCAGTTTGTGTGCGCCACAAAGACCAGCAGAAAGATTGTAACCGAAAAACTCGGTATGAAGAACGTGGCTGTTTTGAATAACTACGTTAAAGCACTAAAAGACAAGGGGGTCATCTATAAGGACCAGTTCGGCAACTACAAGTATATTGATATTGTCTCTCCACGTATGGAGCTAGACAGCATTGAATTTACTATCACCGATAAACCTGAATAATGGGAGGCTCACTTGACGTAATCTTTAGATACCCTGGCGAACTGGAACTTGTGTTTACATACATCGAGCGACAGAAGCAAGTACTAGAAGCACAGGGACAACCTATGCTACCGTACCGAATCGAACTAGGAGAAAGAGAGATTGTAGTCAAGGTTGACTTGAAAGACGCTAACCCTGATGACCCGTTTGGGTTAGGGGGCAGCCCCAGTGATTTAGGACTGACAGACGATGGCGAAGAACAACCTTAAGGAGAAACTCTTTAAGCAGCTTGCGGAAGAATACGGGACCACGGTAGACGAGATACGCTCTATCGTGGAATCCCAGTTTGTATTCCTGCGTAAGACTATGGAGGAGGGCGCGTTTAACTCGTTAAGAGTGCCGCTGTTTGGGCGGTTCCACGTAAACCCGTACCGGCTGCACAAGCTCAACCTAACGCGAATTCAAAAGAAGAAGAAGAAATGAAGCTGTTCGTAATGGAGGCGTTTACCGTGAAGGTAGACCTAGAGCTAAGGGTTATTAAGGAGTTCAGGGAGCTGATTGCCGAGGATAAGGACCGTGAGAAGCGCAATGCTACTAACTGGTGCGCGTATATCTACCATATGCTGGATTACAAGTCACCATACCAGATGTATGAAGAGAAGGAGCGGCATATGCGCGTTATCAAGGACTTGAAGCTGGATGCTGGGTTTAAGCCTAGCGCTCGGTTGAAAGCAGCCATGGCTAAGTACACTGAGTTGCAAGATACGCCAGCTGTCCGGACATTGAAGACGACGCGCGAAGCGCTTCAGTCCAGTGAACGGGGAATCAAGGCTATTAATAGAAAGATTGACGAATACCTCAACCCGGATGACGACGATGAGTCAGATGGCACAGCTGAGGCTATTAAGCTGATTGGCAAGTTGTTAGACTTGGCTGAGAAGCTGCCTGCTGTTGTAAAGACTGTGGGTGACCTAGAAGAACGGGTTAAACAAGAGCAAGCTGCGGAAACTAAACTGCGCGGCGGCGGAACTAAAGGACATTTCGAGGACTAATGGCTAAGTTTAAATGCACTAAGTGCCCCGGCACTAAGGAATACAACGACGTTCTGACTATGCGCTTCCGTGATGGAGCGATTCAGAACTTCGATAAGGACAATAACCGCGTTGATATCTGTGAATGCGGGGCAGACATGAAGGAGCTGAAGACCACCGTTGGATTCGGGGGATTTGTCAGCGATGGGCGTGGAGGTACCGGAAACTTTAAGAAGTCATGAGAGATATTAATGAAATCATTCTACACTGTAGCGCTACGCCGGAAGGCCGTCACCACGATGTCGCAGATATACGCCGCTGGCATGTGGATGGTCGCGGATGGTCAGACATCGGTTATCACTTTTGTGTCCTTCTGGATGGAACAGTTGAGATTGGTCGCCCTATTAGCCGTCAAGGTGCTCATTGCAAGGGCAAAAACAAGGATACTATTGGCATTTGCTACATTGGAGGATGTGACAAGAATATGCAGCCGAAAGACACCATGAATCATGGGCAAGCGGCGGCAGTTCGCAACCTTGTCACTACACTACGCGCCATATACGGGAACGTTACGTTCTCCGGCCACAACGAGTACGCGCCACACAAGGCATGCCCCTCGTTTATTGTACACGAAAAGTTTGAAGACCTCGTATGATTGCTAATACGCAAGAGTTCCGCCGTGCCTCTCTGGATTTCCAGAAGCAGGGTTACTATGTCAACGCGCCCGCAGGTTCACAGGACTTCTATGAGTACTGGACGGAGGAGTTGCGCCGGTGTAGAGAGGGATACAGCGTAGGCGGTGTACGGATTACTGGTAACCACTACTTCTACCTCAATTACGTCCAGATGAAGGTCATGGATGAGGGCAATAAGAAGGGTGGTGCTAAGAAGAAGGTAGACTTCCCGGGGTTCTGGGATGGTGACTACGAGTACTTTTGGCTTATGGAGATTGCGAGGAATGGTATGGAGAAGCAAGCCATGCTAGACCTCAAGCTGTCTACTAACGTAAAGGAGGATTGGCTGGATGGCGGACACCACATGATTGTAGCTAAGGCTCGTCGTAAAGGTTTCTCGTACAAGAACGCTGCCATTACGTGTAACCAGTTTAACACAGAGCGCGATAGCTACACTTTGCTGTGCGCACACGACAAGAAGTACCTATATCCTAAGGGGATTATGACCATGGCTGCGGCCAATATGGACTTCTTGAACGAGCATACAGGTTGGTCTAAGCGTCGTTCTGTTATCGATAAGCAGAACCACAAGAAGGCTAGCTACCTAGAATACATTAACAACCAGCCCGTTGAGAAGGGCTACAAGTCTGAGGTTGAGGCAATTACGTTTAAGGATAACCCTGACGCTGCCCGTGGTAAGGACGCATCCCTCGTAGTATTCGAGGAGGCAGGAGCTTTCCACAACCTAAAAGACACCTACATGGCTACTCGTCCTTGTGTTGAGGACGGTGGTATCACTACTGGTCAGATGATTATCTTCGGTACTGGTGGTGATATGAAGGGTGGAACGATTGACTTCGAGTCTATGTTCTACAATCCAGAGCCTTACAATCTACTGCCAGTCGAGAACATCTGGGATGATGGGGGACACGGAACACAGTGCGGCTGGTTCTTTCCTTCCTACCGTAACAAGGTGGGCCACATGGACAAAGACGGCAACAGTCTTATAGAAGATGCTAAATTCCAAGAACAAAATAAACGCGAGAGTACTAAGCGGAACAGTAAAGATGCGAAAGTCTACGACAAGCTCATCACTGAATATCCATGGAGACCCCGTGAAGCGTTCCTACAAACAAGTAGCAACATTTTCCCCACGGCAGAACTCATCAATCACCGAAACTATATCGTTCGCTCTGCTAAAACTGCGCAAGTTGGTACACCGGGTATCCTCGTTGATAGGGCAAACGGTGTTAAGTTTACGCCAACGGACCAAGTAAGGGCCATCGATAAGTTCCCTCATCAGAAGGGAGATGACCTGACAGGTGCAGTTGTTGTCTACCAATCTCCATATAGAGACGACGAAGGCAACGTTCCGAACAACCTATACTTTATAGCGCATGACCCCTACGCTCACGACAGCTCACAGGGTGACTCGCTTGGTTCTGCGTACGTGTTCAAGCGGGCTAATCCGTGGAGCAAGCCAGACGATATGATTGTCGCTAGCTACGTAGGACGTCCCGAAACACAGGACGAGTTCAACGAGAACCTGTTCAAACTAGCCGAGTACTACAACGCACGCATCGGATTCGAGAACGACCGAGGCAACGTAATCCCATACGCTAAGCAGCACAAGAAGTTGCATTGGCTTATGGAAGAGGTGGAGATATTTGACAAGGGTAACGGGTTCCGCGCGAAGACCCTTGGACGTAACTACGGACTCTCTATGGGTAGCAAACAACGTAAGGCTCAGGCAGTTCTGTACCTGCGCGACTGGCTCCGTAGCAAAAGAAGTATGGACGAGAATGGTGAAAGTAAACTTAATTTGCACTATATTTACGATGTAGGTCTCATTGACGAGCTTATCAAGTGGAGCGAGAAGGGCAACTTTGACCGTGCCTCTTCTCTTCTCGTAGGTATGTTTTACATGATGGACCTTCTATCTAAGCCGGTAGTAAAGGTTGAGTCTACAGAAAACCACGATTCTTTCTTTAACCGCGACTTTTTTACATAAGACATGAGTGACAAAACAAACAATAACCACATTCCTAAGCAGAAGCTTAAGTCTATTAAGAAGACTAAGGCGTGGCGGACCGAGTGTGTAGAAGGATTCGTTAACCAATCCTCGTTTATGCAGAACTCTAAGTCGGACTTGCTCCGATTCTACGAGACGTATAACGGGGTTATGGCAGACAAAGACTACAACTACGTTACCAACCCTTACAACAGCCAAGCTGGTAAGAAGCGTAACTTCCCTGCTAAGCTGCGTAACTACAACATTATCAAGCCGGTAGTAGACCTGTTGATGGGTGAGAAGTCTCAGCGTCCTAGCAACTACCAAGTCACTGTTACCAACCCTGATGCGGTTAGCCGTATGGAAGAGGAGAAGCAGAAGGCTATCTTGCAGTCACTGCAGCAGATGTTTATCAACGCTCTTAACGAGCAGGGTGTACAGACAGGCCAGCAGTCTAAGGAGCAGGAGATGCCAGAGCAGGTAGCCAAGTATGTGGAGACCTCATGGCAGGACTCACGGGCTATCGTAGGCCAGCAAGTTCTTAACTACTTGCGGGATAACCTCGACTTGCCAGACAAGCTGCAGTCTGCGTTCTTTGACTGGCTCGTCTCAGGATACGTGTACAGCTACAAAGGCACATGTATGGATGACGTCGAGTATGACATCGTATCCCCGCTTGACCTTGACTACAGTAAGTCTCCCGGCGTTGAGTTTGTAGAAGACGGTGACTGGGTTGTACGTCGTGAGCTTATGAGCAGCAATGCTGTGCTTGACCAGTTCTATGACTTGCTTTCTGATAAAGAAGTTGACCAAGTAGAAAGCCCACACCGTAACCGTAGTGGTAGCTTCTCTATTCCTTTTCTCCAGCGCATCGAAGAGAACTTCGGTGATGACGAGCGTTTCGTCGAAGTAATGCACGTCTGCTGGAAGTCCTTTAAGAAAGTCGGCGTTCTTACGTTCGTCGACGAGTTTGGTATTGCCCAAGAGCTTTTGGTTGACGATACCTATAAGATGGACAAGGAAGCTGGGGAAAGCGTTGAGTGGTTCTGGATTAACGAAGTGTGGGAAGGTTACCGTATTGACGGCGACATCTACGTAGGCATGGAGCCTATCGAGGCACAGCGTAACCAGATTAGCAACATGTCCAAGTGCAAGCTGCCTTACAACGGCCGCGCGTACAGCAACCGCCACGCTGAGAACATCAGCATTGTAAGCATGGGCATGCCTTACCAGATTCTTTACAACGTGTTCCACTACCGTATGGAGCTGACGATTGCTAAGAACAAGGACAAGATTGCGCTTATCGAAATGAACACCATCCCTAAGCGTCATGGCTGGGACGAGGAGAAGTTCATGTACTACGCAGACGCTATGGGCTTTGCGTTTATCGACTCTACTGCAGAGGGCAAGAATAACGAGCGTGTGTCATTCAACCAGTACCAAGTGTTGGACATGTCACTCGGTCAGTACATTGCTGCACAGATGCAGTTGCTCCAAGCTGTCAAGCAGGAGTGGGAAGAGTTGCTCGGCATTAGCCGCCAGCGTAAGGGACAGATTACTGCATCCGATGGTGCTGGTACTACCGAGAACGCTATTGCTCAATCCACTGCTATGACAGAGGAAATCTTCCGTAAGTTCGAGAAGTTTGAGCAGAAGGAGATGCAGGGGCTTTTGGATGTAAGTAAGCACGCGTTCCGTGAGGGTAAGAAGATTCAGTACATTGCTGACGACTACCGCAACGCATGGCTTGACATTGAGGGGGCTGAGTACAGTGAGAGTGAGTTTGGATTGTTTGCTAAGAACGCTAGTAAAGAGAACGAAAAGCTGCGCACTATGCGTCAGTTGACTATGTCTCTTGCACAGAACGGTGCAGGTACTGGTACTATTGCAGAGATTCTTGACGCTGATAACTTCGCGCGCATCAAGCAGCTTGCAGCTAAGGCTGAGAAGAAGCAGGATGAGCTAGAGGCACAGCAAGGCAAGATGATGCAGGAACAGCAGCAAGCACAAGCGCAAGCTGAGGCAGCAAAGCTGGAAGCAGAGCAAGCATTCGAAGCAGAGCAGAACGAGCTCGACCGTCAAGCAAAGAAAGAAGTTGCCATGATTAACGCGGTGTCTAAGGATACCGACCATGACAACGACGGTAAGACAGATTCGTAATAATCACATAGAGAATAAATCATACGTATTGCTTGTATGTTCAAGTAGTATGTACTAACTTCACAGAACAATGGCAGAGAATAAAGGTCTGGGCATCGACAACTTAGGTTCCGTTGATTGGCTGAATGATAACAGCGCTCCTACACCCCAAGCGGAGGAGACCCAAACAGAGCAAGCTACTGAGGCCACCGAGCCAGTAGCTGAGACAGCAGAAGTAGAGGCGGTTGAACCGACTACCGAAGCCCCCACAGAAGAAACCAACGATGCTCCCGAGGCAGAAGTCGAAGAGACTGTCGAGGAAGTAGTTGACGAGCCAGCTGCACCCGTAGCTGATACCCAGTCTGAAGAGGCTGGTATGTTCGCAACGCTGGGCGCTAAGCTCGGTTACGAAATCGAAGGTGACTTTAGTGAGGACTACGACGGTCTTGCCAACTACACTAACGCTGTAGGACAACAGATTGCTAACGAGCAGCTGGAGAAGATTTTCGCAGCAATGCCTGACGTGCAAGAGTACTTTAATTACCGCGCCAACAACGGTGACCCAATTAAGTACTTTGAAGCACAGCGAGCTGAGTTGGATTACACTAACCTTGACATCAACGACAACGTTGCTGTTCAGAAGCGTGTTGTAATCGATGCTCTCGCACAGCAGGGTTTTGCAGATGAAGACGTAACCCGCATGGTAGAATCTTATGAGGACGCCGGTATTCTGAAGGACAACGCAAGTATTTACTTGAACCAACTTCAGCGTAACCAGTCTACTCAGAAAGAGCGCCTTCTTGCCCAACAGCAACAGCAGGCCGCAGCTCAACGTCAGGAAGCCGAGGCTTACTGGAACGGCGTTCAGCAGACTATCAGCGCAGGTAACTTGAAAGGAATGTCAATTCCTACGCGTCAGCGCGGTAAGTTCTACGAGTGGATGACTAGTCCAGTCGAAGACAGCGGTGCTACACAGCGGGATATTGACCGTCAAAATATTGACCAAGAGACTGCCCTTGCAGTAGAGTACCTACTCTATCAAGGGTTTGACCTGAAGAAGTTGGCTGGGAACGCCGCAGCTACTCAGAAGGTTTCTTCTCTGAAGTCTAAACTCACTGCTTCCCCGAGTGCGGGCAGCCGTATGAAGTCCCGCACTAAGTCGGGCACGACTAAGGCTAACACGATTCCTTCCTTGAAGGATTTGCTGTAAGCCGCTTTTAAACTTTCACCATAACTATGGCTGATAACCTGAAGAAGTTGCGTTTGTATGAGGATACCTTCAATTCAGAAGGTATGACCGACGAGAACTCGTTGGCAAATGCTCTGCTCACGCAACCCGACGTATTGTCCCCAGTGATTACTCACTTGAGCGGACGTGAAGACAAGCGTTTCCCACTCTCTTTCTTGACCGAAGGATTGGGTAACGTTAAGTACATCAACGACATCGAGTATGATTACCCCGTGATGGGCCGTATCAACAAGAGTGTCGCTGCTGTTGCTAACACCGACATTTCTGTTGCTGGTGGTACTGTTACTTTCGCTGAGCGTTGGTTCAACAAGAACTACGTGATTGAATTTGGTGACACGAACAACACACAGTTGCGTATTACTGGTGACCCTACTCCCGGAAACGGTGGGTTTGTTTACCCAGTGCAGCTCGTGACTTCTGACAGCACTTCTACTGTGAGCTCTTCTGACCTCGCTGGAATCCTCGCTGTTCAGTTGTTTGCTGCTAACGCATTCTCTGGTTCACGTGGAACTGAGAGCAACTGGGTCGCACCTTCCAAGATGCGCAACCAGATTAGCTTGCTGCGTAAGTCTTACCGCTACGAAGGCAACATGCCTGACCGCGTTGTGAACTTTGAGTTCAACGTAGGCGGCCGTTCAACCAACCTCTGGTACGATTTCGAAGAGTACCAGCACATGTTGCGTTGGAAGGAGGAGTGCGAGCTTGCTATGTGGTACTCTAAGTACAACCGCGATGCTAACGGTGTTATCCACCAGACTGACGAGAACGGAAAGCCTGTGCCACTCGGTTCTGGTGTTCTCGAGCAGATTCCAAACGTTGACACTTACAGCCAGTTGACTGCCGCTAAGTTGAAGTCTGTTGTTCGTGACGCTCTGTATGGAGCTTCTGACGCTGCTCAGATGAACATCGTTCTCTTCACCGGTCTCGGTGGTATGGAGGAGTTTGACAACGCTATGAAGGAAGAGGTGTCTACTGGTGCTTACATCAAGAACACTGACCCTGCTAGCTTCATCTCTGGAAGCGGTCGTAACCTGAGCCTCGGTGGATTCTTCACCCAGTACCAGCACATCGACGGACACAGCATCACTGTGCGCCACTTGCCTTTGTTTGACCACGGTGCTCGTGCCTTGGCTTCAGAGCGTCACCCTGTGACCGGTCTCCCAATGGAGTCTTACCGCATGGTGTTCCTCGACATGTCTGTCTATGACGGAGAGAACAACGTTGCAATGGTGACGCGTAAGGGCCGTGAGCTCATGCGTTGGGCTGTTGCCGGTGCTTCTGTGCCTCCCGGATTTGGCGGTAACGCAATGCGCGCTACTGACGTTGACGGAGCAGCTGTCCACTTCCTGAAGGAAAGCGGTATCAGCATCCGTCGGGCTACTAACTGCCTGCACCTCGAGTGCGTTGCTTCCTAATAGGTAGCACATACATTATAGGAAAGGGGAGCTCTGTTTGGAGTTCCCCTTTTTCTTTGTATATTAGTATCATAGAACGGCTAGCAACAACGCTGGCCTTGTACAGAATTATCTAGATATGCAGAAGACTGTGTTTATTTACCGTCGTCCTAACACGACGAACCTTCCTAATGACTTGTACGTAGATGCTAAGCGACGCCTTGGTTCCGTATACCTCAAAGGAGGAGATATCCTTAAGGGATTGACTATTGCCGAACAGAAGAAGTGGATGCCCGAGCTACTCGGTATCTCTCACACTGAGGCAGGCTGGGCTAAAGAAGTCAGGAAGTATTTCGCTAACCTTACTGTTGACGTACCTGCTGAAGGCGTTACGTTGAACATTGCGGTGGACGAGGAGGGTAACCCTATTAATGTAGGCGACTACGTAAAGTTCCGCTTCGCACAGGCACACCCACACGTAAGCGACAACCCTGAGGGAAACAAAGGCCGCTACTTTATCTCCGACCCACAAAAGGTTGAGGCTGAGAAAGTGTCTGACACGCGCGTACGTAAGGATGCATACAAGCAGCTTATCTTGTTGTCTGATGACGAAGAGAAGGGCATTGTAGTTCTTAAAGCTTCTGGTAAGCGCACTGAAGGTCTCACTGCTCAGCAGATTGAGATTGCATTGGAAGACCTTCTCGAGGCAGACCACAAGGAGTTTATCCGCGTGTGTACTGACAAGAACGTAGAGACCGTTGCCTTTATCTGGGATTGCGTGGAAGCAGGTGTGCTGCGTAAAGCTGGTAATACCTTCCTGTTTGGCGACGAAGCCATTGGCGATGACATGGACGGAGCTATCCGGTTTTTGAACTTGAAAAAGAACAGCTCTATGCTGTTGGATATTAAAGCTAAGCTTAAAGCTTTTAGCTGATTAATTCTATATAATGAATGTTGAAAGGGGGTGAGCTATTGCAGTTCTCCCCCTTTTTTTATAGATTGCCCCTTTAAAGCATCCAAGACAACGTAGGCACTGCGGATTTACGTATGTTCAACATGACCGCTGCTGACATTGTTACCGACGCTCCGTAACTATTACAAAATTATTCACTATATTGTACTCATGGCTAGAGGACTATGGGATAACATACACGCTAAGCGTAAACGCATTAAAGCCGGCTCCGGCGAGAAGATGCGTAAGCCCGGAACTAAAGGAGCACCCACAGCTAAGGCACTTAAAAGGTCTAAGTCTAAAAAGAAGAAAAAGAAATGACCGTACAGGAAATGCATTACGCGCTTGAGCAGGGACTCCAACGAGTTGCTGCTAATGCGTATGACTATCTTCTCGACGAGGAGAAAGACTACTGGCTCAACAGAGCACAAGACCGGTTTATTAAAGACCGTGCGTTTATTACGGGTGATGTTAAGCGCGTAGGGTTTGAAGGCAACCAGAAGCGCCTTGACGATATCCGCACGCTTGTGTCTCAGAACTACGTAGACACGTTCGACATGACGACTGCAGCAGAGTGGCGTCAAATTGACTTACCCGCAGACTACCTGTACCTTGTCAACATTCGTGCAGACATCCGCTACAGCCACTGTGGTAACGTCAGCGTATCTTCACCCCAGCAGCAAGTGCCTGTGAGAGTAGTAGATAACGCCGAGGTTTACTTCATGCAGCAGAATCCATTTGCTAAATCTCAGCTTAATTCACCCCTCTGTACTATCGCTGAAGAGGACATTCGGGTGTACCAAGATGCCGAAAGTTTCATATTAGAAGGAATATCCGCAGACTACATTAGGATTCCTGAATCTATTGACTTAACTTTCGGTCAAGATTGTGAGTTAGCCCAGCACACCCATCAGGAGGTCGTCGATATTGCGGTCAAGAATATCCTTGAAGCGATTGAGTCTCCGCGATATCAGACATCAAGTGCTGAGCAACTAACATCCGAATAAACATTACATTCTTATGGCTAATACCAAAGACACCCTTATTATTGTTCCCGGATTGGGAAAGATGGACGAGTGCAAGAACGCTGCTGGCCGTGTGCTCGGAGCTGACGCTACCTACGGACTTGACATGGCTACTCCTGCCGACGCTACTACCTTTGCTACTGCGCAGGGATACACGCTTGAGGCTTACGCCGCT
>CERP01000577.1_pt1 | contig 13074 bp, 5 predicted proteins | sample 530801 | NCBI WGS metagenome assembly CERP01 (sample SAMEA2620991, study PRJEB7988) | marine metagenome | biome: marine biome (ENVO:00000447); feature: surface water layer (ENVO:00002042); material: "saline water (ENVO:00002010), including plankton (ENVO:xxxxxxxx)" | depth 5 m | reverse complement strand
CCTCCTTCACTGTCATGCTTGTAGGGTCGCCCGCCCCTCCTATATCAATTGTATCGTTGTGTAGGTATCGGCCAAAGGAGCGTTTAATATTATTTTTATCTGGTATATTAAATGTAATGGTAGAAGTAAACTCTTCATTTGATTGGTCAACGTATTCAAATGTTGACAGGTCTGAACTAAGCGCTAAGACTTGACCTGCGAGCCCTCCGCTTTTAGCAGGAACGTCATCCAAATCATCCACGTCAGTAGGAATATCTGAGGCTAAGGCAGGGACTTCAGTCAGTTTGATTTCACCATTATCAAAGGATAATCCACCTCCTGACTTTAGAGTAACGGATACCACTCCTCCTGCTGATATCTCTATTCCGTCCCCATCACTTATAGCAGCTATAATTTGCGCCGCTGTAACGGACTGAAGGTAAGCGCTATCGTCAATGCCTATGTCTCCAGTGGAGGCGTTAAAAGTTATATTAGAGCCGGACTCCGCCTGAACCGATGCTCTAGCGAGAAGGTTTGTAAAAAATCTATTAGTAGAACTTGTATCGTCAATGTCGTCAGCCGTAAGTTGCCTGTCTTCAACTCCGGAAGAGGTCGTCCCTATAAATACATTTTTATCTGCAAGGTTAGGAACGTCGTTAGTCCTTCCCGCCCCCAGAACCATCACTCTACCTACGGTTCCGCTTACATTTTCTACAGCTCCTATTTTTTGAACCAAATCGGAAGAAGCAGTCGGCCTTACCGTAGTTAATCCGCCACCCGGCTTAACATATAGGTCGTCTCCGTCCACAGGGTCCGCTCCTGTAAGTGTGTATATAATACCTCCATTATTATTTGATTTTGTGTTTAAATCGAGCACAGCTCCTATTATGGCAACCACGGCGGTTCCGTTCGGGCTTACCGTCTCGGTTACTATCCCACCAGCTGGCATAGTGCCTGGAGTGCATTTTGACTCCTCCACCTTCAGCGTGCCGCTATTGCCTGCCGCGCCAGTAAAGCGAACCGGAGTCCCTGCTTCTATTACGCTCTGAGTGTCGTTAACAGCGTCTACAGAAACGTTAGTAACATCCCCTGTTGATGTAGTGCCACTTGGTAAATTAATAGTGTGCTGAACGCCAGAGGCATCGTTAAAAAGCAAACCTGATGAGGTTCTTTGAAGCCTACCCCTTTGCAGTCCAGTTACATTGCTAGTAAGGTCAGCTGCATTTGCCGTGTCAAAATCAACCCCCGACACAACCCATTTCCCCTGTGCGGAGTCATACACGAGTATGTATCCGTCAGATGGAGTGCCGTCTACGTTAGAGAGCTGCTCTATGTCTATTCCTACGCCGTCAGTAAAAAAAAAAGCGTTGTGAACAGCAACGAGGGTTTCTTCTTGAGTTGGCTTGGCTACAGCGCCTGAGTCACTGTTTTGTACAGTGTATGAGCTTGTTGACTCATCGTATACATCGACACTTCGCCATCCAACTTTGTAAATCTCACTCCCGTTGTCACCAATAATAGATATAAAATCACCTTTCAGAAAAGTCTTTTTGGCTTCTGCTTTTTTGATGTAAAATATCTTCTTATCGCTCTCTTTTACCCGAACATAGGTGTTGTTTACGTCGGTAAATACCATGTTACAAATATAATAAAATTAATCTAACGAATCTAAGCTCATTGAGTCCAGGTCTATTTGGTCAAATTCAAGTACTTTGTTTGTTCTTGGATTGTTTTCTCTTTGGTACTTGATTTTCTTAAAAAGCTTTTCAATGGTCGCTGTTCCTGTCTGAGGTGTTGCGGCCCCTGAAATTGCATACAGTATAACAAAATTCAGACAGTCTTCCTGCTCTCTAAGAGACAGCTCTCTGCCTTCTCCGGTAAAAAATGGCCCATCCTTAGATATATTACCAGTAAGAGCCCCTCTAAGCATTTCTCCAAATACGTTAGCGTCATCTATAGCCACGGCATAAACACCAAGGTCCATGCCTTCTTTTACACCAAAAAATGGAGTTTCTACGGGGTCGTACATTTCTTCGTTTATCTCTTCAAGCAACCAGTCCATGTGACCTTCTTTTGCCAATGTGTTTATTGCGAGAATAGATAAATTATCCGTAAGTGGAAGGTGAGGCAGAAGGTCTGTATAGGCTTGCTGTATTAATTGCTTCCTTATTTGGTCTTCCCTTTCTTCATCTTTCTCGAAGTAAGCGTATCCAGCCATCTGAGCAATTAACGGCTCAAGAACCTTGTACTGAAGTTTTGCAAATTGAACCTTAAGAAAAATAAAAGCAGCTTGCTCGGCAAGAGTCCCGGCGAGTCTCTTTGCGGCTTTTTTCTGAGCCCCCTCCTGCATCATGCTTTTTCTTTCACCAGTTGCAAAGATTACGGAAAGGTCGCTTATCATGTTAATTCGTAAGCTAGACTGCATAGAGCCAAACGGAATAAAAATCTTTCTAAGGGCCTGAACAATGTCATCCTTAGATGAAAAAACACCGCCCATGGCCTCTTGATAAGTCTCGTTCAAGCTCGCGTTTACCATTTGATTCGCATAAGCCGACGCCTGTCTAGTTAATTTTGAATTACTAGACGCTTCTGCCTCCCAATCGACCTCCTTTCCGGTGCTCCTCGTGATAAAGTCTTCGTAATGAATTAACCATGAAACCCTAGCTGCAGTCTTGTCTGGACTAACGAGCATCGCCTCAAGATACCTCTGCTGAAGCTTTCTCCATTCTCCGTAAGTCGCTTTTCCAAACTTACCTACAAGAGACTCTGGAAATTCTTTTTGAGAACTACTGTCCATGTCGGCACTAGATTTTACACCTCTGTACTGAGCGTCAGAGCGCTCATTCAAAAGCTTAATTTTACCCGGAGATAATCCGCTATCTGCCGAGGGGTTCAGCCAGCTTATACCCATTTGAACAGAGTATTTTACGGCTCTAGCCATAGCTTTAGGCCCTCCCATTTCAGACATAACCACAACCTTAGCTATAGCTGGAATAAACTGTTGAAGTGGTTGTTTTAAAGTACCCAAGGCTCTAAATACAGATATCTCTGCGATAGTGTTAGCTACTTTATTTAAGATACCTACAAGCTTTGAAGTTTGACCAAAACCAGAGTTATTTACGCCCCTAACGGCATCCACTGTACCGACTAATCTTTTTCTAGCAATTTCAGCTGAAGTGGGGTTTCTAAATATTGTTTCAAAGCTTTCTGAATTTACAGCGGAGTTTATCTGTCTAACGGCGTCTGCTGTATGGATGTCTAGATACCCATCTTCGAGCTTAGACATCATATTTCCCATGAAATCGAAATCGTACCTAAATCCGCCCTGAGAAGGACTCTTTCCTTGCTGTTGGTCTTGGAGAGATTTAGACCTTGGATTGTTGCTTGCCTTATCGTCTGGAGAGCGTAATGGATTATCCATAACCCGGTCCGTTGATATAGCCCTGCCTGACGCCCTGTCCTTTGTCTTGGATACTCCAGTTTTTACAGTATAATCTGGTACGTAATCGTTTTGCGGAAGAAGTACGTGATTGTATACACCTTGAGAAATCTCTTGATGTTGAGGTAAAAGTTCTGAAAATTGGTCCTGAAAGAACTTAACTACCTGCATGTGACCACGGTCAAGGGCTCCAGATTTTTCTAAAGCTTTAATGTTGTCCTTAAACGATTGCCTATCCTTTATAAGTATATCGCCATTCTCATTTATAACGCCTAGTGCTTGAAGGGATTCTACGGTAAGTCTAGCTGATTTTAGGTCTTCATTAGTTCCTTTTTTTTGCTGTTTTTGAAGCTCTGTGCTTTCAATTATTGACCTAACCCTAGACTCAAAGTTTCCTGGATTCTCAGGGTCTTGCTTTAAAAGAAAAGCCATCACTCCGCTCTTAATATTGCCGCTCTCTCCAAATACAACTTGCCTGCTTGATTTGGACATTTTCTTCTGAAGGACGGCAAGAGCTTTATGTACGTTTGCTATTTTTTGGTCTGCTTTCGCCTTTCCATTCATAAGCTTATCGTACCCCACAGCCTCCAAAAACTTAGCAGCGCCATCTTTAGTATGAGAAAAAGTGTGTCCGAATTTGTTTGAAATTCCGACGAAATTTTTGTCTAAGAACTCCCTGAAGCTATTTGCAAGGCCCCTAAAAAGCTTTCCCTCTTTAGCCGCCTTCCATAAAGGTTGAGACCTCAAGCTATCCTCTCCATTTGCCAACTCGTCCATGTTCATTCCCCCTCTCAACTCAGAGCCAAAAGCAATAAGACCATCAATAATGCCAGCCTCGTAGTTGGCCATCATGAGATTACACTTTTTGAGCATGTCATTGCTCTCCTTGCTGCCATCGTAAAGCTTTTCTATGTTTTGCTCTAAATAATCTAGAACAGACTCAATTGATTCTTTAGCCTTATGGCTTGTAATATCGCACACTGACATTATTAACAGTCTTTTAATTTTTTTCGAATTCTATCCATCATCAAAATTACTCCGTCAATGTTTGAGTAGGTCTCTAGTTCTTCTTTTACCTCTTCTTTTACCTGCTCTGACACTTGACCCGGAGCTTCAGATGCCTTTTGAGCTTCGTTCTCAGCTATCATGTCGGTAAGGCTTTCAAACGAGCTTTCAAAACTTTGCACGTCTAACGTGGAAGCGCTACCGCCTCCCTCAAGGGAACGAGTAACCTGGTTCGCAAGTTGATACCAAGCCTCTACTAACTTAGAATTTGATGGGTCTATGTGAGACGGGTCAATGCCGTTGAGACGCTCGGCCATTGCCGAATGAGTAGCTGACGCAGAAAGAGGCATGGCTGCTCTCTTAAGCCTACCCCTAGCCTTACCCAATTGCTTTTCTATCTTCTTGTGCTCTATCTTCTGCTCTCTTGTGAGCCCGTCGTTATTTTCAACCTCCGCAACAGCACCATCAATTTGCTCTTGCTCAGTCAGCTCCTTATTAGGTTGTTTGGTTTGCTTGCGGGGCTTCTTTGTTGGCTTAGGCTTGCCTTGTTGAACTGTTTCTATTTCCGCCTCAACTTCCGCTATCTCGTTGTTTATTCTAGTGACAAAAGAAGGGTCTATCTTCTGTACGCTTTTCGCAAACATTTCAGCTTGGTCTACAAGATTCTCTACAAAATCAAGAATGTAGTTACCTGCTTTTGGTATTGAGTCAATGGGCAAAGCTTGTAAGGCTTGAATTATTTGCCTGTGCTCTGGGCTAAGCTTTCCTGAATTCTTTCTCAGTTTCTTAAGACGTCCGGTAAGCCCGTCCGCTCTCTTTTGCTGAGATGGGGTTTTTTGGGCCTTGACTGGTTTTGGCTTAGGAGCTTCCTCTATGGTTTCGGTTGACTCTGCTGTCCCTTGTTGCTCAACCTGTTCATCACTTTTAGCCTCTGCTTCAGTGGCATTTTGTTCAGCAGCTCTAACCTCGTCAAAGGCTTGTTTTGTTTCGGGGTCTTCATTTTCTAACTGTTCTAGTTCCTGTTCTATTTGCTGTTGGTCGTATTTAGCCAACTGCATATTGTATGCTATAGCGTCCGCTCTGGGGCCTCTAAATGCTCTTTTTTCTCCGCTTGCAGTTTCCAGATTAACACTAACAATATCTCCGTTTTCGTCTCGGTTTATAGCGGCCTCCGGGTCGGTGTAAGGATTGGTGTACGCCTCTCCATCTACTTCAAATGTACCGTCGGTGTTCATCATAACGTCCTGCTTGACTGGAGATAATCCCAATCGCTTTACCCCATAGGAGTGCATTTCATTATACTTTCCAAGTTCGAATATCCTTCCGTCGTCAGAATGAAGCTCTACATTATTGTTTTCTCCTATAACAAGCTCTCCCTGAACGCTTTCTTTACCGTTTCTGCCGCTGTAAGGCATAGAGAACCTGCCTCCGATAGCGGAACGAACTCTATTTCCTGCTTCAACTGGCTGTCTGGCGGCCTCTTTGTCCTGTTCGCTTCCAAACTGAAGACGTACACGCCCCTCTGAGGGAGCTTCCTGCTCTGGCATAGGCCTACCCTCTAACTGGGCCTTTCTACGCTCTATATCAAGAGCTCTTTGCTGGTCTATAGCGCCTTGACGTTCTACGTCTTCAAGCGCTTCCTCCATGAGTATCTCTTGTTCTACTTCTGCATCTTCCGCAGTCAGTCCTGAAGACCCCTCTTGAGCTGCTCTATCTCCTTCGACAGTTGCTTGTTCTGCTCCTCTATCTTGTTCTGCTGCTTTTGATTCTGGTTGAACCTCTTGACTTTTCTCTTCAGTAGTCTCTGATTTCGCTGCTCCTTGCTCTCCTTGCTGCTCATTATTAGCTAAGATGTCAAATACTTTATTCTCCAGGCCCTGTATAGTCTTAGCCCTTTCCTCAGCCTTGTAGTCGGTAACTCCTTCAGCTTTCAGTGCTTTTTCCTTGCCTCTAAGGCTTTGAATTTCAGCCAAATTAGAAGCAACTTGTAGTTTATCCGATGGGCTAAGATTATCAGTACCCTCAACCAAGGACATAGCGTCATTGTATTCGCTGGCGATATTTCTGAGGTTTTCAGCCTCCACAGAGTCTTTGCCAAAAACCTTAATTGCACCGTCTAGAGATTCCTGGTTTTCAGCTACATCAACTAAAGATTGAGCGAACATGTCGTGAACCATATGCTCCTGCGTTTGACTGCCTCTTCCAATTAAGTTAGATAATGAAAGTTTTCTAGTTGCGCTAAGCGCTGCAGGAGCACCACCACCCATAGAGCCCAGCAAAAACGCTTTTTTGTAGTTTTCAAAGTCTCCGATTTCACTCGCGTCATACCATTGATTTCGAGACTCGCCTTGAGTAGATTGCCATTTATTAAGAGCTATCTTTGCTAGGTCTCCAGTGCCCGTCTCTATAAGTTCCTCCGCCCCCTCCGATAAGGCGTTTTTAGGTACGCTAAGTAAAGTTTTTCCAATTACAGGAAGCACAGCCTTCTTGACGGCTTCCGCACTCATAGTCTGACCTCTACCTATCTGCTTCATAACCTGCTTGAAAGCAGCGTCCTTCATTTGCTTATTCACTCCCTTAACGAGGTCAACATCACTTACCATCATCTCTGTCATGGCGCTGATTCCAGAAAGAACCTGGGATGTTGCTGCGGCTGTTTGCCTGTCCATTCCTCTTTCGAGACCATCCCTGTAATTATCGCCCACTTGAGATGCGTATGCAGGAGCTGCAATTCCAAGTCTAGCAAGCTTCGTCCCTGCTGTGACCGAACCGCCAACGGCAAACGTACTCATTTGACCCATAATGTTTGCGAAATTAGGAAGGGCATTGGATAAGGCTAAGTCTTGCTCGGCAAGCTCAGGCAAGAACATGTCATCTATAAATGTTTGGGTTTGAGCAATGTCATACATCTGCTCAAATGCGCTATACCCCTTTATGTCTCCAAGGGTTTGCTCTAATACAAACGGAGTCTCTACGATTCCCCTACTAAGCTTAAACCAAGCAGAGCCTAAAGCGCCTGTATTTTCTTTAATGAGAGCTTCTGCCCCTCCCTCCTCGTAAGCCTTAAGCCTTTGCTTTCTTTCTTCTATTCGCTCTTCGCTATTTATGAAGAAGGGGTGTTTTTGGAGGGACTCATTCTGGTTTTCGTAAGATTCATAATCTTTGTCAAGCTTTTCCTGGGCTTCAGAAAACTTAAGCATTGCCGGAGCAATGCCCTCATATAATTCATTAGCGTTTTCAGATAACTCATTTCTCTTTCTCACTAAAGAATTGTATTCCCCATAAGTATCGCTATCCAGAGCCTTATTAAAGCTATCAGAAAGCTGCTTCCTCTCCTCAAGAATAGCATTGTATTGCTCTACAGCGGAATTGTATTCGTTAATCCCTACCTGACTTGCAGGGTTAGTCTGCCTCTCCTCTTCTATTTGATTCTGAAGTTTTTTTACATTGGTGGAAGAGACGGCAAGCCTTTCATCCATAGATTTAATTCTTTCAGAATCTCTTTGAATCCTATTAAATATCTCTGGATTAGAGCTTTTCTGCCTTTCTATTTGCTTGTCTAAATTGACAATATCTGTGTAAGCATTTTCGTATTCTTCAACTTTTTCGAAATCATCACCTAGAGTTTCTCTTGCTTGAGAGAGCACTTTTTCAGAGTTGTTTCTATAAACAGCCGCAAACATATCAGCCCCCTTTCGCTCTAGGTTGTAATCATTTGAAATAGCTCTGTCAAGCCTACTCTTCAAATAGTCACCTCCAGTAGCTTGCCCAAATCTTGTGAAAGCCAAGGCAAGAAGCGTAGAGGCTTTGTCAACAACGGAATCGTCAGCGTTTTGAATTCCAATAGCTTTTTCGTACTCAGGACGGTTGGTGTCTTTATAGTAGTCTTTTGTGGCTTGAGCGAAATCAACTTCTCCGTCCTCACCTTTGATTGACTCAAAGTAGCTCATCCCCATATCGTTGCTCTTGTACGCAACCCAGTCCGCCATAAGAGAGTCATCGTACTTTTTTTGAGCCTTAGACTGCTCCAAAGAGTTTGCTTCGTCAACAGCTCTAAGCTGCCTTTCTTTCTCTAGAAGCCTATCCTTTCCAAGGCCGCCGTGAACGTAAGCACTAGAAGTAATAAGGTCATAAACTTCCTTAGCGGATTTTTCAGCTAATTTGTTAAGCTCATCGAGGCCACCCTCTTTGTCAAATATTTTTTGAGTGGCGGGAGAGATGAACTCCGTAGTTTCTAACCAGCCAGGCTGACGCTCCAGCGGAGCATCGTCTTGCCCATCGACTGAAGAAGCCGCGACATTGCCTTCCGTAGCGACCTGAGTTTCTTCGTTTTTTTTTTCGCCAAAGAACTCAGGGAACTTGGCGTTGACTGTTTCGTAGTCGTATTTGTCTTTTTCCGCTGTAGCCACGTAGTCTTTTAGCAGTTGTCGGTCGTAGCCCTCTAGCTCTGGAAACTTTCCCATAACTACATCGTAGTCATAGTTGTATTTCTGAGTAGTAGCAATAAAATCTTTGAAAATCTGTTCTTCCATTATCTTGGGGTTCCTCCACTTGAAGCTGTGGTTGTAGATGAGAAGTCTTTCGGGTCAAACCTACTGGCTCCTTTAGCGTATTTACCAATAGCGTTCATCAGGTATGCGCTCATTGATTTAACTGCCCTTTCGGTTTCGTAGCCACTTCCGTCAGCTTTTGGAGACGCTGTAGCTTCAAATGCTTGTGCAGTTGAGCCAGAGACGTCATTTTGACCAGGTATGTAAAGCTCAAGCTCCGAATTATCTCCCGTTGAGACGCTGGCATTAAGGGTGAGTTCTTTGCCCTGAACCTGAACAGTGATTGGTATCATACGCCCCTCCGGAGAATCAGAATCTTTGTATGCCTCTATCCCATTGGTGAGGACTTCAACAAATTTGTTGTTAGCAGCGGTGTCGCTAAATCTTTCAAATGAAACATTTTTTGTTTCGTTTCCTAATCCAAATTTAACATTAATCTGACCAGAGGTTGTGCTTATCATTCCGTTGTCGTTCCATTCTTTGCCGCTAGAGTAATGCTGACCTATCTGATTTGTTAATATTTCAGTAAATGAGTCAACTCCCGATTCTCTAAGATACACGTCCGCGTTCATTTTACTTCCAGTCGTACCAGTCATTTGATTATCGTAGTATCTCTGAAGAGCCATTTCAAGAGTGTTTGTGCCGACCTCCCCCATAAGCTTTGGAATTTGATTGTAAAGGGCTGGCTTTAAAGATTGAAACTCTTCCGCGTTAAGGGGTTCTCTAGTGCGACGCTTTCTACCATCTTTCAGCTCTTCAACCCTCATCTTGTACAGCGGATATGCGACTGGCGATGATTTCCCATCACTACTAACTCTTGATGTCCTCAAGAATACCACCTCCGTACCGTCGCCCATGTCATGAACTATGTTTTCAGTCTCTAGGTCTCCAAGGGTTGGGTCGGTAAACTTAAATCCTACACCTTGAACCATTTTATCGAAGTCTACAAACTTAACACCTTTATCTGCTCCGCTTCCGCCTTCTTTTTTGCTAGAAATGATGTTTCTCTTCATCTCGTCTTCGACGGTTGCCATGGCTACTGTGGTGTAGTCATCTAACACCCGATTCCCAATGTTCTTTATCTCCTCGTCTTCTGAGTTTAACAAATCGTCAATGCTAATACCTTCTGGATTGCCTAGCTTTGCCATTACACCTGGGTAGGTGGCTTCTACCTCACTAGCAAGAGCAAAAGCGCCTCCTGGAGCAGTTAGCAACCTTCGAACTTCAGTTCTTGCGTCTTCTCTGCTTGCCCCATAATCGACATCCAAAACCTTGCCCATAAAATTGCCTTCATTGTCATACTCCCCTTTTGAGGATTCGCCTAGTTTTTTCTTTTTCAACTTTACATTGCCAAGAACATAAGCGGACAAGTCAGCGCCTCTATATAGCATTTTATTTAATAACTCAGAGGCGTCTGGGTTCATTATATATGTTCCGTCTTCTCCTTTTACTGCAGCAGGAGCGTTTATCTGACTAGATATTATAGCCCTATTGGTAGAAGAGCGCACCCCATACTCATCTTGCTCTGCAAATAGCTTGGTGTTCTCAGTGGCTCTTGCCCCTAATTGCTTGTCTAAAGTTACAGCCTGAAGCAGCTGATGTTTTTTACTCATGAAGTCTTTCCAAGAGTTTGGATTCTTCATCGGGTCATTAAGCTCGTTTGCGTTTTCGGCAACGTACTTAAAAAGGTCTTGATGCATTGCAGTAACGCCATCTATAGAGGCTTCTCTAACACCAGAAAGGTCAATGCTAGCTACGTCGTTTATAGTCTTTTTGACTTGCTCGTCTCTAAGTCTTTTCTTTTGAACCTCTGCGCCTACTAAATCACTGAAGTCTAAGACCTGAGCGAACCCTACGTTTTTATATGCTGGTTGCTTAGCCATTACTCTCCATAGTTAAATGTGCCCATCTGAGGATTCTTATTTGAGAAGGACATGTTATTTGGGTTGAAGCCGTTACCGAATCTCATAAAGTCAAATCTCGTCCCACCACCAGACATATAAAAAGGCTGTGCATTCGTCAGAATACTAGGTGTTTCAAGTGATTCATTAGCAATGCTTTTGGGTTGAATGGCCTGGGCTGTCTCTAATACCTCTGGCGTAGGTGCAACTTCGTTTGTCTTCTGGCCAAACAAATCAATTCCCTCCGACTGTAACTGATACGCTCCTTTAGCAGCTCCCATTATGTTCTGCATGCCTGCTGCTTGAAACTGTTGTGCTGCCTGCATCTCTTGCTGAAAGGGCTCTAGTTGATTTAACTGAAAAGCCTTGTCTTCGTAGTTTGCGTAATTAGCCCTGACATCCATAAGTGATTGGATGTTTGAGACTCTAGCTTGTGCGTCAGCTGAAAGAAGTCCCATATAAGAATCTCTTTGCTTTTGAGCGATTGCAGAAACACCTCCTATGCCAGCTTTTCTGTCCGACATTCCAGCCAGTTCGGTAGACCCAGCCCTTTCTATGTTTTGAAGAAATTCTTTCTTCTGAGCGTCGGGGAGGCCATAATACGACATCCTTTCCGCCTGAGACATATTCTTCTCAATGGCATCCGGTATGATATATTCTGGTCTGGTCGCGTTCTTCGCTGCTTGGAATCCAGCAAGAGACTGAAGTGCCCCAACCCCTGCTTGAACTGCTAATAATGTTCCTACTGGCATCTTACAAAGTTAATATTTTTTTTTTGACTTGTATTGCATCTTGCTTTCATGGCAAGAGTGCATACTTTTTATTTTCTCTTTAGCGCTATTAAACGCTTTTTCTTTGGGTATATTTCTGTATCCTTTGTGAAGTCCTCCAGCTTTACCCATTGTGCCTAAAAGATTTTATTAGATTTACGTTTACTGCAAATAATTCAACCTTGTCAGTGTTATCATTAGACAGTCTAATTATAGCAGCGTAGTCTCTTATTCGGTCACCTTCCAACAAGGGGTTACTAACATTTGGTGTGTTAACATCAAACAGAATGTCTGAGTAATAAAATCCTTCCCGCTCTTCAAAATCTGATTTAAGCAAGTTGGTACTTTGCCCCGAAGGAGTGGTTATAGATGTGGCGGCCCATGCATCATCCCCCTCTAGCCCAATCGCCAAGAATACTTTTTTGTCCGAAGGAGAAGAATTAGACACAACCTTCACAGAAGAATTATACTGTTCTCCGTAGAAGTTGTTTCGAGTTTCGTTATCTCCGTGAAGATAAAAGTTTCCGTCTTTGAAAGAAACTAAATCCTTAAATATGTTCACTATCATATCCGGAGAGTAAGAGTACCTAGAAGTCCATCGCTTAGCCTTTTCGTTAAACGCTACGGTTTCCGATGAGTTCACCTTGTCCTGTATGCTTATTATGTACTCCGAGTTTTCAGGGTCAAACCCTCCTATTACGGTTCCATTGATTGCGGTGGGTGTTCCAAGCAAATCCATGAAGTAATTAGACATACCTACATCAGATATAGGAGTCAACCCATCTCTAGAAAGCCTAAGGACAGAGCCTCTTTTTGCGTCAGTAAAATATATCCTACCTCCAAATTCAGCAAAGCTTTCTGGGTTTCTGGAAATTCCATACTCTCCCTGATAGGATATAGCGTCTGAAAGAACATTCGCCGTAGTTCCAACAAGTGTTCCGCCTCCCTGGTTGTCAAATATAACATTCCTTGAGACCATGGACTTGTTAACTTTGTCCTCTTGAAATATAATTAGACTGTTCTCCTGAGAGAATAGCTTTTGAATAGGCCCATTGGCCCTATCGTATTCTTTATAAGGCTGAAGCACTGGATTAAAGTCAGACAGCCCATTTATCTTAGTTCCGCTTACGTACGGCATAGAATGAGTTACCTGAGACGAATACCTTGTTTCTCCTTGGTCGTTGTCTGAGTAGTTAGCTCGCCCTCCGTCCCTATACGTAGAGTAAGATGTGTCGGATATGCTGGGGGACTCGGATATAAAATAAACCTCGTCATCTTCAGTCTCATACCTTCTGATAGCAACATAAACATCCCCCCTGTTAAACGTACCCGTTGGTTGAGAATGAGCTAGGAGATTAACTCCTGTATTGACCCCTGTAAGGCCTCCAACCCCACCTATGGATACTTCAATTATTGGATACTTTTCAGAT
>CERP01015279.1_pt1 | contig 13080 bp, 12 predicted proteins | sample 530801 | NCBI WGS metagenome assembly CERP01 (sample SAMEA2620991, study PRJEB7988) | marine metagenome | biome: marine biome (ENVO:00000447); feature: surface water layer (ENVO:00002042); material: "saline water (ENVO:00002010), including plankton (ENVO:xxxxxxxx)" | depth 5 m | reverse complement strand
GAGGATGCGACAAGAAAACTCAATGTAGAGAGAGCACAACAAAACTCCTTGATATCTGAAGCAAAACAAAAAATCAATGATGAGAACTTATCTTACGAGGAACGTGAAGCAGCCTTGGAACAGGTAAGGGTTGCTGAGATTGCGTTATCTAAACAAGAAGAACAGTTAGCTAAAGATAGACTCGCTGCCCTTGAAGCGTTAGCCGCACTATCAGATTCAAACAAAGAGACATTAGATGAAATTGCCCAAGCACAGATTGCTGTGGCGAATGCGATACAAGCGACCGCTGACAAACAGAAAGAGATTGCTGACCAACAGAAGGGTCTAAGAGATAGACGTAGAGCAAGACGTAAAGCGGCAGCTGCTGAACGTAAAAGAGAAAGAGAAGAGGCAGCAGCGGCACTACAAGAATTCTATGATTTGGAAGCACAGTTGGAAACACAATCTATAACTGATGAAGAGGAGAGGGCTAAGGCGTCCCTTGAGATATCAAAGCAAAAGTCTCTACGTGATATAGAGAATATGAAAATCACTGAAGACCAAAAACAGAGATTAAGAACTTTAACAGAAGAGGATACTCAAAGACAGTTAGATGAGATAACTGCAACATATCAAGAAAAACGTGATACAGAACAAGAAGCTAAGATTGAGAAAGACAGAGCAGAAAAGTTAGCTGAATTAGATACATACATCGAATTAGAGAATATGAAACGTGACCATGATGGTGCGTTAAGGGAAGAGGAATTGGAGAACTTAGAAGAGTTCTTAGCACAGAAGTTAGAACTTGAATTAGCGGATATGGAATTGTCAGCTGAGGAGAAAGAACTAATTACAAAACAGTATGAGGAATCCATCACAGGAATCAAGAAAGATAATGCTATTGCACAGATGCAGGTTAACCAAAGAAAGACCGATGCTGAGATAGCAAACGCACAGGTCGCAGCAAACGCACTTGGAGCGTTGGCGAGTCTTGCGGGTGAGAGTACTTTGGTTGGTAAGGCGGCTGCGGTTGCGGCGACTACCGTTAACACTTACTTAGCCGCACAAACAGCCTATAGTTCACAACTAATACCTGGTGACCCATCATCTCCTGTACGAGCTACTATTGCTGCCGCTATCGCAGTTGCTGGTGGTCTTGCGAATATCGCTAAGATAGTTGCGGTACAACCACCAACAGGTGAGGTTAGTAAACCAAACTTTGCAATGGGTGGTATGGTATCAGGACCAGGTTCGGGTACATCAGATAGTATTCCTGCAAATCTAAGTAATGGAGAATCAGTCATCAATGCAAGAAGTACGGCAGCCTTTGCACCGTTACTATCAATGATGAATGAAATGGGTGGAGGAGCATCATTTACAGGTGGAGGTTCAACAAGTAGTACAGCACCATCTTTAGAATTAGAAACATTAGTTAATAATGGACAACAAGCACAAGCACCAATAAAGACGTATGTCGTAGCATCTGATGTCAGTTCAGTACAATCCCTCGACAGACAAGTAAAGTCCCGTAGTACCATCTAAAATGGTGTTTAGGGGGTATTAATTATATTTATAGATAAGGTATGAGAATAGTAGAACTAACAATTGACCAATTAGATGAATTAGCAGGATTTGTTGACGCAATATCCTTAGTAGAAAAACCAGCTCATGAGAGTAATTGGTTAGCTTTCAAACAAGACGGTAAGAAAAAGAATATCTACGATGTCTTAACCAAAGAACAACTTATAGAACTAGCCATTGAGATTAACAAATTAGGTGAACCCGTTGGTACATTAGAGGCTGAAGGATGGGAATTAGAGAAAATAGAGAAGGTATCTGACCCTAATCACTTCATTGAAGTCATCTCAAACCCTAATGAAGTATCAGGAGAAGACAGTAGAGGAGCATATCGTATTAGATATAGGTATACAGGACCACAAGATTCAAAGAATAGAGACTTCTGTGCTGAGATGTTAAGACAAGGTAGGGTATTTAGACGTGAGGATATTGATGAAATGACCTCAGCGATGTCTAACCCTGAGTTTGGTTTCTATTCAATATGGGAATTTAGAGGTTCTTATAACTGTCGTCATTACTGGCAAAAACTAACATACAGAGATACAGGTACAATTGTTAACAAATCACGTAGTAGAAGAGGTTTAACAGGTACTGAGGACATTCCTAACGAACCTACTAAGAACAGAGCAACCATTAATAAGGAAGCTGAGAGAGAGGCACAAGCACAAGCCAACAGAATATCGACATCAATGTTAGAATTTGGTGTTGTTGACATAATAGATGATGTACCATTATTTGATTCCAAAGAAGAAGCTTTAGTCATGGCTGAGAAAATTGGATGTAGTGGTTATCACGAACATATATACGGTGAGGATGAGGTAGGGTATATGCCATGTGAGAAACATATCTTTGAGTCTTACAATGATTACCCCAAAGCTGCATCAGAGAACGCATGTAAGGTCCTTAGATGGATTGATGAACATGGTAGAGATGAGGTTAAGGGAATGACCCAAACAGGTCTTGCAAGAGCAAACCAATTGTGTAAGGGTGAGAATATTTCTGAAGATACAATCGCCAGAATGTCAGCATTTGAAAGACATAGAAAGAACGCTGAGATATCAGAAGAGAATAAAGGTACACCATGGAAAGACAAAGGTTATGTCGCATGGTTAGGATGGGGTGGAGACGAAGGTGTTGCTTGGGCACAACGTAAACTCCAAAGTATAAGAATGAAAGTAGAAGAACCAAAGGGTTCTGACTTGGGTGGAGATGGACTGGCATTACCACTAACAGGACAAACAGATGAAGAGTTCTTACGTGATAACCCATGTACAGCAGGATATGTTGCCTACGGTACCAAAATGAAGAATGGTAGAAAGGTACCTAACTGTGTACCTATGAGTTCAGTTGATGAAGGATTAGAAGATTTTAAATTCAATGCTGATGATGAGAAGATGGAAATCACAGGAGCAGCAATCATACCAAACAAAATGATAATAAGGAAATCCCCTCCTACATTTGAAAAGCCTAACGGGGAATTTTATTGGGTATTCTTCTCAGAAGAAACCACACGTAAACTGGCCGACAGATTTATGAAGGCTAAGTTATTGGATGCGTCCAATATCGAACATTCAGAAAAGGATGCAGACTCATACGTAAAAGAATCTTGGATAGTAGATGACCCAATCTTTGATAAGTCCACATCAATGGGGTTAGAATACCCTAAGGGGACGTGGGTGGTCACTATGAAAGTTAATGACCCAAAGGTCTGGAAAGACATTAAAAACGGCAAGTTGAACGGTTACTCGATTGAGGGATGGTTCAATGAGAATGTGTTATTTAATTAATAAACAATAAACAAAAAATTATTCAATATGAATAGAACAGAAATTTTATCGAAAATCAAAGAAATCTTCGGTATGGTTGAACAAAAGTTTGACGTATACAAAACAGAAGACGGTGTTGAATTTCGCGTAGATAGCTTAGAGATGGAAAAAGAAATCTATATCATTACACCTGAGGGTGAACTACCTGCTCCTGATGGAGAAATCAAATTTGAGGATGGTACGAAACTTAAAGCGTATGATGGTAAGATAGCAAAAATTGAAATCGAAAAAGAAGTTGAGGAAGACTTTGATTCAGCTACTTTGGCGGATGGTACTAAGATACTAACCAAAGAAGAAGGTGACTTCAAAGAAGGACAAATGCTTTATGTTATTGACGAGGAAGGTAACGAGGTTGCTGCACCTGAAGGTGAACATACAACAAAGAGTGGTATCACTGTAGTTGTTGACGCTGAGGGAGTAATCAAAGGTATCAAATACCCTGATGTTGAAGGAGAAGGTTCTTTAGATGCTTCCAAGGAAGACAAAGAAGAAATGGCTACGGCTACTCTTATTGATGGTACTATTGTTGAAACGAAAGGTGACTTAGTAGAAGGTGCTGACTTATACGTGAAAACGGAAGAAGGTCAACAACCTGCTCCTGACGCAGTTCATGAAACAGAAGACGGACTTTTAGTGGAGACTAAAGACGGCAAGATTGTATCCATCAAAGAAAAAGAAGAAGCTAAGGAAGAAGTTAAAGTAGAAGAACTACTTGAAACTTTTGCTGAAGCGTTAACTCACTTAAATAACGAGATTACTTCATTGAAAAATACTAATGAAGAATTAAGTAATAAATTTAGTCAGTTTGCTGCTGAACCAGCTGCAGACCAACACTACGATAGAAAAGGTGCATACGTGAAAGAAGTTATGTCTATGAAAATGGACAAGCTAGAACGTTTGGCTCAACTACGTAAAAAATAATAATAAAACAATAAAAAATTTCATATCATGAAAAAACACAATTTTAGTTTCGACTTGACAGGATTAAACACATACACTGACGAAGTTGGTGGGTTGTTATTATCTGAGTCAATCGTAAAAGCGCAAACTCCTTCATTAGTTTATATTCAAGCTGGTGTAAAAGGAACACAAGCTATCAACTTATTGAGCTCTTCTATCTCAATTGGTGATGGTGGTTGTGGATGGGATACTACTGCTAACCAGTCAGGTACTACATTCACTCAAAGAAACTTAGCTACAAAGCTATACAAGTATCAAGAGACTCTATGTCCTACATCTCTAAGAGATTATTGGGCTGGTATGTTCTTGAATAACCCTGCATCAAACGAGGAGTTACCATTCGAGGAGCAAATCGCAGCATTAAAAGTTAAAGAAATTCAAAAGTTCGTAGAAACAAAAGTATGGAACGCAACTGTAGCAGTTGACGGATTCGATGGTTTCTATACAACTATTGACCCTGCAACAGCAGGTGTAGTAGCGGTAGTTGGAGCAACAGTTCCTGCTAACAACACTATGTTAACTTGTGTTGACGAAGTAATTTCAGCTTGTCCTGAAGCAATCAGACAAGACGATGACTTAATCGTATTCATGTCTCCTGCTAACTACAACAACTACGTAGTGAACTTGAGAACTGCTAACTATTTCCACTTCTCTCCTGAAGAAGCTGGTGAAGAGTTTATCACTTTCCACCCTGCAACTAACATCAGAGTAGTAGGTGTACCAGGATTAACTGGTAAGAATAGAATCGTATTAGGTAAATCATCTGAATTCGTAATTGGTGTTGGTCTTATGGACGACACTGAGAGATTAGACATGTGGTACTCAAGAGACAATGATGAAGTAAGATTACAAGGACAATTCAACCTTGCATCTAACATCGCATTCCCTGAGAACTTCGTAACAAATGATTTGGCATAACCATAAATAAACTGTAAAAAAAAATAAATAAAATGAGTGATTATTCAGCATGTGCAGTAACGAGTTCGTTTAACTTAGCTTGTCTTGCTTCCGTAGGAGGTTTAAGAAAAGTTTTCATATTCACGGATGTTACTGGCGTAACAGAAACAGCAGGTGAGATTTCCGCTATCAATGGTAGTGGTTCTGCTTACACTTATGAATTGAGAAAAAACGGTGGTTCTTCTTTAACGGAGACTATCAACAATTCATTAGAGAATGGCTCTTTATTTTATCAGCAGGATTTAGTTATGGTATTCCACAAATTAGATACTCTAATTAGAAACCAAATTAAATTGTTAGCTCAAAATAGAGGCATAAAAGTGGTTGTAGAAGACAACAACGGAAATCAATTCTTCTTAGGTGAAGATTTTGATGGAGGATATTTATCAGCAGGAGCTGCAGCAACAGGTGTTGCATTCGGTGATAGCTCTCAATATTCAATTACGTTATCGTTCTTCCAACGAGCACCTATGATGAAACTTGACGCAGATATATCATCTGTAGTTTCAGGTATTACAATCGTAGCATAATTATATTATATAGTGAGGGGGGTTAAGTCCCCCCTCATTAAGCCAAAATAAAGGATATGAAGAGAAGTAGACGTAACGGAGAAATACAACACGGGTTCATCGGTAAGTTTAAAACCTATAAAAAATTAGGTTTTAAAGATGTACCTGATTTATCTACAGAAGAGAAACAAGCTGAACTACTTAAAAAGATGAAGCCATGGTCATTTGACCCAAAGAAAGTTAAGACTAAGTTTGGTTTTGTAGAATCAGGTAGTGTAGGTCCAACCCCTACTCCTGTTACTCCGACTCCAACACCTACTAACGAACCTACACCTACTCCTACACCAACAAGTAGTTCAACTCCTACTCCTACCCCTACACCATCAGCAACTCCTCCACCAGCGTGTGATTTAACGTATGAGGAGGTATCATCATTTGACCCTGATGCAGCTGCTTACTTAGCCGATGTATTAACTGCGGGTGGTACTTTAGACGCAACGATATCAGGAGCAACTGAGACATTATTTACAGAACTTAAGTCTGAAGGATTATATAATGAAATAATACTTATGTATCTATTCTTAGGTGGTACTGCTGGTAGTTGTTCAATCATGGCTGATAGAACATCAGGTACAACATACGATTTAACTTATATAAACTCACCAACGTTTAGTAGTGACGGTTATAAAGGTAATGGAACAAACACAGGAGCCAATACACATTTCCCTGCAGATTCTCAACCAACTAGTAGATTCAACCACATTTATGTTAGTGGTGATGATGACTTTAAATCCTACTTATGTGGTGGAGGTGGTGGAAACCAAAACAATATAATATTAGACTTTGGTTCTAATAATACAGGTTACTTTGGATATGGTTCACAAAACACTTGGTCACCAATTGGTACTACATTCCAAAGACAAAATGGTAACTTAATTGGTTCTCTTGTCGCAGCAACTAGTTTGGTAGCTTATCAAGATGAGGTACAAGTAATAAGTGCAGGAGCGGTATCAAACGCAAACCAAAATAGATACTTATCAATTGGTTGTGATAACAGAACAAACATACCAGGTTTCGGTGGTAACTCTGCTAACGATACAACTAACGGTACTATTAAATCATACGCAATTGGTAATGATTTAACTCCTGCACAATGTGTTAAGTTTTCTGAACTGATAAACGACTTCCAAACAACATTGGGTAGAAACAACTATTAATATGATAAAAGTAGCTATAATAACAGATGTACAAAGAGACGAGTTACAAGGACAATTCTATAATCAATATAGTTTCTTTGGACCTGTTCAAGATTGTAACGATAATTGGATTTTAACTGAAGATGAGATTACACAAATTGAGTACTCTGAATTTGATTGGATAAAAGTATTACCATTGATTGATTTTTGTGTACCCGTAGGTCCACCTGAACCACCAACAGAATAAATAAAATAGAGATATGATAAAAATTAAATCAACAAACTATAGTGGTCAAACTGCTAACATTACATTCACTCCTGATACAGGGGGAACGCAATCAGTTAATAGTGTGATAATTCCTTATACTTGGGATATAGGTTATATTAAGGGTGATTATGATGTATTTTTTCCATCTTTTAATAAGACGTGTGAATTAACCGTAGCAGATTTTATTACTCCTACATCAATGACACAATTTAGTAACGTTACATTGACAGCCAATACATCAGTTACATGGGCTCTAACAGACTTTTATGGTGTAACAGGTAATACGATAACAAGTTTTACTGGAACGATTCTCCCTGAGGGTTATTTTAGTACAACAGGTGGTACAGTATCTATTGATGGTGTATCTCAAAGTATTACAATATCTTCATTTGACCCATCTGATGTAAGTTCAGCACAAGGTTGGTATGATTTATCAGATACTAGTACAGTTAATCTAAGAACTGACTTGGGTGTGGATTACGTAACCTCTGTCGATAATAAGATAACAGGTGGTAGTATAGGTCTTACAGCTTTACAACAACCTTCAGCGTCCTTACAATGGGTGTATGATGACTCTACATACTTTACTGCAGGAGCAACAACTCCAAAGGTTGGTCAAAGTACAACAACAAGTGGTAAATTATATACATCTGAGACTTGGGACCAATCTTGGAAACAAGAGGTTTGGTCATTAATTTACATGGGAGCACAAGTAGGAGCAAGTGTATTACCATATGTAGGTTCAAGAGATTTCCCACAAAGTACAGGTTTAAAAAGATTTGGTGGTCAAAGAAGAAGGTCAGATAGTAGTCCTGGTTTTAGAATTACTGCAAGAGGTACTCAAGTATGGGAAGACCGATATGATTCAAACGGTGGAAATGAGTTAGGTGCTTATAGTCAATCTGAATTGGTACACACTTCTTTTGATGGTACTAATATATCTCAAGCTAATGGTTGGTTTAGTATGTTACAAGGTAATCAAGCTAACATCGAATATAACTATACAGGATATACGGGGTCAACTAAATCAAGTGTAAATGCCGTAGCTAATGAATTCCCATTTGATGATGAACCATTTGAAATATTTAGAAACTTAGATGGTGAAGTTGTTGAGGTATTTGCTACCAACGACATTGTAAGTGATACGGATAGACTTAGTGTTAACCGTTACTTCTATCATAAATACGATTTAGGTCTTTATTCTGAACAGGGTAATCCTAATGACATACCAATAGTAGATTTATAATATGGAAAATAATAACTTAACAGGATGGTTACAACACGCAACATATGATGATGCTGAAGCCGTAATAGACACAATAAACGTATGTAAAGGATGGCCTGACCCTTCAACGGGTACTGAGACATGGGGATATCCTACATGTTTTCAAAATGGTTTTTCACCATCAGCCACAACAGAGAGTTATTTTGTTATGGTTAAAGACGAAATAAAAGATTGTTTAACACAAGAACAATGGGACTCACAAATACAGATACCTGAAGGTTGGGTTGAGTGTGGAGAAACAGAATAAAATAAATTAAAGAATAAAGATATGACAATAGTAGATATAGTACCTGTAGTAAGGTCATTAGACAAATTAGAGATATTAGACGTTTCTGTACAACTTGATAGTTCAGCACGTATTTCAGCACTTGTAAAAGGTGATGGTCTTACAGAAGGACATCAATTACTTATGGACGGTGCTTCTTATGCGGCATGGGGTTCAGATGACGAGTACGTTATAAATTGGACACTTGAGCAATTAGGATTAACTAAAGCGTAAATGATAGACGCTGTTGGTAAATTCAGTTATGGACATGTTGAATACACAGGATATAGTGTAGGTAAACTAACATTGGATTTAAGAACAGATATATTAGAAGTTGAGGTATTCTATCATCAAGGACATCAAAACTGTTTTAAACGTGAGATACACACGTTTAACGGGGAAGGTGAAGTAGATATTGAACAGATATTAGATAAAATTTATAATAAGCATTATAATGTTATTAATTAAAAGAAACCAACAAAATAAATTAGCCGTTACGGTGTCGAGTAGTAAGACTATATCGTCGCCTAACTATTTATTCTCTTTTGAACATATTATGTCTAAGGAGTCTGTTCAGTTTTTTCCAAAGAATATATCAACCTCAACAAACAGATACGATGAATTTACATTCGTTGAAGGTAGTGAACCTAATAACTATAATGGTGCTGAAGGACCTTATGAGATATTCCCATTTGAGGGACAGTATTATTATTCCATATATGAGTGTTATACTACTGGTAGTACTAACCCACAGTTTGCTTATAATAAGTTAGAAGAGGGTAGAGCAATAGTTGAAGATTCAACGGTACCTGACTTATATTCTTATACCTACGAATCAGAGAATGAGAATAATGCCAATTACATATACTACACACCAGGAACTAACGAACCTGATAGACCAACTGTAGCTTATCAAGTGAACAGTTCAAATATTTTTGGAAACTACTACTCATGGGAGAATACATACCCTGATTTACAATTCTTAGATTTAGAAACAGGTATAGTTCAAACCCTTGAGACTAGATTAGAATCTGATGGAACTGATGACTGTGATACTTGTAATAGAGTTATAAGTGATATACACTACCAAGAGATTACAACAGGTTCAACGTGGCCAGGTTTCAAGATATATATGGACCCAACAGAAGTTGAACAAGAAGGTTATGAGTTTGGTAATATACAGGGTACCGCTGTAGTTACAGGATATACATTCTTTAATTTTGTTCAATCACCTATACCACCATTATACTTTGTTCAAAGAATACAACATTATAGTGATGGAACGACACAACAAAGTCAGACAGGTTGGAGTTCAGCAGGAATACCAAATAGTTCAGCGTTCTTCTCTCTATTAGGTAATGCTCCCGCACCATTCTCATTTCAAATATCCCAAATTACAGGTACTAGTGTTAATGATGTTTGTGATAGATACTATGGTGGTACAGGTATATCAAGACCAATGTTCTACAGTTATACTAGCCCTACTGAATATTGGTGGACTGAATCTCAATCAGCTACTACATCAAACTACTCATTAACAGAATGTACACAAGATAGAGGTGATGAGAATTTCTTTGTTGGTCAAAATACAGCAAGTGGTTTCCGTGTAGCATCAGCAAATCATGTTACTGGTACTTTAATATATGTTGATACATGTGTAATACCAACTCCTACACCTACTCCAACAAGTACGACTACACCTACTCCTACTCCAACGAGTACTGTAACTCCTACACCAACCTTAACGCCAACTAATACACCGACAAACACACCTACACAAACACCTACACAAACACCTACAACGACACCTACTAATACCCCTACTTTAACTCCGACTAACACTCCAACCAATACACCAACACCGACAAGTACATTAACGCCAACACCTACACCTTCATCAGTGGTAGAATACTTTATTCTCTCTGAGGGTGGTGATGTGTTAACAGCAGAAAATAACAATGGATTACAACAAGAATCCGCACCTTAAATAAAAAATAAAAGATTATGGCAAACGTAAAAATTTCAGCACTCCCTCAATTATACCCAATCGACATATCCGATTTTGTAGCCATCGTTGAGGACAGTACTTCAACAACAAAACAGATAACACAAGAGAAACTGTTTGGTGGCACAGGACATACCTTCAACGTATCTTCATTAGATAACAGTATGATATTCGGAGGAAGGGATAATATTATAACTTCAGCAGGTGGTACTTCAATCAGGTCTTCTGTTATTGTAGGAGGACTACAAAACTCTATAGGAGGAGGAGGAAACACTATTGGTGATTTACAATATAGTGGTATCTTTGCCGGTCGGAACAACAACATCAATGGTGGAGGAGAATCAAAAGGACAAACTATTATTGGTGGTTCAACTAACCAAATATTAGCTGGTGGTTTTCTAAGTACCATAGCAGGTGGTCAAAATAATACCATATCAATGCAAAAAGGATTCTTAGGTGGTGGTGAAGGTAACAACTTAAACAGTGGTTATGAGGGAGCCATTGTTGGAGGTGGAGGTAATACTATCAATAGTGGTGAGAAAAACTTTATCGCAGCATCTAACGGTTGTAATATGAATAACTATCCTATTAGAAACTTCATATTAGGAACTGAAGGTGGTAACATATCAAGTGCAAGGTTCTCAAGTATTATGGGTGGTTATGGTTCTAACATTAATAGTAGTGCTAACTTCCAATCTTTAGTTAACTCTAACGGTCAGATTACAGCTAGTAATGAAAGAAACATGTTAATTAACTGTGCTAACGGTAACATCTTAGCTTCTGTTGGTGAGAGTTCTTTAATCTCAAGTAGTAACTTAAATATTAACGGTTCAGTACAGAACGTAACAGCTCTTAACTGTAAACCGACAAGCGCTGAAGATATACAAACAGTAAGTAACGCTACCTACATTGGAATTAGTAGTACAATAACAGGTAACAACCAATACACAGGAACGACACACACAGAGTCATTACACATATACAATCAATTATCTCACGAGATTGTAGCACTTGGTAACGTATCAGGTGTAGTATCCTTAAACTTAAGATTAGGTTCTGTCTTCACATTTACAATGGTAGGTACAATTACTAGTCTTGACTTCACAGGTTGGAGAGAAGGTGGTGATTACAAATTTTGGGTAGACAACTCAGGAAACAATAATATATCAGCAGCAACGATAGATGGTAGTGGAGATGTATTAGCTAAAGCAGGAGCACTAAACCCTACCAATAATGGGTTTACAAAATACACAGGAACTGTGATTAACGGTAATATGATACTGAATGAGGAATTAGACTTCCAAGTTGTGTAACGTGAGATAAAAGAATAAATTATATTATTAAGTAGTATGAAGAATGTACAAAACGATTTAAAGGTATTTGAGTTTGGTCAAGCAGCTGCCCTCCCTTCGTTCGAAGAGAAGATAACTAACAAACCATATATTCTATATGGACCACACAATGACCTACCCCAAAGAAACATCGATATGTTTAACTACAGTTCGGTGAATAGAGCTTGTCTTAAAGCTGTCATCAACGGTATCGTTGGTAAGGACATGTTAATTAATGGGGAAGAGGCTTACACACTTGTAAACTCCAAAGAGACCTTATATGACCTTTATAAGAAAGTTGCTACAGACTTCGCAATACATGGTGGATTTGCCATGAATACAGTAAAAAGAAGAGACGGTGAGGGATTAGCTTCCCTATACCATATGGACTTCTCAAAGATACGTTCAGGAAAGGTTAATGAATTTGATTATGTAAAAGACTACTACTATTCTTCAGATTGGTTACACGCTAACAAGTACAAACCAGTTGAAATACCCGCTTTCGATATGAATGATGATAGTGATTCCCAAGTGTACTATTCCTTCCCATACCAACCTAATCAAAAGTATTATCCAATACCTTCATACATAGCGGGAGCCGTACCAATTCAAATAGACATCGAGGTGATGAACTTTGAATTGAATAACATACAAAACTCTTATACTCCATCAATGTTTATATCGTTGAACAACGGTGTACCAGGTGTTGAGGAGAGAGAAGAGATATACAGAAACTTAGAAGAGAAGTATAGTTCTACAAACAATGCTGGTAAGTTATTCCTTAACTTCTCAGACAGTAAGGAGAACGAACCAACCATTTCACCTATTACCCCTAATAACGCACCTGACTTGTTTAATAACTTGAATGAGATAGTACAGACCAAAATCTTACAATCACATGGTATTACAAGACCTGACTTA
>CERP01005073.1_pt1 | contig 13112 bp, 22 predicted proteins | sample 530801 | NCBI WGS metagenome assembly CERP01 (sample SAMEA2620991, study PRJEB7988) | marine metagenome | biome: marine biome (ENVO:00000447); feature: surface water layer (ENVO:00002042); material: "saline water (ENVO:00002010), including plankton (ENVO:xxxxxxxx)" | depth 5 m | reverse complement strand
GAGAACGCTAGCACTGCTGCATTCTCCAGCTTTACACACTGCACAAGACCTTGGTCGTCTGCGTCTTTGAGCTGGAAGTCACGAAGGGACTGCAGGTACTCTACGTCCTTAGCGGCATAGACAATCTGCTGAGTAGTAAACTCGCCTTCGTGGTCAATAAATGTAGTCTGCTGAGTCTTGTCCATCTGGACATTCAGGTACCGGTCTAGTAACCCTGCCAGTGAGAAAAAGCCACGTTGCGTGTCCTTACCGTTAGTCAATGCTTTCTCGACAATCATAGTGTCGTGTACATTGGCTAGCGTAATACCATAAGCCTTGAGGAACTTGTAGTCAAAGGAAACGTTGTGTAGAATCTTCTTACTGGCACGTGATTGGAGCAGCAGAGTTACTAGCGGTAGTGTCGGCTTATGCCGGACATCGAATACAAACTGGTGCTCACTGGTACCGACTTGAATGGTGAGTAGCGTGTCGTCCACAAAGGAGAGCCCTGTGGTCTCCGTGTCAACTTGCATGACTCGCTTGCTCTTAAGGTAGTCGAAGGCATTTTGTTCTGTGCAGTATTCAATGTCACTAGACTCCATAGCCAGTTGGGGGCCGATGAAGTAAATCATCCGAAGAACTGGAAGTATAGGAGGTTGTCTACCTTACGCATAATAGCGGCAACAGTTTGCAGCTTCTCGTTGTAAACAGTGGCAGCGGCGTAATCTTTCTGCATGAGAGCTTTGTCAGCTTGCATGTGCAGGTATCCGAACCGGTTGCTGAGGTACAAGTTGACCATCATAAAAAGGGTCACCCATCCAATAACAAACAAGCCAGAGCATACGGTGGCGATTAAAAGGTACTCAAATAAAATCATTAGAATATGTATCTTATTGTGTTCCAAGGGATTATGCTATTATGCAAGTCCTTGAACTCTTGTATTGCTTGCCGCTTCAAGTCTCTCTTGTAGCGAACGTTCTTGCCTCCGTATTGCGAGGTCTTGGGTTCTTGTAGTGTCGGGTTCCAGAGGAACTCTTCACCGGGTACACCATTCTCGAGGTTAAACTTGTGTTTAGCCTCATTGTGGGTGAGCATAATAACTTCTGCTTTGACTATGTCCTTGTTGACTGTCGCATCGTTGAGCTTGTGAAACAGCTCTGCGTAGTCTTCCTTCCATCCCTTGTATAATACAACTGGACTAAAGTTTACATGGATATCGTAGCCTGCATCTATGAATTGGTCGATAGCAGCAAGCCTGTCGTCAATAGATGCCGTGTTAGGCTCTACAATAGATGACATGCGTTGCGGCATAAGCGAGAATCTGATGCGCACTTTACCTTCTGGATTGAAGTCTAGAAAGCGGGTAGGTACAATCTTGGTGGCCATACTAGCCATAGCTTTGTCGTGGTCACGGAAGAACGAGAATATCTTTTCCCAATCGTGGAACTTAGCATGGAGTGCAAAGTCCTCGTTACAGGAGATGTCGTAGGAAATGAAGTGCGGGTGAGTCTGATTAGGCTTTGCTACATCAGCATAGAAATGCACGTGACGCTCAATCTCTTGCAAGATAGTGTCAGTGTTGCCTGCGATAGTCAGACCGCTAGCTAAGTGGCGCTTCATGTAGCAGTAGCTACAGTTAAGCAAGCACCCGTAGCCAAACGAAGGGGTAATATAGTCAGTAGAGCGACCGGAGAACCTAATCTCCATCGACTTACGGGTAACTTGTTTAATCATAATAGGTCTTTAAGTTTCTGTCGAGCGCGCATGATACGTACTTTGATAGTACTTTCATTCGCACCCAATAGTTCAGCAATGGTCTTCAGCTCCATACTGTCGAAGTAGTGCATCTTGAGCACTTCTTGGTCTTTGGGCTTTAGCATACCAATTGCTGTGTGTAGACGAGTGTGGTCAGCACCGTCTGTTGGTTTGGTAGTGAGGTGATAGTCTTCTACCTTTCCATCGCTGAAGCGTTTAAGCTCGCGCCGGAGGGTAAGAGCCTTGTTACGGGCAATAATGCCAATCCAGTTACGCATAGGACGTCCGTCCCACTTGTCTTGATTGGCCATGACGTAGTTAAATGCATGACACGCGGCATCTTCTGCCAGTTGCGTAGTCTTGCACACCTCACTAGCAGACTCAAGGGCTTGTTGCCACAAAAGGTCTGCGTCGTGAGGATTGTACATTAGAGCGATTTGCGGAGCAATTCGTTCGTGAGCCGGCGGTGCTTGTTAACCTTAAAGAAGCGAACAACTGAGGCTACACCGCTTACTGCGATAGCTGGTGGAAAGAAAGCAGCGCCTACGCCACCCAACACAGTAAGAGCAGAGCACCGGTTAATCTGCGTGTGAAGTTTAGTAACTTCTTGAACTTGTGAGGTAGTCTCACGAGTAAGGTGCTTGGTTGGTGGCTCAGTAGCAAACACTGCCATAGAAAGGCCGAACCAAGCGGCGAGGAGAATAATGTATTTCATGTGTTTCATTAATGTGTGATGAATAGACCTAGCTCTAGACCGTAACCAGTTTCGATGTAGTCATCGACTCTGTATATGGTAGTGGCTGGGCCCATGTAAAAGAAATTAGCTGTACCGAAGCCGATACGTGCTTGTGGTGTAAAGGCTTGGAAATCTGTAGTGCGTTGGTTCGCATTGTAGATTTGTCGTACGTAACCGACTCCAATGGAGACGTTACCTGATTTCGTGCCTAGGTACAGGTCAGTGTTAGACGTAGTACCTAAATTAGTTGAGCGGACATTGCTGAACGCATGGTATGTCAGCTCTAAAGGCTGACGTGTAATCGTACTGTCTTGTGCACCGGCAGTATAAGAGCCGAGTAACAAGAACAGAAACAGAATCAGTGCTCCAATGAGAACTGCGAACTTTGGTGAATCGTTATTCATAATAAAAGGTTTGTAGGGGCGACGTCTTGTCCCGCCACCCCTACCCTTATCGCTAGAACCTGACTGTTTAACGTAACGTGAAGTCAAACACGTTTGGCCTACCGTCACCATTACTCTCTAGAATAGTGATGCCGGAGGTGCTAGACCAGCCATTGGACTCAGAATACCAGTTACCAGTAAAGATTGGCGCCACTGAGATGCTGCGATAGTTCGCTTGGTCCCAATGAATGTTGTCAATCTTCTTGTACTGAATCTTTCCTCGTCGGCTGTGGTAATGTCCGCCCAAGAGGACGTTGTAAACCCCTTGCTCACCGTACTCCCAGAATGTCTGAACCATATCGTTCTTAGACAAACCGAGGTGGTTGTGGGTAAAGAGGTAACGAATACCATCAATGTTGCGACTAACAACGGAGTGACTGAAGTCAACGTCAAGGCCCGACCTCTCGAGCATGTACGCCAACAGCTGTGCCACACCGCCGTGTGAGTCTACATCATTCTTAACGGTCACGCGGTCATGATTACCAGATACCACAGTTACCGTGTCGAGGTTGTTGACCTTAGACAGGAATTCGCGGATAATCTCGTAAGCAATGATTGTCACGTTCGCGCCGTAACCACCGTACTCGAGCTGTTGCCAGCTGTTCATGTGATTGAGACCCGTGAAGGTCTCGATGAAGTCGCCCAGCAGGGCTACTTCTACCTTCTTGTAACCTTGACGGTTAATCTGGTCAGCGGCTTGTTGCAGACGGTCGGCTACTACCTCGTAAGAGAAGTCATCTGTCTGCACCATGTCTTGAACCTTAGCACCGATGTGGAAGTCTGACAAGACTGCAATACCGATACCTTTGCCCTTAACCTTGCGGCTTTTGACTTTGGTAACAGCTTGCTTGTATTCCTTCTTGAGTTCCTTGACTGCATCAAGGGTGTACTCTGAAGAGATACGTCCGAGCTTGAGCTTGACCTGATAGTTGGTCTTCTCACCTGCGTCCCACGAGTTCGCGGTCCAGCTGGTAACTTCCCACACGTCTGTATCAATGTCGAAGAAGTCGATTGCTTCTTCTACGCTTTGGATACTGGTTGTGCCTCGGTATGACAAATCCTTTGAGCCATCAGCATTCTCAGTCTCTGACTTAAGGTTGGTAGCAACAGCGGAGCTTTTGCTTGAACCAATAGTCTTAGCGGTTGAGGATGTGCCGGCTTTTAGGCTTGCCGCCATTCTGCGAATACCACGTTCGTGAGTATTGCAGCCCGCGTCCTGCGCAAGTCGTGCAATTTCTGCATTACTTGCATCGGGATTCTCTGCTAAGAGCTTCTCGACGAGTTTACGAGTTTTGTTCATGAATGTATAAATAAGCCTAGGAGCCGAGTTTGCGTCCTAGGTAGACGACCACGCCGCAAAAGAGCAGCACGGATAAAATAGACAGTGCGTTAAGCATCTGCTGGCGGCTCTGCGCCGAGGCTCTTAATGAGCTTCTTTGCAATACGTAGCTCAGATTGGAGTCTGAGTTCGTTGCGCTTGTATGAGTCAAGTTGTGCTGCTAACTGGTTAGCGCGCACTTCTGAGTCGTGGCCTTTGTACGAAAAGTACAGGACGCACAGCAGGCACATTGTGATTGTGAAAAGTAACATGCGGTTTAGTTTATGACCAGTAGATGTGGTCGTTATCTTTCCGCCACGTTGGAGGAATAGAGTCTTGGTTTGTTCTCTTGTAGTCGTAAGTCTTGAGTCCATCAGCACCTTTGTAACAACCTACTGCAGTAGAGGGCTGTACAAGTGGCATGTGGAGAATGACCTCAAACACAAGAGTTTTGGGTATACTAGTAGGCGACTCCGTCGCCATCAAGTCGGCTAGCGAGCCGTCCACGAAATGAACTTCAGCTTCTTTGAAGTCAATGAGGTAAGCGGAGCGCACCTCTCGGCGGATAGCAAGGACCTTCTTGACACGCGACATGTAAGGGTTGTCTGTAATCTGCGGAAAGTCAGCAGCTGAAACTTCGATGGTCTCGGTACGCTTGCGAATAGGCGCGTTTTTGTAATTGTAGAGGGACATGGGTAGAGAATTAAGGGTGGGGTAAACATTGGCCGGATGGCAGAGCACTACTTAGGCAGCCCCGAAGGGCCGCCTGTTCGTGTCTCTCTCATACTCCCGGCTTCAACCCCGAGTGAGGTGTGCAGGCAAGATTGCCATACACGAATGCTAGCGCAGCTGCCGAAGCAGCCACTACCCTAGGTCTTTTGCGTTGGGTATACAGAGCTCAGTTAACGTACTGAGTAACGACTCTTCGCTAGAATGAGTGAATATCGACGCCCCCACGATACGACATATCGACGATGCAGCTGGGGACTTCCTTTTAACGCAAGGCGGCGTCTTATTTCGTAACAAGCAAACAAGAAAGACCGATAACACTTTTGAGTTCGTTACCTTACTCGAGGTCGTGTTATGAACCGACACGCTGACGAGCGTGCTTCGCCTAGGTTTGCCTAGGACAGCGCCCCATGTCGACCTGCAGGTCTCAGGACGGCTTGGCTAAGCCAGACCCTTGCGGGTTACTTAGCTTTTTGCTTTGGTTGGCGTGATTGCCACTTCTTGTACGCCGCACCACTGCAGACAGAGGCTGCGAGAAAGTGAGACGGCACCTGAATCGGTGAGAATCGCTTGCCTGTGATGCAACAGGTCATCATCCAAGCATTCTCGCTATCGTAGATAGGAGTGATTGGAATAACTTGCACACCGGTGCGACCTTCTGGCTTGGAGCCGAGGACTGCTGTGGTGTTACGAGACAAACGAGGAAGCTCAGAGAGCTTGTAAAACTGCTTCATTGCTGCGGCCATGGCTACAGGGTATTTGAAAGTTGGGTAAAAAAGTCCTTTGTAGACAGTTTGTCTGTCATACGCGTGGACACGAAACGCTGGTTTTTGAGGGCAGAGTGAAAGGATGCACGTTGTGCTTCCTCCTGCTCGTACCGGTTGATTAGTGAGTCAAGCATGGAGGAGAGAAAATACCCCCACGCACGGTTAGATGCGCAGGGGTATATGTGGTCAGCTCTGCAGCTTAGGCTGCAACTTCGGTACTAGCCAAGGGGTGGCCATTCCAACGGAAGGCAGACTTGACAGCAGACTCGAAGTTTGCAGACGACTCGTCAGCAGGAACAAAGCAAGAGTAGGTGCTGACATCACGGAGGATGACGTTACCTGCTACGTTGTCCTCGATTTGGTAAGGCTCGACCTCACGTGAGACGAGAGTACCGACAACAGCTGTACCTGCACCTGCGTTGTACAGGTGGTTGTATGGGCTGTCAACACCGGATTCCCATGCATTGAGAGTTTGGGTTGTGCTGTTGCCAAGGGCATTGACAGTAGCACCGGTGATTGGGTGAACCATCTGTGAGAACGTGGTGCATGTCAAGGTGATTGTCTTGAAGTTGCGACCTGACTTGTCTTGTCCCTCGCGGGAGTTGGTGATTTCGTTGAACGTCATGATATAAATGTGTAAAAGGGTTTGTTGACACTAAGAGTGGTAAAGCCCCCGCCTGTCGTGTCAGGCAGGCAGGGACTGTGAATTATGCGTATTGTTGAACAAGTGTGTCCATCATGTCGTCATCCTGAAAGAACAGGAAGGCTTCACGAAGGGATTCTTGTTGGTCGATGGGTACAGTAGCTTTGAGGCTGATGTACTGCATGCGACGCTCGGGTGAGAGTCGTTTGATGCTGGCTTTGATGCCGTCAATCTTTGTCTTTGCGGACATGATGAGGGAGTTGTCGTAGCAACTTGTCGACGGTTGGTTCGTCTTCTAGTCGCTGGATTAGTTTGATACAGTTAGCGCAATCCTCGTAGTACTCGTAGTCTTCGAAGAACGCAAGGGCAGCCTTGAGTTCTGTAAGCCATTGAATACGTGGGATGTTAAGATGGTTGCCCGTAGGCTCTTCTACCTCGATGTTGTCTTCGTCGAATTGCAAGCCGTAATAAACGGATGTTACAACACGTCGGACAGCATCGAGGACAGTTGAGAAGAGTGGGTCGTCAGAAGTCAGGCTCGGCAGAGGCATCGCTTGGGTCTTCTGGACGTTGTGATTCGTCTTCGTAGATAACAGGCACGTCGAGGTTCTCGAGTGACTTGTTAACAACGATGTTGCCGTGGTCCTCGCGGATAGCACGCATCGTGTCGAAGACTTTCTGACACTGCTCGTATTCCTCGTATTGCTCGAGGATAGGCAGGAAGTACTTGAGCTCGTCAAGCCAATCAGGTAGCATCTCTTGGTAACCGTCACCACCATGAGCACTTGCCTCGCGGAAAGCGTCCATGTGGATGTTGGTTACTGTGATGGCTTCGATGCGCTCCTCGTCGGGCGAAGGCTCGGGAAGTGATTCCGGCCCTTGCTCGAACAAGTTGTCAAAGAAGTCTTTCATGTCGTCTGACATCAGCAGTCGTCGCTTGTGTCCTCGTCGCCGTAAGCTGAAGAACAGTTGGAGTCAGTGAAACACGTGGAGTCGCCTGCGTGTTGAGGTGACCAAGACATGGCGTCAAACATACGCTCTTCGAATTGAGCTTCTACGAGCTCGCCGTCGTCGTCATACACGTAGCCTGCTTGGAAAGCATCTGCTTCGCAAGGCTCGGTGAGGTCCTCGACGTTAGCGTTGAGTGCGTGTAAGCGCTCTTCGAGTTTGTCGATTGTACGGTAAGCGGCTTCGCAAGCCATGTCTGCACGGTCTGCACGTACGTCTGCAGCACTGAGCCATGCGGCATAGTTGCGCATCTGTTTGTCAGCAAGGCAAGCACGTTTCTTGAACGAGGTGACGAAGTAAACTGCAACAGCAGTCAAGGTCATGAAGGGTAACATAAAGTAAAGCATGATATTGAGAAATTATATGATTCGAAAGGATGGTATACAAATGCACTATAAGCGCATCAAACAACAAGGGTCCTCAGCTCCCCAATAGCAAACGCGTAAACAGCTGGAAGCTGCTTACACGCCTGCACTTGGTCAGTTGAAGTAGATAGTCAGAGACGTACCGTACTGTGGGAACTGCGTAACAACGCCGAGTGAATCGAGGTTGTATGCAAATGGCATCCAAGCGAGGCCATCGAAGTAGACACGCATTGTGTCGTTGGAGAACATGTAGTCTTGTTGGAACGTGACTTCTGTCTCGTCATTGACTACGTTCATTGTCTGGTTGTCTAGGAACAGGCAAGTGCCTGTCCTGATAACTTGACTGTTCTCGTTGTGGAACTTGTAGTCATAGACTACGTGGTATTCTGCACCGAGGTCAAGGATTGATTCCACGGGCAGAAGAGTGGAGGACACTCGCGGAGCGATGTCTGGCACGAGTGCCTCCTTGGTACAAGAGGTGAGTACGCAGATGACTGCGACTAGTGGGAGGATGTATTTCATGTGATTATCTGATTGAACGGTTGCGTCTGCGAGCAGCACGACGTGCACGGCGACGCGGAGTGTTGCCTTGCCATGGGATGAGCTTGCCTGCTTGTGGCAAGAAGGTTGCATGCCGAGCGGAGCGAGACTTGTTGGAGTGTTTGTAAGCAGCACAAGCTTTGCGCGTACCGGTGCGGTACTCTTGTGCTTGGATACCTGTGCATGCGATAAGCATGACTAACATGAGTGAAAGAATTGAACGCATTTGAATACTTGTTTACTTGGCCACTATTGGCCGGATGGTTAGAGAGTTAGTACCCCCGCCGAAGCGAGGGTACCGGGTTGTCAGAAAGGAATGGCCGTAGCCTCCATAGAGAGGTTGTGGTCAAGTGCTACAGCAAACTCGTACGCAGCGTTCTTGGCTGCGTCGTAGACTGCTTCGGCATGCTTGTCGTAAGCCGTATTGCTGCCGTGCTCACACAGCTCACCAACGTCGGTTGCAGACTTGACAGAGCAAGTGTGCATGGGTTGGCAGATGTGAACGTCGACCCAACAGCGGATGTTGTTGAGTGCGCCGATGGCATGGAAATTATGGGCCACAGGTGTGCGTTCCATAAGTTGAGCAAGAGCAGCGAGGAGAATGGTTTCTCCTGCTGTCATGCTGTCGATGGTGTCACGGCGGCTCATTTGGCAACAACGATTACGCCGTTGATGGCAGAGAACACGCGAGGACGGGCAACTGGGTTGACAGTTGCAGTGTTGGTTGGCTTGTTGCCGGGAATGTTGAGGTACATGTTGAAGTTGTATTGAGAGTGAAAAGAGAAATCGAGAATAGAAAGCACGCAGGTGCGCTAGCTGTCTTAGTAGGGTGTTACCATACCTGACGTGCTTAGCAGTTTGTCTTCTTGCTGGAATACGTCGTTGCCCATCACCGGACTATGTGTACGACCTTTCTATGTTTAAGGGAGTCGCGGTACTAAACCGGCTGTGGCCGTAGTTCCCAACGACTTCCCTTCCTGCCACAGCAGGATAAGAGTGTGTCTCGCGCCAAAGGCTAAGCCAAGGGCTAAGGGAACGTCCCGACGAGAACACACGAATGAGTGCAGTTTATCGTCATGCTTAGGACGGCGAGAGTGATTACCGCTATGACCTCAATAACTACTCAGTCATACAGAGCGTAGCAGTTTTACATCATGCTAAGGATGTGTAGAGTGCAGGAGTGTGCGCCGGCCCGAAGGCATCATTCACGGCTACACACTCCCTAACTTTGACTAAGTTGTGCAAGCTGAGCACAAGTACGTTGATATGAGTCACGCTTTAGAACGTACACTGGGCGTGACTATATAGATAGAAACGTGCGAATTAACCACGAACGTGAGCCATTTAAGGGAAATGACTGAACCTTGCAATAAAAACCTGTAATTAGCAAATAGGGCGCTAAGCTCCCATACATAGCACCACGCATCCCGGTTAGGGGACACGTGGCACTTGTAGGTTACAGGTTGGCCCAAAAAGCATCGCTGTTGTCTTTCTGCGTCATTGACGAGAATGTGACAGCGAGGTCAAGCTTTGCGGTTTTGTCTTTGGCCATGTAGCGAAGATTGCCGTTCTCGAGCGTGGTTGGCTCTTGCTCAAGCAACGCCTTGATGGTGTCGTTGATGCTGTTGAACGGGATGTCCACAAGGCGGAACTGCTCGTCGGTTTGACCCAAGATGGTCTCTTGTCCTGCGACAGTAGCGCCGGCTGAGAGGTAGAACTTGCCGTTTTTGGCGGACTTGGTAACGCTGTAAACGTTGGTGATAACTGCTGGAGTTGCCATGATGATAAAGTATTGAGTTTGAGAAAAATTGTGTAATTAGCAAAAAGGGTAGTGAGCTCCCCAAAAGCCTGCAAAGACACCCAATGAAGGATGCCTCTGCAAGAGAATATGGCGGAGAGCGGAGCGAACCGCACCTCGTTACTTGGGGTAGCTGAAGGTGCCTGTTGCTGTGACTTGTGTGTTGAGCACCTGTGTGTGCAGTGTGTACGTGTCACCTGTTTGGTGTTCGAAGTACACAACTGCGCCTGTGTTGTTGTTCACAAGCTGGAAGTCAACCGTCTGCACAAACTGCATTGTATAAGTTGTGACGGAGTCACAGCTGTAGTCATACATTGCTGCAGATGCTTCGGCGGGCGCGATGAGAACATTGACGTGTAACAGGTCATGTTTGAACTCGGCCTGATACATGGGAGTTTGTGCTTTGACACAAGACAGGAGTGCAGCCCAAAAAGCCGCGAAAAGAAATAAATGCTTCATGATATTGTTGTTGAAGTACGGACTTGTCCGAAAAGAAAAATGAGATGAGAGAATATAGCCTCCACACTTATGTGCAGAGGCCATGGTTTACTTTGTGATGAATTCTTTGATGCCTTGGCATATCATGCCGACAGCTGTTGCTACGATAAAGCAACAAGCGACGACGGCTAACACACCGAGTGCATTGCCGACGTCTAAGAGGAGAGCTTGATGTTCAGTCATGGGATTAGCTGAGTTCGTAGTAAGCGATGTACATCCCCATTACTGGCATGGCCAAGAGGATGATTTTGCAGACGAGTAAGAGTGTCATTTGTTGCGGAGTTTGTTGATACGCTTGCGTTCGCGAGCGATGTAAGTGTTGACGAGAATGATGCCGACTGCAACCGTGGTTAACACGATGCACATTTCTACGGCGAGAACTTGATGGGACTGGAGTGAGTCGAACATGAGAGAAAGGGGTTTACCCCGCAGCGATTATGCTGCAGGGTTTTGGATGAGAGAATCTTGCACGTTGTGCAGGAGAGGGAGGCACTGGCGCAGTGTGATACCGATTGAGTGCAGGCGCTGGATGTCCTCGGGGCAGAAGTCGTCTGGAGTTGCCTCCGAGAGGTAGTCTGCTACGGTGTCTGCGATGTCCACGTAGTCGACTGAGCCGAACGCGCTGGCAGCTTTGAGTTGCGAAGCGAGGTAGAACGCGACCGCTTGGTTTTGCATTGCAGCGATGTGCTGTGTGATGATTGCGAGCTTGCGGAGGAATGTGCGGAGTGTTTGCATGAGAATCTTGTTTTTATTGCAGAATATAGAAAGTGTTCTTAGCTCCCATGCGTCCTACATCACAGCGCGGCGAGCACTGCAATGAGGATTGGTATGGCACACAGTATGATGACTGGCCACACTGATGCGTTGTTATTTTCGTGATACATTGTTGATTGGGTTGTAGATGAAACAGCCTTGTGCTGTGTACTCGTCCATTTTGTCAGCACACTGTGATGTTGTGTTGAACTCTTCGACAACATTGTACTCACCTTCGTAGCCGAAGTATGTGACGTTGATGATGCAGGGATGGACTTGTTGAACTTGAATGATTTCTGGAGACATGAGAGAAAGGGTTTTGGCCCTACACCGTGAGGTGCAGAGCCATAGTGTTAAACGAATTGTGCTTTGTTCAACGCTGTTTTGATAGCATTGACGTCGCAGTTGTCGAAGTCCTGAGTAGCGAGCACTGCACCTTTGTCACCACGAGCAGCGGATACAATGGAGATGCAGGCAGGAGACATGAAAACTTTTGTATACCTGACGATGAGGTCTTTGCCGTGAGTCTTGTTTGCGACTTCTGCGGCGAGGATTGAGTTGAAGGTCATGTTGATGGGAGAGTTGTGGCCCCACACTGTTATGTGCAGGGCCGAAGGTGATTACTCGGTGTAGATGAAGTTGCAGTCAATGAGAATTTCCTCAAGAGCAGTGACTTCTTCGTTTGAAATGTCGAGGGTAGCAAGCTCTTTACCATAAGCACCGCAAAGGGTTACGTTGGCAGATGTTGCGTCCAAAGACTGATACACAATGACGTCCTCAATGATGTGAGTAGTCTGTGTGCTATGCTGGGTTACGAGTGTGTTGAAATCCATGGCAGTTGTTTTTATTGCAGCACATAGATAGTGTGCGTAGCTCCCATTGAGAATATAGCCCCACTGCGCAAGCAGCAGGGCTAAGGTGATTAGATAAAGCGACCTCCAAATGTCTGTTGAATCTGGAAGTCTGCTTCGCTTGTGTCTTCAAGGTCCTCATAAGGAGGGTTGTCAATCTCGAAGTCAATAGGTTCAATATCAATATGCATTGTGTTTTGTTTTAATTGCACAACATAGATAGTGTGAGAAGCTCCGCAAGGGCATATAGGGGCCACAGCGTGTGCCATGACCCCAATGCAATTAGAACTGCTTGTAACCCAACTTAGTCAGGTCAGCAGTGATGTAGTCTGCAGTGTCCTGTTGTGGACCTACAAAGAACTCAGCAGTTGACTTGTTGTCGTCATTCATGCAGAACAGGACGTGTTGACCTGCATCCTTGTCGAAGGATACGTTGAACTTGGTGGTGATTGATGCGAAGTGTACGTGTGAGACGACAGAGTTTGCAGTAATCCGGGATTGAGAGATAGTCATTTGTATGGTAGTATTTGGGTTGTAGTGCATACTAATTACATAGCACTACAATGTATGGTGAGAGATAGAGGTAGAGAAAGGGGAGAATATATAGCCACACTATGTGGTATCCACTCATGCCTCCCTTCCTACCTCATTGTTGGTACATGTATATCATGCAACATGTAGAGTGGGATGTTTCAGCTCCCCTACGTAGTAGCACACCCTCATCAGGGCATGCGTTAGATAGTGCTTGCTACCGTAGCCCATGTCTGGGGACGGCGAGCCTACATCCCGAAGGACATTACTCTGCAGTACGTAGATAGGGATGTTTTAGCTCCCCTAGAGAATCATGTGGGGGGTATTCGATTGACTTCTTGACCCGGGGGGTTTTTTATTAGGTGGTACCCACTTACGATTCCCCGGACTATGGGGGG
>CERP01008963.1_pt1 | contig 13125 bp, 19 predicted proteins | sample 530801 | NCBI WGS metagenome assembly CERP01 (sample SAMEA2620991, study PRJEB7988) | marine metagenome | biome: marine biome (ENVO:00000447); feature: surface water layer (ENVO:00002042); material: "saline water (ENVO:00002010), including plankton (ENVO:xxxxxxxx)" | depth 5 m | reverse complement strand
GTACTTTGCAGCGGGTGTTGGCGGATCTATCACAGGTCGAGGGGCTGATTTGCTTATTATTGACGATCCACATACGGAGCAAGATTCATTATCTGAATCTGCTATGGAAAGAGCTTTTGATTGGTACGTGTCAGGACCTAGACAACGTTTGCAACCTGGAGGCTCAATTGTAGTTGTAATGACTAGATGGGCAGAAGATGATTTGACAGGTCGTTTAATCAAGGCTCAAAAAGAACCTAAGGCTGACAGTTGGGAAATAATTTCTTTTCCTGCAATATTAGATTCAGGTAAACCTGTTTGGCCTGAGTATTGGGAATTAGAAGAATTAGAAAAAGTAAAAGCGTCAGTTCCAATAAGGAACTGGTCTGCACAGTATATGCAAAATCCTACATCGGAAGAGGGTGCGATACTCAAAAGAGAATGGTGGCTACCTTGGGAAAAAGAACATATACCAAAACTACACCACATAATACAATCTTATGATACTGCGTTTAGTGCAAAAGAAACTGCTGACTACTCTGCAATTACAACTTGGGGAGTCTTCTTTCCAAATGAAGATGGTAAACCTGCATTAATATTATTGGATGCCTTAAAAGGTAAATATGATTTTCCAGAATTGAAAGTCGTTGCAATGGATCAGTACAAGTACTGGGAACCGGAGTCCGTGATCATTGAAGCTAAAGCAACAGGGGAACCACTCATGCAAGAGTTCCGACGTATGGGGATTCCTGTTATTCCATTCGTACCATCAAGGGGCAAGGACAAACACTCACGGGTCAACGCCACCGCCCCAGTATTCGAAGGAGGTCAGATTTATTATCCTGATGGTGAGAAATATGCTGAAGAAGTTATTGAAGAATGTGCAGCTTTCCCTCATGGAGCTAACGATGACTATGTCGACAGTACTACACAGGCCGTGTTAAGATACCGACAAGGAAACTTCGTAGAAATGTTAAATGACTATGAGGAGGAGCTATATCAAGTTCCAAAAGAATATAAATATTATTAGGAGAAATTATGAGTGATAAGGATTATAAAAGTAGATTAAATGTTCTTAAAGGAGCTAGTGAAGCTAGAAGAACAGAGCTATTAAATAAACCAAGTTTTAATATAACGACATACGATCAAAAATCGTATGAAGCAGCTGGAGGAAAAGGAAAAGCTAAGTTTAAAGATTACAAGTCATTAGGTGTAAAAAACGAAGACGAGTATTTTAAAATAAAAAACAAAGCTAAAGCTGTTATTACAAAAGCCGCTAAAAGATCTCCTGCTGGAAAAGCAGTCAGTGCAATATTAAAAGGTGGATCTTACATTAAAGATTTAATTAAATAGGAGAAATTATGGGTAAGAAACAGGATAAAAAAGATCTTCCAAGAGGTTTACAAATAGATACAACTACAGGAGAGGGTGCAAACATTACAGAAGAAGAAATTATGGTACCAAAGAAAAAACCTGTTAAAGCAGTTTTAGGTGTTCTCGCATTAGGTGCAGCAGGAGCTATGGGTGCAAAAAAACTTTTAAAAAAAGACAAAAAAATTACATCAGTCCTTTCACCTATTAGTAATTTACTAGATGAGGATAAAGATAAAGATAAAAGTCAAAAAGAAACAGGTAATGCTAAAATGATGAATGTGGGTGGTGAAGTAACTGTCGGTAAGGGTGGAGATTATATCAAAGATCTTATTGACTAATGGCTGGACTTGCAGATTTAAATAAACAGGAAATTATTGAGAGTGATCAAACATCCTCTGTGCCAAATATTAAATCTGACAATGAGCCTTACGAACCTTCAGCACTTAGGGGAGTTGCAGGATTAGCTTTAGCTGGTGCCGGAGCCGTGGCTCTTAGGAACCCTATCGGTAGAGCCATTAACAAAATAGCAAACATAAGAGCACCTATTGCTCCCGCTACACGAACCACGAAACCAGTTGATGAGGTTGATGAGATATTATCTATAGTTCCAACTAAGATGGATAGAGGTACTGCTATGACTAAACCTCAAATCTCACAACAAGAGTCAATCAGACAGATAGCGATTCAAAGATCAAATGAATTAAAAAAATTATCGTATCAAGCCCCACTATCAAGAGGGGGAAAGACTAAGCGAATAGGATCATCTCTTTACGATTATATTGCAAGACACCCAATTGCAGGTGCTAGAAAACCAGAAGAGTGGATCAAAGATTTAAAATCAGGTGGCCCTGGATCTTTTAAGACAGGTAACCCTGAGTATAAAAACATCTCTCAAGCAGTCAAGAAAGAAGAGATGTGGGACGCTAACATTGCACAGTTTGATAAAGCTGGAAACTTAGTAGGTGGTTTTTTAAAAGTAGCTCAAGAAAAAAAGATACCCTTAACTAAAATGGATTTATTATACATCGTAGAAAAAGCTCCTGTTAATAATTTAAAAATGAGAAAGCTTGGGACAGATCCTAAGATAGTAACTGAAGCTGAAGATTTAGGAAGAGATATTACGAATAGTTTAGATGGTATTAGAAATAAAATTATAGCTAAAGTTGGAGATGATGTAGGAGAACAAGCTGAAAATACTTTAGATATGATTAAAACTATGAAATCAGATATTAGAAAAAAGAGTACAGGTTTATATAATAAGTTTACCGAAGTAGATGATTCATATTATGATGGTATTAGATCAGCACCGTTTAAAGATGTTATAGATAATTATGAATCCTTACTTCCAGCAATAAGAAGATTAGGGGTAGAGGTTGATCCTTTAGAAGTAAGTAGAATAACACAAGCTGGAAAAGCAAAAGATATAGATATTGGAAGAAGACTTCAATTACAAGATTCACAAGGGATGATGACTAAGTATGGGAATTATGGAGAGTATAGAATTAAGGGTGGAGATGAATATTTTGAAAACGTAGTTTACTATCCTAAGCCATTACCTATGGGTCAAAGATTACCTAGTGATTACAACAGACATTACACTAGTGGTGAAAAAGCAATGCCTAACCAAATCTATCACGTAAGAGGAAGCATAAGAAGTGGTGGTTCGAATGATAATCAAAGAGTTATGATGATTGATGAGATACAATCAGACTATCATCAAAAATTAAGAAAGGTTAATCCTTCAAGAGACAAAGTTGTAAATGCTTTTGGATCTGAGATTGAATTCTTTTCTGCAAATAGAAAACTTGAAAAGTTAGTAGATGAGATGAAGACTATTTCAAACAAAGGGATAAAAGCTACACCTGAAGATCAAATAAGATTTAATAAATTAAATAGTGAATTCAAAGAAATGAAAACAAACTCACTTAACTTATCTAATATTTCAAACAGACAAGCTCAAGACGGGATTCCTTTTTTACCGCTTTACGGAAAAGAGAACTGGGGTTCACACGCACTTAAAAATCAAATTAAGGATGCAGCGGATAGAGGAATAGATTGGGTAGCGATCTCGCCTGTTGAATACTTACACCATGCGAAAAGAACTAAGTATCTTGGGGACATAGAATTTTATGGAACTAGAACAGGTAAAGCAGGTTTTAAAAATTATGGTGGAGGACAAGGTGTTGTCAGAAAAAACGCTAACGATAATGAAGTTCCAGCAGGAATGACCGATCCTAAAAAGAAAGCAACATTACCTGCAGCAATGGATAGAATAGCTAGAGAATATGGTTCCGAAGTTAAAACAATACCAGTTGCAAAATCAGATCCTAATAAACCTTTTAAGGTAGTAACAAACGTTAACAGCGTAAAAAAAGAATGGGGTCTTAATCCTGATAAAGCAAAAAACTTACATAAAGCAGCTTTTAAGACAATGGAAGAAGCTGAATACTATGCGGGTAGATATGGTGGGGATGTAGAACAGATTATGCCTGGAGATCCAAGATTATATATTGATGCTTACGCTATTAAGGTAAACAAAGAAATGGCTGATAAACCATTCAAAGCATATCAGTCGGGTGGTCTAGTCGTAAATATATTTGCATGATAATATAAACCTGTTATAACAATAAGGAGATATATCATGGCAAGCAAAAAAATAAAAAAAGCTATTATGGCCGGCCTTGCGGGTTACGCAGGAGCTAAAATGTTGGGTAGCAAAACTTCAGCTGCTAATGTTGACAGTGGTAAAGGTGGCAAAAGTGCTAGTGCAATGGCTAGAACAAGAGCTAACTCAAGCTACAAAGATTCAATCATGTCAGGCGGTAAAGGAGCTACAAAATCTAAAATCGGTATCGGCACAAGAGTAAAAAATGTATTTGACAAAATCATTAAAACGGGTCCTGGAAAAAATGCGACATCTAAAAAAGGTGGAACATTAGCCGGAGACTATGGAAATGCTTTTGGAGATGGATTTTCTGGCGGAGCTAAAACAGGTAAAATGATCAAAGCTAGAGGCGGAAAGATGGTTAATTTAAAACCAACTAAACTATACTAGATATGGCTGAAGTAGAGAAACAAAATGAACTTCCTGAAGAAGAAGTTTCAGAAGAAGTTGATGTAGAGATAGAGGGCTCTGAGGAACAAGTTCCTGAAGAAGAGACACCTGAAGAAGATTTTTACAGAAACTTAGCTGAAGAGATGAGTGACCAAGTTTTAGGTCGTATGTCATCAGAACTGATACAGGATTATAAAAGAGATAAAGTTTCGAGATCGGATTGGGAACAAGCTTACACTCAAGGCTTAGACCTTCTTGGATTTAAGTATGTAGATAATACAAGACCTTTCCAAGGTGCAAGTGGTGTTACCCATCCGCTTCTCTCAGAAGCTGTTACACAATTTCAAGCACAAGCTTACAAAGAATTACTACCCGCAGATGGTCCTGTAAGAACATCTGTTATTGGTTCAGATACACCAGAAGTTCAACAACAAGCTGAACGTGTTCAAGATTTTATGAACTATATGTTAATGGAGGAGATGGAAGAATACACTCCTGATACAGACCAAATGTTATTTTATTTACCATTAGCAGGATCTGCATTTAAAAAGATTTACTACGATGAAATTAAACAAAGAGCGGTCGCAAAGTTTGTACCTGCTGAAGATTTAATCGTTCCATATTTTGCAACTGATTTAAAAGACTGTGAAAGAATTACACACGTTGTTAAAATGTCTGAGAACGCAGTTCTTAAACAACAGAAAGCAGGATTCTACAGAGATGTTGAATTGATGCCAAGACAAGCAGACAAGAGTCCTATTCAAGATAAGTTAAATGAACTTGAAGGTGTTAAACCTGCTGGAGAAAAAGAATACCAATACAATATTTTAGAAATGCATATTGATTTAAATTTAAATGAATATGAAGCAGAGAATGCAGAGAAAGAAGTTAAGTTACCTTATATCGTTTCAATTGATGAGGGTTCAGGAGAAGTACTATCAATTTACAGAAACTATAATCAAGACGATGATACAATGGCAAGAAAAGAATATTTTGTTCATTACAAGTTTTTACCTGGTTTAGGTTTCTATGGCTTTGGTTTAATTCACATGATTGGTGGATTATCTAGATCAGCTACACAAGCATTAAGACAATTATTAGATGCGGGTACACTAGCTAACCTTCCTGCTGGATTTAAGTCTAGAGGAATTAGAATTAGAGATGATGACCAACCTTTTCAACCTGGAGAGTTCAGGGATGTTGATGCACCAGGCGGAAATATCAAAGATCAGTTTCAAATTTTACCTTTTAAAGAACCAAGTGGAACTTTATTTCAACTTTTAGGCTTTGTAGTACAAGCGGGACAAAGATTTGCATCGATTGCAGACATGCAAATGGGTGAAGATGCACAAAACAGAGCAGTTGGAACTACAATTGCGTTGCTGGAACGTGGTTCTAGAGTCATGAGTGCTATTCACAAGCGTTGTTACTATGCAATGAGACAAGAATTTAGACTTTTATCAAAAGTTTTTGCAGATTATCTACCGCCTGTGTATCCATACGCAGTTACAAACGCAGATAGGTTCGTAAAACTACAAGATTTTGACGATAAAGTGGATGTAATCCCTGTTGCAGACCCAAATATCTTTTCAATGTCGCAAAGAGTGACTTTAGCAAACGAAAATTTAAAGATTGCAGCGTCAAATCCACAAATGCATAATTTAAGAGAAGCTTACAGAAGAGTTTATGAAGCTTTAGGTACAAAAAACATAGATTCAATTCTAAAACCAGAGATGCAACCTAAACCTGAGGATCCTGCAACTGAAAATGCTAAAGCATTACAAATGCAAATGCTAAAAGCGTTTCCACAACAAGATCATGAGTCACATATTGCAGCTCATAGAGCATTTATGGCATCTAGAATGGTTCAAATTAATCCTATGGTGTATGGATTACTTCAAGGGCATATTTCAGATCACATTGCACTTCAAGCGCACGGAGAAATTGGAAATCTAATACAACAATCTCCAGAAATGCAACAACAAGCTCAAATGGATCCACAAGGATTCCAAATTCAGTTTGATTCTATGGTTGCAAAAAGAGTTGCAGAAATAACTATGACTCTAGCTCAAGAAGAGGCGGGTAATCAAAAACAAGATCCACTAGTTGCATTAAAACAAAGAGAATTAGATTTAAGAGCAATGGATATGCAAAGAAAAGCACAAGAGAATTTAGATTCTGAAGAAAGAAAGACTATGGAGTTTGAAGATAGATTAGATCTTGATCAAATGAAACTAGAATCAGCAGAAGATCAAGCTGCAGAAAGAATAAGAATTGCAGAAGAAAAAATTGACTTAAATAGAAAGAAGCAGAATGAAAGTAAACCACAGAAAAATTAAAAAGTTTAGAGGCGGTGGTATGGACATGGGTAATAAGTCCAACCAGGCACAAAGTGCTACTATGGGTAATACTTCTGTTGGAAGAAGGGATTCAAATCTTGGTGGCCCAACATCAACAATGGGTGCAGCAGGTAATGTTTTAAACACTCAAACAAATCAAGTCACTGCAAGAAGTGGACCTGTTCAAGTTCCAACAATTGGACCTTTAACATATGCTTTTAACAAGATTAGTAAAGGTTTATATAATGCTAAAAATTTAAAAGAACAAAAAAAAGAAGATGTTCTTGGTGGTGAGATGTTAACTACGGGGCAGAAGACTACAGGGCCTGCAACTATGGGTGGCGACAACAATAACAATAATAATCTATGTCCTGATGGAACAACACCTCCTTGCAAAACTCCTACAACACAGAAGTTTGAATTGGGTGGTGAAATTGTGATATCATCTAATGTAGATAAAAATTTATTATGATAAAAAATAAAAGATTAACAAAAACTACCCCACCTAAAAGTGGACCCAACTCTCAAGTTCCTCCAATCAAATTAGAAGAAGGTGGAATGGGTTGTGGATGCGATGAGTGTATGGAATCAAATACAAGAGGCACAAAAGGGATTCAAGTTAAAGGTTTTAATTTTCAAGGAGTAAGATAATGTGGAAATGGTTAAAGAAAGTATTTACACCAACACGACAAGTTTACGAACCAAAAGAAATTGTAAAAGATTTTTGTTGGAAACATGAACAGTTTAAAAAAGGTTGTCCACTTTGTAGGAATTTAAATGCCGAGTAGTACTGCTAAAAAAGTCCTAGCTAACAATCCAGCTAAACAAATAAAATTTGATGAGTTAATGAAAACTGAGTTTGATCCAAGTATGTCTTTAGAAGCTAACACTAGTAATATTTTAAGAATGTTAAGAGAAGATGATATGGGGCCAAAATCTGTACCTGGTGGATCTGTAGGTGGTGAAGTGGAAATAAAAAAAGGTGGCGATTACATAAAAGATCTGCTATAAGCTTACATGTTTGAGCAACTGTCAAAAAAAGAACAGTTAATATATTTATCAGGATTATTTGAAGGTGAAGGTTGGTTTGGTATCAACAAAAGAAAAGAAGGTTGGACTCCTAGTGCAGTACTAGAAGTTCAAATGACTGATGAAGATGTCATTACAAAATTTAGAGACTATTTAAACACTGAAGCTCCTATTTATAAAAAAAAATACAAGCAAAAATATTATCATAAAGATGTTTACAGGTTTTCTGTAAAAGGCTATCGTGCTTTACACTTTATGGAGGAGATGCTACCCTATTTAGGAACAAGGAGAAAAGAACAATATTATGCCGTGGTTAAAGCTATTGGGAATGGGCCTAAAAACTGGAGCCCACCTGTATCAAAACAGGCAGAAGACCAAACAAGCAATGTCTGATGCACAATTGATGCATGCCGAAAAGATGGCACGCGGAGAGGAAGCTTACCAAGGTAAATTACTTGAATCAAGAAATTCAGATTGGAAGGACGAGGCGGTTTTAATAATTTTATCGGCGCCAATAGCAATTTTAAGTTGGGCAGTTATATCAGAAGACCCAACCGCTATGGAAAAAGTAAAACTTTTCTTCGAAATGTTCTCAGAGCTTCCGTCCTGGTTCACAAATCTCTGGATTCTTGTCGTGGCATCAATTTACGGAATCAAAGGATCACAAATCTTTACAAACAGAAAAAAATAGATATAAGTACCCTATGATTAGAGGGGATAGTACAGATTATGAATTACTTGAAAAATGGAGTAAAGGATTTGATTGCCAAGGTTATAAATCGTGTGAGATCGGAGTTCGTGAGGGACTTGGGACTAAGATTATTATGGATAATATCATTAATAATTATATCCATGTGGGTGTTGATCCTTACGGTAATTTAAACTATCAACATTACGATAATACAGGCTCATACACTTGTGATTATACAGATCAGATGAGAGACACTATGCTAAACGATTTTAGACCTTATCGAAATGAAGGTAAGTTTGTTTTGTGTAATATGACAGACACACAATTTATGAATGATACAGAACATAAAGATTCTAAATTTGCATTTGTACATTTTGATGGTCCACATATGACAAAAGATGTTATTACTGAAGCTGTATGGTTTGCAAACAGATCAGCCCCTATTACAAGATTTGTTTTTGATGATTTTACTAAATATAACCAAAGATTAATTAATGAAACACTTACACATTTTGGTTTTTTAGTAAAAGACGAAGGAGAGAACAAAATTCTTTTAGAGAAAAATGAATCTTGATTTAGATACATTAGCTGCAATAAAACATTATATCAATAAACAGATTAAACAGATCAAGGACGATATAGTGTACGGTATAGACACAATCGACAACCTCAAGTATTCTAAGGGTAAACTCAGTGCCTTAGAAACACTGCTACAGGATCTTAAAGACCTGCAGAGAAACGAGGAGAATGTCGATGACGATAATACAAGCTGACCCTTTAATTGGGGTTAAAAAAAATGGTGGGGCTGCACCAGATTCAAAAGAATCAGCTATACCTACTGATGCAGAGGGTATTAAAAAATATCTATCAATCATACCAAAACCTGTTGGATATAGACTTTTAGTTAGACCTTACGCAGGGCCTAAAAAAACTAAGGGTGGAATTATCCTAACTGATAACTCAAGTGAAACTATTCAAATGACAACCGTAGTTGGTCTTGTCGTTGAGATGGGTGATCTTTGTTATCAAGATACAGAAAAATTTCCAAAGGGTCCGTGGTGTAAAAAAGGACAATTTGTAATCTACGGTAGATATGCCGGTTCTAGATTTAAAACAAAATATGGTGAACACCGTATTTTGAACGATGATGAAATCATCGCAACAATAGCAAAACCAGAAGATATTCTGCATTTATACTAAGGAGAAAACATCATGGCTGATGAAAATAAGAACCCTGAAGTTGAAATCGATCTTGATGACGTTAAAGAAACAAACGTACAAGTTGAAGAAACAAAACAGGAAGAATCAAAAGAACCAAATTTAAATTCTGGTGAAGTTGATTTAGGATATGCTGATCACAGTAAAGATCAACCTGAAGAAAAAGTAGCAATTGAAGAAATTCAAGAAGAACCTGTTACTGAAAAACAAAAACCTGAAGAAAGTGAACCTGAGGATTTAACTCAAGTTTCAGATCAGGTTAAAAAAAGAATAGATAAGCTTACAAGAAAGTTTAGAGAGGCGGAAAGAAGAGAAGCCGCGGCTTTGGACTTTGCAAAAGGTTTACAAAAAAAGTATGATGATTCACAAGTCAAATATGATTCAGCAGATGAAAAATATTTGAAAGAATTTGATGCTAGAGTTGATTCTCAAAGAGAAGAAGTTAAGAGAAAACTCAAGGAGGCAATCGAGTCCAATGATGCAGACAAAATCATGGAAGCAAACGATGAGCTTACTCAATTATCTGTTGAAAAAGAAAAAGCTAGAATTAAGTTAGCCGATAGAGAGACTAGACTTAAGCAGCTTGAAGAACAGAAAAATAGTGTCAAAGAAGAACCAAAATTTACTGAACAAGATGTAGTTTCTGCACAGCCTAGCACAAGAGCTAAGGATTGGGCGGGTAAAAACACATGGTTTGGTAATGACAAAATCATGACAAATGCAGCAATGACTGTGCACGAAGATCTAGTGGGCATGGGTGTTGATGTTGAAAGTGATGAGTACTATAATGAGATAGACAAACGTATGAAGGATAATTTCCCTCATCGTTTTGCCACTCAAGAGCAACGAAGACCCGTCCAAAAAGTTGCTTCTGCCGGTAGAACCCAGCAGGGACGTAGATCTGTGAGACTCACCAAATCACAGGTGGCTATTGCCAAAAAACTAGGGGTGCCACTAGAAGAATACGCTAAATTCGTGAAGGAGGTATAGAATGAGCGATAATGTAAAAAGAACTTCACGCGCGTCTGAAGAAAAAAAAGAAACAAGGTTAAAACCTTGGACGCCACCATCATCTCTGGATGCACCACCTGCGCCAGACGGTTATGTCCATAGATGGATCAGAACCGAAAGTATGGGTTTTCAGGATACAGCTAATGTATCTAAAAAAATGAGAGAAGGTTGGGAATTTGTGAGAGCAGAGGAGTTGAAAAACTCTAACGGCGATCATGCTTATCCAGTCATTGCTCAAGGAAACTACGCAGGGTTGATCGGGGTTGCTGGCCTTGTGTTGGGAAGGATACCTGAAGAGATTGTAAAAAGCCGTGCCGAGTATTTCAAAGGAATTACTCAAGATAGAATTGACGCGGTGGACAACGATGTTTTGAAGGAACAACGACCGGAGATGCCTATCAATATTGATAGACAATCTCGCGTAACTTTTGGTGGGGGAAACAAGTCCTAGTGATTTGGTAAAATCCACTCCAAAAATAAAGTAAACAATAAAAGGAGAAATAAACTATGGCTAACACAGCTGAAAAATATGGTCTAAGACCAGTAAGAAAAGTTGACGGCTCTCCATTTATTAACGCGCAAAACAGATACAGAATAGCAGCGAACTACGGTACGCCAATTTATCAAGGTGACTTGGTAAAACCTGTTGCAGGTGGTGGCATCGAAAGAGCCGTTGCTAATACTTCTGATCTTGTTGTGGGCGTTTTTAACGGAGTGTTTTACACTGATCCTACAACTCAGAAGCCGACTTGGAAAAACTATTATCCGGGAACTGTTAACGCTAGCGATATTACTGCTACTGTTATCGATGACCCGCATGTGGTTTATTCAATCGATTCTGATGGAGCGTTCGCAGTTGCGGACATCTTCAAAAACTTTGCAATAACAACAGCAACAGGTAACACTTTATCTGGAATTTCTGAAGTTCAAATGGACTTTAGTGTTTCAGGAGTAACTACAAGTGGAACTGTTCTTCAAGCAATTGACGTATCGCAAGATACAAATAGTTCAGATGCTGGAAGCGCGAACGTGGATGTTTTGGTTAGAATTAATAACCATTTCTACGATCAAGGCACAGGCTTATAATAGGAGTATATAAATTATGGCAATATCACGATCACAACTAGTTAAAGAACTAGAGCCAGGTTTGAATGCACTATTCGGCTTGGAATACAACAGATACGACAATGAGCATGCAGAGATATTCAATACTGAAACTTCAGACAGAGCGTTTGAAGAAGAAGTAATGTTATCTGGCTTTGGCACAGCAGCTACTAAAGCTGAAGGTGCTATGGTCACTTTTGACCAAGCTTCTGAAGTATACACTTCAAGATACACGCACAACACTACTGCGTTAGCATTTGCTATCACAGAAGAAGCGATTGAAGATAACTTATACGACAGATTAGCGGGCAGATACACAAGAGCTCTTGCAAGATCAATGGCGCAATCGAAACAAATCACAGCAGCTAACATTTTGAACAACGGTTTTGATACTGGTGGTTCATACAATGGTGGTGACGGTAAAGCACTTATGACTACTGATCACCCATTAGCTACAGGTGGAACTTTCAGAAATGAACTTTCTACTGCTTCTGATTTGTCAGAAACATCGTTAGAGCAAGCGTTAATTGACATCGCGGCGTTCGTAGACGAAAGAGGCTTAAAAATAGCTCTTCAAGGTAGAAAATTAATAATTCCAAAAGAATTACAATTTACTGCTGAGAGAATTATGAAGTCACCTTTATCTACTACTCCAGGTGGTTCAGACGTTTTCGCTAAAAACGACATCAACGCAATGATGAACATGGGTATGGTTCCAGAAGGTTACAGAGTTAACCATTTCTTAACTGATACTGATGCATTCTTCATTATGACTGATGCACCTAATGGCTTGAAGAACTTCGTAAGAAGTCCTATCAAAACTGCTATTGAAGGTGATTTCGATACTGGTAACGTTAGATTCAAAGCTAGAGAAAGATACAGCTTCGGTTGGTCTGACCCTAGAGGAATCTTTGGTTCTCCAGGAGCGTAGTAATTAAATTTTATAGGGGCGTAGTCTTTACGCCCCTATATTTATAATTTATAATAGGATTTATTATGGGATACAAAAGCGATATTCAAGCTACAAGATCAACAGCCGCAGCAGGCGCTACTGCAATTATTGAAGGTCCAATCAGATTGAGAGGAATCATTGTTGCTAATGATGGTGTCGGAGCAGGCGTACTAGAATTGACTACAACCTCAAATGCAGGTACAACTTTATTTATAGCGGATTGTCCCAATGGAGATGTAATTAACTTTTCTTTTCCAGAAGATGGTATACCTTTTCCAAAAGGTATTTTTTGTAAAACAAAAACAAACGTAGCTGCTTACACATTACTTACTGATAAATACTCAGCACCTGGATTAACATCATAAGGTAGAGC
>CERP01012096.1_pt1 | contig 13145 bp, 14 predicted proteins | sample 530801 | NCBI WGS metagenome assembly CERP01 (sample SAMEA2620991, study PRJEB7988) | marine metagenome | biome: marine biome (ENVO:00000447); feature: surface water layer (ENVO:00002042); material: "saline water (ENVO:00002010), including plankton (ENVO:xxxxxxxx)" | depth 5 m | reverse complement strand
TGAACCTGAACCCACACCACCAACACCTCGTGTAGTTGAAGAACCTGTCGAAAAACCAGTTAAGAAACCACGAAAGAAAAGGGTAATGACAGATGCTCAAAAAGAACGACTTGCTCTAGCACGAGTTAAGGCACTTGAAGTTAGACGAGCAAATGCTAAAAAGAAAAAAGAGATTAGAGATTTAAAAAAACAAAAGGCAGATCAAGAGTTAGATCAACTGAGGAATGATGTTAAACCAAAACAGAATATTAAAAAAGAGATTAAAGAAGTGGAGGAAACTCCACCTCCTCCTCCATCTAAACATCATTCACCAATTAATGCATGTGGACAAACTGCCAAAACTCCAATGTATTCTCAAGAAGATGTTGATTTAATTACATTCAAAGCAATATCTAATTATGACGAAGTGAGAAAACAACGGAAAAAAGAAAAACTAAAGAAACGAGAGGAGGATAATGTTAAGGAAAAAGAACGACAAAGATTATTAAGAATTGTGAATCCAACTCCTCCTAAATATAATCCTGATTCTGATCCTTTTGCAAATTGTTATTAAATGTTTATTTAAATAAAAATATTATATATTATATATAATATAATGGAAGCTAAACCTCTACACATCTACAAGGTTAAAGATCTTGAAGACCGAAGTAAATATCCACCTCTAAATCCAGTGCTCCCCCAGCCACCATTTTTATTAATTGGTTATGGTTCAGTCCGTAGTGGAAAAACAAACAGTTTGATCAATATGATGAGACGTAAAGACATGTATGGCACAGATTATTGGGATCAAGTGTTGGTCATATCTAATACAGCAAAGAATGATCCTAAAATGTATAAGTTTATGGGTGAGGCATTCGAACTCGAAGATCACTATGAAAATAGAATGGTAGATGATTTAGTTAATAGTCAAAAAAAATATGATCGTGAGGACATGCCAACGGCATTAATAATTTTAGATGATATTATTTCGAGAGACTTTAAGAAATCAACAAGTAATACCATCAATTCAATTTCCAGTCGTTTCAGACACATGGAACTCAGTATTATGATTTTTACTCAGTCTGCACGTGCTGTTTCAAATATCATTCGTTCCAATGGAACCGATATTTTAATATATAGACAGCAATCGTCTCTTGAATGGGAGAAAATCAAAGAGGAATATCAAGACCTTGCTCCTAAGAACTTTGAAAAATATTACAAGATAGCAATGTTGACTGATTATAATTTCCTTTATATTGATGTACAAACGAACCCCTCAACGTTTAGAAGTGGTTTCTCAGAGATATTGGGTGTGGGAGATAAAATGATGTATAAGGGCAAGATGCCTCAAGAAGAGAGTGATGATGAAGTTTTTGAATAATATTTTTTTTAATTATAAAATTTTTAATATTATATTTATAATATAAATATGGACTACTTTGATGGATCACAAACAGGGATAAATCAAGCAAATGCTGTTGAGTCACAAGATGCTGGTGTAAACCAGGCAATATCTCAATTGAATAATGCTCGTATGACATCATACAGAAATGAACTTAGTTTACAAAAAAATGAATCAGCAGAACAAGGGAGAGAACAAGATAGACAAGATAGAGACGATGAACAACAGAATCTGGGACAATTAGCAGGATTGGCAGAAAAAGTTCCAGAAAAATATAAAGAGTTTCAATCCTTTATTAAAGAGGGTGGGAATATACAGGATTTAGCATCGTATCGTGCATTGAAAGGAATTGGAGGAACTGTTCAAAAAATAGGTGAGGCAGGTCAAAATACATTTCAAAAAATAAAAACTGGTGTTGTTGGTGAAACTCCAAGTGTGGATGGAATTGAAGTATCTGGAACTGACATGACTGGTGATACATCACAAGTTGTAAAACCACAGCAAACAGTTAATCAATCTAATCAACCACAACAAGAGGAAGAACCACAACATAATCAAACTGGTTCTGATGAATCAGAACAAACTAGTTTAGAATCAAGTAATTCTGGAGAACAAGTGGGTGAAGAGGCAGAACAAGTTGGTGAGGAAGCAGGTAAAGAGGCATCAACAGTTGGAAAGATTGGAACACGTTTGGCAAAAGTTGGTGGTTCACTAATGAGTGGAGCAATATTAGGTGATGATGTATATAATCAAATTAAAAATAAATCTGTATTCTACGGTGTCAATACTGGTGACAAGGTGGGAAACTTTATGAACGAATTAGGGTCAGGAGCAGATTTACTGGGTGTTGCTACTGGAGATCCATTACTGGCAGTTGCTGGAGTCGGACTCGGTGCTGTGGGAAGTTTAGTATCGGATATATCTGAATTATTTGGACATCATGATAAAAAACCAACTGTATCAACACCAACACCTCCACCTCAACCAAAACCAGTTCAACAGGCAGGAGCAATCAATCTTGCAGGAACTGGTGGAATCATTCAAGGTTCGTCATCTACATTATCAAATGTTCGTGCTGGTGGAATGTAAATTTTTATATATTGTATTAATATATGGATGAAGTAGACAAAGTCACATTACTATTAATGTTTTTATATATTTTTGGATGGTATTCGATTTACAAGTTAATTTTTTTATTTTAATTTTTTTATTTCATATTTTTTTAATATATTAAATAATATATAAATATGTCCAGCAGATACCTTCAATTAGCACCAAACAACAAAACTACAAATAATAAGTATTCGGTAAAAAATGGAGTGAGCCAAATAAATTTCACCATACCACAAGGCAACTATGTTTTAGATCCATCGTCCGTTCGTATTGCTGGTAAAATCACTTTTTTCAAGAATGATAATGCCGTTCCTGAAAAACCTCAACCTGGGGAGGCACTTGGTATAAGTGGTCGCATCGGAGTGTACAGTGTCATCAAAGATCTGACCTGGCGTTCGAGCAAACATCAGACCGTAATTTCTCATGAACGTAATTACAACAGATGGATGAGTTCATACTTGGGAATTACCACATCTATGTCTAATTCTATTGGAACTATGGGGGAACAAATGTTAACCATGCCTAATTATGAAGCAAGTAAAGAATCGATTGTTTGTCGTGATACAGACTCGTCTTTCTGTGTTCCATTGATTTGTGGACTCCTAAATTCTGGAGTCAGTCTGCCCATGACCAGTAATACTCTTGGGGGTCTTGAGTGTTCATTATCCCTTGAATCAAATGCTATGGCATTACAAGTTCTCCCAGCAAATTTCTCAACTGATCCCAGCACTGCTGATTTCTTGTCTGCATATTATGAACTTTCGGATGTTGAACTCATTTGTTCGGTTATCACTCCTCCTCCAGATCAATTGTCTCGTCTCTTATCTCAAAAACAAGGAGCAATCACGTATCAATCCATTCATAGTTTCTACGATACTGCTAATTCCAACAATATCCAACTTTCCATGAATTTTTCGTTGAAAAAGGTTAAGTCGTTATTTGTTAATGTTATTTCATCGGATAAATTAAACAATATTGGACAAGACTCGTTTGCAACTTTGCCACCTATGAATTCGGATGGTTCTCAAGCATCGGTTCAAAAAATCTCGTTCCTTCGTGGTGGAACTCTTTTCCCTAAATTTTTCCCACGTGATACGAATGTTAAAGAAACTACTGACACTATTGCTCAAGATCCAGTGTTGTTCAGAGATTATATTAATGCTGTGACTAAATATGATGGCAATACTCATACATTAGGTGGTGTTGTTAATACTAATCGTGGATTTTTAGGTAAAGTGTCTGGTGGTGTAAATAAGGGAACACCTTATCAATTTGTGAATAATGGTGGTGTGTTCTGGGGTATAGGTGTAAATTACGATAATTACATTGGTGGTTCAGTTGATCTGTCGTCTCAACCATTCGGTCTTGCCATGGATTGTGATCTTACCTCAAGTAATTCTCAATCGTTATTCATATATGTGAATGCTGAATCTAATATCCTCTGGAGTGAAAGTGGGGTGATGTTGGTTCAATAAATAAACGTGTTTTTTTTAATTTTTTTATTAGATTTTATTTATATTTAATATATTATAAAATGAGTATGAAACCTGATGCTAGTGATACTGCCCCTTCCTCAAGCAATTCTAAACAAAGTCCCTCGATTCTTAACATTAAATCAATGGAAACCAATACCTTAATGAGAGTGGAATCTGATGTTCTTGAACCTCTCACATTTTCTCAAACTGAATGTGTTTTTGAACTTCAACCAAAAGGATTCCTTCATCCTGGTTCGTCTATCACTCTTGCTCTTGATAAAAATGCTACTCTTACTCGTGCATTCCCTTATCTAGGTGTGGGTATACAAGGTTTAGTTCGTCGTGCCGTTCTTCGTACAACTGCTGGTCGTGTTATCAATGACACGGATGATTTCAATCATTTACAAAGTATTAAGTCTATGTTCGTCACCAATAGTGTTAATAAACAACGTGAACAGTTTCTCAATGGCCGAGCAATTGATTATGAAATGTATTATAAACAGGGTTCTGATGTGTCGGCAGATGATGGTTATGGTTTATCTAATGGCAATGAACTTAATCTGAATACGGCAACTGGTGGTGGAGCAAACAGAGTGGGTATGTCTGCCCAAGCTGTTCTTTTGAATAATGCTGAACCAGAGTTCCAATTAAAATTACATGATTTATTTGGATACTGTCGTGCTGGTAATCAAATTCCTTTGGCATTTCTCCCTGATGAACGTATTCAAGTTGTTCTGTATTGGGCAAATGCTGATCAAGAGGATCGTCTTGCTGTGAATGTTGCAGATGATGGCAATTTAGATCAAAAACTTCCAATAACTAAAGATAAATGTAAGTTTATTGCCAATTATACCTTCTATGACGGAAAAATAATGGATCGTTTCCGTGAGGAGTATGCTGGTGGTCTCACATTTGCTTACACTGATTACCGTCTTGCCAAACAAACGGTGACTGGTGGTGAAGCAGGTAGAATTAAAACTTTCACTGTTACCAATGGTGGAGCTAGTTTCACAAACGGAACTCATACTGGTGTTGATATTGTGGGTGGCACTGGTAATGGAGCAAAAGCAACGGTTGTTGTTGCTGGAAATGCTGTGACTACGGTGACTATTTCAACTGCTGGGAGAAGTTATAAAGTGGGTGACACTATTTTGTTAAGTGGTGGAACACCTGGTGTTGGTCCTGGAACTGGAACTGATATCACTGTTGCTACAGTTGGAGTTGCTGGAACTTCTATCAATAATGTCCGTAATCTCGGTGGCAACGGTATGATTGTGGATTCGGTGGTGTGGCAGTATGCTGATGATGAACAAGTGGGAGATTCATTACTCGGTCGTTATACTGGTGAAACTCCATCTGATACTGATGGTCTTGAAGGACAGACGGATGTTAAACCATTGACATCTAATTTATTCATTAATAGTAGATTTTTATTTCCTCAAGATGTAAGTAATCCTGCGAGACAGTTTCATAATCTCAAAGAGGCAGAATCTATGCTCCCCTGTGTTTCTAGGTGTCTATACTCTGGAGAGGGTGATGAAGCACTCGTGAATGATGCTATACATGATTATGAAGGCAGAGATCAAGTGGATGCATTGAAAGGAGCATTTTTCCATCAAGGGTTCAGAACCTCTGGATTGGCACAAAGAATTAACAATCAAGGAATAGCTCTGCATTCTGATGCTATTCTTGATGATGATACCTACACTCTCCGTGCTTGGTTAGAAATCAAACGTTACGTTGTGATTAGTGACGGTCACCTTGAAAGTTATTTTGTGTAAAAAAATAATGATAAAAAAAATATAAATATATATATAATGGTTGATAAGGTTAAAATAACTTATAAAGGACAAACTAAATCAGTTCCTAAAACATATGTTGAGGGATTAAAAGGATATGAAAGAACAAAACAAATTAAATCAATATTTGAGGGTAAACCAAGACCTAAAACTAGTTTTAAATCAAAAGAATCTACATGGACTGTAAAGTTCAACAAGATATATGGTGAAAGATTAGAGAAAATGAAGGGTGGACGTTCAAAACGGAATATTGCAAAAGTCACTGGTATTCCATATAAAGCATTAGATGAAGTTTTTCGAAAAGGGGAGGGGGCATACAGATCAAGTGGTTCAAGACCTAATCAAACTCCACAGAGCTGGGCCTATTCAAGAATGTATAGTTATATTCTCGGTGGACCAGCAAGAAAGGTTGATTCTGATATAACAAAAAAATATAATGTAAAATTTAAATCTATTAAGAAGTAAATGGTGTTTGTGGAAATAAAACCTTCAACAACTAAAACAAAAAAATTAATGGCAATTTTTTATGATGAAAAAAAGAAAAAGATTAAGACCACTCATTTCGGTCAAAAAGGTTCAAGTGATTTTACAATTAATAAAGATAAAGAACGAAAACAAAGATATTTAACGAGACATGAAAAGAGAGAGAACTGGAATGATTATATGACTGCTGGTTCATTATCAAGATGGATACTGTGGTCAAAACCAACATTGAAAGCATCCATATCAGATTATAAAAGACGGTTTAAATTAAAAACATATTAATTTCCATTTTTATACTAATTTTGTTTTTTAGTTTATATATATAATAATATATTATATATATAATAATATAATGAGTTTCCAAAACATTAAATTGTTAGAATGTAACAGGGAGCAATCAGCAGAAAAAAATAATGATTCAGATAATAATGCAATATTTACAAATAGAATGGGTGAAGTTATTACATTAAATCCAGGTGATCAAATATCATTACAATCGGCATTCATTAATAAACGAGGAACTGCTAATTTAAATTCAATTGAGTTCAAGGGTAAATCACTTGGAGTAACTGGTAAATTTATACAAACATCAACAGCAACAACATCTCCAACAGAATGGGCAGAAGATAATAAATATCCAGAGATTAAATTTTATACTGATTATACATCTAATCTACAAAGTGATACTGATCCAAGACCAAATCAAAATAATATACCACAAAACAATGTAGCATTTAGACAGATATACAATGAAGAAGTTGTTAAAGATTTACGAGATAATGAATTACATTTGGAAACTGTATTTTATAAAACAACCAACGGTGAAAACTATGCAGTTATGCCAAAGAATTATATCAGAACATCATTACATGAATTGGATGGCAATATTGATTCAGGGAGAAATCAAGCATATTATCTTCTAGGAGATGCCACCCTAAATTTTCAAGATTCTCAATATTTTAACAGACCAGACCATGATATCGATACATTTACTTATCCTGCTACAGATACAAGTACAGGGTATGAAGTTCCATTTAATATATATATGAAAGGAATAATGTCTGGAGTTTCACGATATGCTCCAAATACATATGTCGGAATGGGTGAACAAATGGGAATATATAATTATATTGATTCTTTTTGTTCGGCAGATTATAGAAGAGTTCAACAAATTGTTGGATATGGAACTTATGATGCACGTGTTTATCCAGCACCTGGTACAAAGACTCCACCTTCGGCAACAACATATTTCGGACAATCATTTGAATCTACAAAAGGAGATGGTGTTATTATCGTTGCTCCAGAGAGAACTGTTAGTAATTTCATAACAGATGGAAATCCTCCAGTTGCTAGTGTTAATGATAAACGTATAAATGGTAATTATTATGAAGATATTCGTGCCGTTCAAGAAAACGAAAAATTTACTTTATTTGAAAGAGAATATGATTGGTTGATGTATCCACAAGACACAGTTAATAATCCAACAACTGGTCTAATAACAGATGAAGCACCAAATTATGTATTTTATCCCAGTGATGGAACTATTGCCACTACCATAGATGGTGCTTTTTGGTTTCAAACTGCTAGATTCCAAGGTCCAGATGCCCTACAATTACCAGATACTTTTCCAAAAAGATTTATAAGATTATTCTGTAGAAGTCCAGCATTATATCCATATCTGAAAAGAAGTAAAGTAAATACAATAACATTAAATAAAGGATATTCTACACCTCAAAGTATAGCAGAACAAATAACGGAACAATTACAAAGACAAGATACGGATAGTCCATATATATATGAAAAAACTATCAATACAGATAGAACAAACTCTGGAATACCTAATTATGGAAATCAACAACAAAAACCATCATATTCCACAGCATTTAAGACACGGTTTTTTGAACCAATAGATTGTGCAAATAGAGTGACATTTTCGTGTGATAATTATAAGAATTATTTTGATACAACTAAATCTAATTATGGGTCAGAAAAATCATTTAATTGGTGGAAGAGTTTCCATAATATGTATTTCAAAAGACCTGAACTTTATCAAGAAGGAACAAAAGTTAATTATGCTACAGGACATGTAAATGGTTTTGCACAACAATTAAAGTCAACCAAAAATAATCCTGGACTTTATGAAAGTCCTACAAACCTTGAAATTGATGGTCAGATACAAAATTACATATGGAACACTATACCTATTACGGATTCTACTTTTAATAATAATTATGGTGATCGTATTGTAACTGGTTGGGTATATACAAAACAAAATTTACAAAATTTACAAAATTTATTTGATGAACAAGGAAAACATCCAGAATTGTTTTTTGATGAAACTAAAGATGGTTCATGGAATTATCCTTTTATGAATAAAATAACTGATTCAGATGGAAATATACAACTTCTTACAAATGCTACATTAGATAATAGTCGTTTCTTACATATTAATCGTTTTGATATAAACGATGTAGTGTATCCAACTCAATACGACGGAGGTAATATGTTTATGATTTTGGGAGATGATGGTTTTCAAAAATTAACATATGATAATGGATCGACTGGTTCAGCTAAAAGAACTTATGATACAGACCATAGAGCAGTTCCAGTATTTTTTAAATATGATAAAACAAATAGAAATGTTGATACTGGTGGAAACTCCACAGAGAGTTTATCATATGGTTTTGCTACGAAAGAAGCAAGAGTTGTTGATGGTGTTTCATATGATTTTATTGTTTTACATCCTGAATTAGTGAATGGATTCCGTGCAGATGTATTTAATATGAGAGGTGGACAAGAACCATTTACTCAAGGTGATCCATCATTTTTTAGTGAAATGGCAGTATGGGATGCTAAAGGAATATCTGGACTTGATGATCAAGGAGCAAATTATACTATAATTGGATGGGATAGACATTATACATCTTGGGGTAATATGGCAATTATGGAAACTACTGGACAATCACCAGTATCTTATGATGGATTATCGACACCCACATCAATAGGTCAAGGTATTCCATATACTAAACCATTACCACAAGCTGGTGGAACAATATCATCTGTTTCAATATTTCATCCTGGTTCAGGATATACACCACCAGGAACATATGTTAATTTAGAACTTAAACCATTTGATATAGATAGTGGAGTTATTGGTGATCCATCAACAGGTGAGGGAGCACAAATCACTATTGTAATAGGAGCAGGTGGAACAATAACAAGTGCTACTACTATTATCGATGGTGGATTGGGATATAAAACTGGAGATGCTCTCCAAGTAATCGGAATTACTTCTACGAATGGTTATTTAAAAATATTATCAACAGAAACACTTTATACACAATCACAGACACCTGTTATTGAGATGGCATATGCTGGATCAAACAATATTGCTTGTGTATATGATCAAGTATCTAATAAGTTTGGTTTTGAATATTTACATATGCCAGAGTTTGTTGGTAATGAATATGATGCAGGAGCAACTGATTATATTACAACCACGACTCCTGGTTCATCAGCAGACCCTTCTGTTGCTTATAATATTCCTATTGATGATAATGCAGGGAATGAAGTTTATAAAATAAATAAACGATTAAAAAAATTAGCATTCTGTCAAGATATGTGTCCATATATGGATATGACAGCAACTATTAAAACTAATTATTCAACTGGTAATCCAGGAGAAACTAGAATTGATCCAATGAATAATGCTTTTTCACCTTGGGTTATTTATGATTCAAAAGGGGGAGTTGCTATTAATTTTGGTCAATCGGCAAAAATAGACGAAACTATTTCATCTATTTCACAAGAAGAGGCATGGAATAATAGTGTTCTTGGAATATTAGGTTATTCATATGAACAATTTAATCCACAAGTGATTACGGCAAAAAATACATATCAGGGAAGATTAACAAGTAATAATTTAAATAGTGTATTTTTTCCAACGACTAATGGTGAATTATTGACATCAGATACTGATACATATTATATGAATCCTTTTGGAGCAGTGTTATATACTAATCAATTACCCACTTGTCTTGAATTACAACTCACACAACCATCAACTTATAATAATGGTGATGCAAAATCACTTACATGGCATTTTCTTCCATCAATTGTTAAACCAACTAAATCCATGAAACTTGAGGGTGTTAATCTCCCACGAGTTACATTAAATCCATATATGACAATAAGATCAGATCTTGTCACTCATAAAAAATATATAGGTGGATCTAATTCTGGATTATCATTGCCTATTATCGGCATATGTCAAAAAATTAATTCTGATAAAGATTATCTAGAAACAACACTCGGTGAAGTGTTTACAGTAACTGAACCTATGAAGTTTAGTAGTATTACAACAGCAATATGTGATCCAGACGGAACATTATCATTATTGGATCAAGGGTCAGCAGTTATATATAAGATTGCAAAGAATGACAATATAGCAAATTATTCATTTTTAGAAGAATTTAAAAAAAATTTAAAGTAAATAAATAAAATATATTATATTATAAAAATGGCAGACCAATATGATGAACCAGCACCTGAACCTGAACCTGAACCAACCCCAGCAAAGAAAACGAGAAAGTCCACTGGCAAAATGTCGGACAAACAAAAGAGTGATTTAAAAAAACATATGGCAAAGATGGAAAAGGGTGGAATGAGTAAGACCGAAATGAAGAGCCACCGCATGAAGATGATGTCCAGGGTCAGGAAGGGTATGACGATTCAAAAGGCCCACAATGACGTCAAGAAGTCTAGTTAATCAAAACCAATTATAAATTTACCCATACGATGTTCTAATCGTTGTCCTTTCCTTTCTTTTAATTTATTTTTTATTTCAAGTTCCTTTAATATATGACGTGGAATATAAATATCAACATCATCTCTACTTGGATTCATATTATATTCTTTGATTGCTTTCCTACTAGATGGAATGCTACCCCATTTTTTTATAAGATTGATATCATTCATTAATTCTTTATCATCTGTATATTCAGATATATTTATATTAAAACCATTTCTACAATAATGTTTAACTCTTTTACATTTGTGGATAATATCATTTTTCTCTCTAATCGTTAATATTTTATTTGGATTAACATTTATCAAGTAATGTTTTAAATCAATTATATTGTTAAATGGAAGATGTATACTTGCTTTAATATTTTCAACAGTATCGAGTTGATCTATCAATAATGCAGATAGATCAATTTTTTTATATTGTCGTGGATTTTTAATCTTAATATTTAATTCAAGTATTATTTTCACTAATTCTAATTTCGAGTGAGATTTGTGAATTATCATTATATATATATAAAATATAAAAAAAATATGGGATATGTACAAGAACATAAAAAATAAATAATAATATATAATAAATGGAATCTGTTGAAGACGAAGAACTAAAACAATTAATTATGATGTTCTTTAAAAAAATAATGATGAGATACAATAAACTTAATAATGAGAATATAATGTTAAAACAACAATTAGAAAAATATAAAACCTCTAACACTTTGTAATGATATATCCATTATCATCATCCTCAAACAATTTATTTAATTTCATTAATCCAAGAAAACATCCTACAAATCCAGTATGATCCATACTTGATACTTTCATTTTATTTAATCTTCTGTAATGGAATACTTCCATGTATCCCTTCATAATAACTATTTGTTCTTGCAATGATTTATTTGTTCTTAATCCTTGTAATATTAATTGATTACCTAGATCTAATATCTCATCTATGTTGTCAGTCTTGTATCTAGTAACCAAAAGGTTCTTGTAATGAAATGTAATGTATTGTCTATTAACCATTATATATATAAATCTATTATTATTATGCTTTTAAGTGCTTTAATCTGTTATTATGTGTATTTTATACTTAAAGATGATATAAATTAATTAATTTATTATATTTTTAAGTGCTTTATAGTAATAAAACGAGATTAAAAGGGGTATTTACTGTAATATTGGGGTTATTGACATTCTTTAAGTGCTAAATGGCTACTTTAGTGAATGATAAAATATGGATGTATAAATTTATTTACTATTGTAGCCATTTTAATTATAATAATTCAAGTTTAAATATATAAAGATATTATATTGTTAATATTATATAATGATGAAAAGAAAACAACCTGACCCTAAAACAAAAAATGAATCAAATAAACCTCCAGTATCTAAAAGAGAAATGGATATGTATACAACATATTGTATTGTTCAAGATCAATTTGATGATATGACAAAAGGAGTTATTGTATTAATGAATGATCTACGTAAATCTGACAATGAAGAATGTCATAAGATATTGGATGAGTTTGTAAACTGTCCATTGTATAAGAGATGTATTGCAGAACATATTACAGATGTATCTGATTTATGTTAATATTTATTTCATATTTTCATTCCATTCTTCTAAATTTTCATGTGTATTAACATTATCAATGAGTTTTGCAATTACAATATCTAGATTATTTTTTTGTTCTTTCGTCGTACAACCATCATGCCAACAATTACCAACTGTTCTTGACAGTTTATGAACTACTTTAATATATTCAACATGTTTCTTTTTATAGTTTTTCCAACGATTAAATTGTATTTCATATTTTGTTGATATTTTTTTCATTTAAAAAATCAATCTTACTTTCATATGTTTCAAGTAATTTTTTTTGTCTGGCAATTGTAATCACTTGTTCTTTCACTTGTTCTTTCACATCTCTCTGTGATAGAATCTCTTTGCATTCTTCAGCAGACACTTCCATTGTAATTGTTTCCATTATTCTTTTCTATTATATGTTATAAGATTAGTTTTAAATATATATATTCAAATTTAAATGCTCGTTCAATTTCTCTAAAATTTTAATCTATAGTATAATATAATGG
>CERP01016445.1_pt1 | contig 13176 bp, 12 predicted proteins | sample 530801 | NCBI WGS metagenome assembly CERP01 (sample SAMEA2620991, study PRJEB7988) | marine metagenome | biome: marine biome (ENVO:00000447); feature: surface water layer (ENVO:00002042); material: "saline water (ENVO:00002010), including plankton (ENVO:xxxxxxxx)" | depth 5 m | reverse complement strand
TTTTAATTTAAATTAACTTGTAAATATCCTTCACATCCTTTTTCTCTATTCCATATATAAGCTTGAGCTTCTCTAGGGGCACCATACCCCATTGTTTTATGCCAAGCATCATTAGTGCATATACTAGGTAGGAATCTTACTTTTATACCCTGATATGTATTAACTATCTCTCTATGCTGATGTCCACAATGCACCTCTCTATTAGGGCATTCTGCAAACATAATAGGCTGTTCTGTAGCCATAAGAAGCGGCATTTGCGCTGGCTTCTCTTTATCCCCATGTGTAAACATTAGCATATTCTTTCCGTACTTGTAATATTTTCTTGATTCATAACTATTATCTACTGTCACTCCGCTATAGTCTTTATACCAAGACTCTATTACTTCTCCTATATAAAACATACGTTCAAAGTCATGATTACCTTGCACTACTATAACATCTACAGGTGCAAATGACGATAGATAATCTATCGCTATAACTAATAACTTCCAGTATCCTCTAAAAGTTTGTTGCCATTCTTCAGCATCATGCTGTGGCGTACCTTTAGTAGTAGCTCTACTATAACCTTCAGAGTTTAATCCATCATTACCAATTGGTAAAATAAATCTTTCTATATTTAAACCTTCAGCTTTTCTATGTAATTCCTTAATAGTATTTAAGAAATCAATATTAGCTTGCTCTTGAGATATAGTACCTATCTTACCATAATGAAAATCAGGTAAAGATATTTCGTAAGCTACAGGAGATCCCACTTTAGAGCTATAGACAGGGTCTACAACTTGTGGGATATACTGTTTCATTTCTTCAAAGAACTTTTCTTTAAACTTAGTAAGATTACTTTTATTTTCTTTTGTTACAATAGAAAATCTGTATTCTCCTGAGCCTGATTGCCAGTGCTTTACTGACTGTACATCTTTTTTATCTATCCCTCTTTCTTTAAGATGCAAATCGAGTTCGGGTATGTTAGGAACTATTTGTTCTCCTACATCTTTTGTTTCGTTGGTGTTAGAATTTTTATCTATCCATTGATAACCTCCTGCATATCGCCTTCCTCCAACACCTTTAATTACTTTTCTGATATTACTATCATCAATTCCTAAAGCTCTAGCAGCTTCATGAACAGTTGAGAACTCATCTACAAGATTTCCTTCTCTGTCTAACTGTTGTATCATTGTTTTTTAATTTTTTCTATACTTCTTCCAGCAAAATAAGCACCATACACGGTAATTAATAATGTCTGGTAGATAGGAATATAAGCTGGGGATATAACAAATTCCCCTAAATTCCCATCAAATATAGAAATAATTATGAACATTGCTGTTAAAAAGATACAAATCAACGGTCTAATGTTTTTACTAAGCCAGTTGTCAGACTTCATATCAGCTTCCCAACGTCTAGTAACTTGCTCTTGTGCTTGAGCTTCGGCTTGCATAAAAACTTCTTCCATTTTACGCTTTGCTTCTAAGCGTTCTTCTTCTGAAGTAGATAAATTATCTATTACATCACCAACTTGTTTAACAACTCCGCCTCCTAAAAAATTTAATAACTTACTCATTATAATGCTGTTTTATTAATATCTGCATGCCTATAAGCAGTGTCACCCTCATCATCTTTATAAGCTTCTAAAACCTGCTTTCGATTATTACCTTTTTTTAATGATATGTGTATCCAGGCAAAATCAAATTCGTTTATCATTTGGTCAAACTCTATACCCGACTCTAATACCCAATCATATATTTTTTTATTATTCATTTCTCCGCTTTCCCAAAATTGTAAATCTAAAGCTTCAGCTTTACAATGTTGTGATTTAGAACTTCCACCAATAGCACGATTTAATTCTGGTGATCTATAACCAGATGTAATTCGTATTGGGCCTAACGCATTTCGCATAGGTTGAGCAAGCTCTGTTATAATGCGTTGCATATTTTTTAAATGTTGATTCTTAGGTGTATTATCTATACCTAATCTTTTTGCAGTATTGCTTCGAGTAGTCTCAGACAATACAAAGTTTTTACTTAGTCTCATAGTTTAGTTTTAAAATGCTTCCATTACAATTTCATCTATAGAATTTTGCACTTCTTTAAGAGTAGCTTCCATAGACATCATAATATTTGCTTGAAATCTTTTTATTTCTTCGTTATTATTAAAAACTACAATAGTAGGTACTACTACTATTTTATATTCGCTAGCCCATCTAGAGTCTGTAGTAATATCAACTCTTTCTGTTTTACAGTCTGATAGTTTTGATAACCAAGCCACTTCATTAGATTTATTAAAACTGGCATTAAACTCAACAGCTACCATGCCGCTAGAAAAATCCTGACACATTGCTGTAAAAGGTAACAGAAATAATACTAATAGTTTTTTCATATTGCAATCTTTATTGTTAGTACTCCTAAAGTTGTTCCTAGTGTATTTGAAACTAAATCAGTGTAAGTGTCTTTACTTTTTAATCTATTGTCGTTTAACTCTTTTCCTACACCCATAACTAAAGAAACAACCACACCACAAATTATGGCTTTCTTTTTATTTTTTGTTTTATTATACACTATAGCAGCAGTCATCGAGCTAATAGCATATGATCCACCTGCATGAAGAAGATCATCATTTTGTATTTGAGCTGATGTAATTGTTGTAATTAATAGTGCTAAACAAAACAGTTTTATCATTATCTTAGTTTATCAATTTTATCTTCCATTCTAAGCATCTGTGTTTTAATTTCTGTCACATCTTCTTGTGTAGACATAATAGTTTGTCGTATTAATTGGTCTTTCATATCGTACTCCATACGAGTAATTTCAGGATCTGCAGGTAGAGGTAATTTTTTAGCTTCTGCTATGTCAGCTTGTAACACAAACCAACCACTAATTACAGCAGCCATTGCAAACCCTATCCCTGCTAAAGTTTTTAGACTTATATTAAAAGACGTTTCTTCACTTAATTCTTTTGCCATTTTTTAAAATATTACATAATTAATACCAACACTAAAGTTGTGCCATTGTCGATTCCAATACTTATTATATCTACCTTCTATAAAGGTACCTAAACTTTTATTAAATCTATATCCAAATATAAGTCCTGCTGAATAATCTAACCACTGCCCATTGTTAAACTTGTGATAAGAATATTTATTATCTGTATCAATATGATAGGGCATTATATTACCCCAGCTATGAAACCAAAAGTCTTTTGTAAAATGATAGTAATCAAAGCCTAATACTGCAGAGTACTCTACTGTATTAGATAAAGAATTTCTTTGATCTTCTACATAGTCATCTATTACTTGTGGTATAATAACTTCTTCCCAAACTTCTTGACTATTTGCTACTACTTCTCCATTGGGTGCTGAATACTGTCCATCTAATGTTATAGTGTATCCCTCTTGAAGCGCCAAGTATGTATAATGTAATGTCCCATTGGCTAGCACCCAGTCTGCCAGGGGGTCAAACCCGTATGGCTCTGCTAGACGTTGTACTGCACCTACATTTACAGATAACTTACCTGCTTCACCTATTTTTAAACGAAAGCGTTCAGAGCTTTCAAAGTATTTTATGTCTGCAAATCCATCTTCTAAATACTCTACCTTGCTAACCCATTTATCTGCAACATATCTTACAAAATGATGCTGATTGATATAATCTATACCTAAGCGTCTTACAAAATCAGCTTCAAACAAATACTCAAAGCCATCAACTCTACCGATAGTCGCGGCATCAGAATAAGAATTCTCTGAACCATTATAAAAAGTGTTGGCTCTGTTTTCATATCCAAATCGTTTTATTTTTCTAATACCTACAGAAAATGTATAATCAAAAGGTGTTTCTATTGTTTGTTCTTCTAACGTTCCAGATGTAACTGACCATATTTGATCATCTCCTAATGATGTACCACCATTAACAGCAGCATATATAGTAGAGTACTTAAATATCTTATGCAGCCCTTGAGCATTACATGATGACGACGCTAAAGTAAAAAATACAACGTAAAATAAAACTAATACTAACCAAAATGATAAGTACGCAACATCAGGTTTAAAAAATTCCTTTAATCTTTTCATTTCTTTAATACTTTTGTAGTGCTAATATTACCTTTGTAAGTTATATTAAAATTATATATTCCTGCAGGAAGCAAGCCTACATTTAATTGATTTAATCCTTTTATAGTTTGAGACTCTTTAATTCTAATTACAAGTTTACCTGACACATCATATACTTTTATACTTACAGGACTATTTGTTAATACGTTTAATACATCGCCCATAGGATTAGGGTACATAACTATATTATGTCCTCTAAGTAAATCTCTTGTATCTAATGGACTATCCCAAGAACAGCTCCAGTATATTTGTTGGCACTTATCATCCCACTGATTATTACAGCAATAAGGATCTACCATAATAACCCAAGCATAGCATGTATCGTTTAACCAGTAAGGGGCACCAGGGCCATCAATACAACCTGCATCATATAAACAACTTCCATCATCTGTATTATACACTGCATCGTAATTATATCCAAGTGGGTCCATACAACCTTCTAACACATCTATACATCCCCCACTGTCTGTGTTAGCTAATGGGTCATAATTAAACGCTGCATTATTAGTGCATCCATAAACTACATCTATGCATGAAAAATCCTCAGTGTTTGCATTTACATTATAATTAAAAGCATTGGGGTCTGTGCACCCAGGAGTTATTGGAATACACGATCCATTATCGGTGTTAGCAATAGGATCATAATTAAATGCAATAGAATCACTGCACCCAAATATAAAAGGTATACAGTTATCGCTTGCCGTGTTCGCCTCTTCATTATAATTATACATTGTAGGATCCATGCATCCTATTATAACGGGGATGCAACTACCGTTATTGACGTTAGCGTCTATTTCAAAGTTAAATGCGAGAGGATCCGTGCACCCTAAAACGGGGTATATACAATTATCATTATTTACGTTTGCTGTACTATCGTAGTTAAGCGCTAATTGATCAGTACAACCAAAATATAAACAAGATTCATCTGCTGTATTTGCTTCAGGATTATAATTCCAAGCTTGAGTGTTCATACAGCCAACAACTACAGCTTCACAGCTTTCGTCGTCTACGTTAGCAAATTCATCATAATTAAATGCAAAGGGTGAGGTACAACCTTCTACTATCTCTATACAGCTATCATCAGAAGTATTAGCTTCAGGATTGTAGTTCAATGATTGTTCATCTAAACACCCGTATATTTTAGGTATACAGTAATCTCCACAAAAAGGAAGACCAGTGTATACTTGCCAAAAAGGAGGGGCATATGCTTTTAAAGCTCCTGCTCCATTATCTGCAAATGGATACATACCACCTTGCAAAGATACGTCACCTGCTGAGTTAATAAGTCTAAATGAGTTATGCATAGTCTGGAAAACGACTTCTGCAAGAGGAGTTTGAGGGCTAGCTATTTCAAAGTAATACACCCTTACAGCTTTATCTGTTTTTAATACTATATCAAACTCTTGAGAATAGGAACCAGGACCCATAGTATATGTACCAAGAATACTATCTTCTTGTACTACACCTATATAACAATCACCCCAACCGTCACCACCGTCATCTTCTATAATAAGAGTGTAGTTACATGTAGGTACTATCTCGTTTAATGTAGCTTCAGAACTGTAATTGAAAGAACTAGGATTAATGCAGCCTAGTGTGTGTAGTGTTTCACAGCTACCGTCATCAAAGTTTGCTTGTGGATTAAATTCTATATATGTGTTGTTTGTACAGCCATCTATTGCGGGTATATCACATTGCTGTAACCATACAGGACCAGAATATGCAGCACTACCAAAGCCTGCAGTATCTAATGCCCATAAAGTATCTAAACTACCACAAGGCTCTGCATCACCAAGTATAATAAAGTTACCATCTGTACCATCGTTGTATAAAGAACCTTCAAGCCCATCACCATATATATCACTTAATATAAGCTCTACACCTGTTTCAGGTACACATAAGTCATATACAATAGTTTGATTTGCTTCTTCATATGAGTATTCTCCTGCTACTACATTATCAACAGGTTGTCCTGTTGTTATATCTGTTAGTATCCATCCTGTTTCACCAGGGTATTGGTCTAATGTAATTTCAAGAATCATTTTAGCTTCACCGTCAGAGCAGCTTACACCAACACAACTGTTGTCATCTGCTTGCGCCCAAGGGTTAAAGTTAGGAGCTTCTGGGTCTGTACAACCAAATACAGGAAACTCGCATGAACTATCATCAATTGTTGCTTCAGGAACATAGTTTAATGCTAACATGTTCATGCATCCTGGTACAGTATCTATTGGTGTAGGGCAGTCGCCTGCATCGTAATCAAACTCTTCACAGTTAAAATTAATAAAGTTACCGTTCCAAGCATAAGCTTCGTCATCACAATAGGTATCTCCTAACCAGTTTTCAGGAGCTTCATTTCCTAGGCAATCTACAAATACAGTATCTTGAGCGTTTGCTGCTAGAGTTAATACTAATAATATATAAATTAACTTTTTCATTTTTTAGCAAATTTTTCTACTCCTGAAATTCCGAATGATCCAAGTACAACCCACACAAATGAATCGTACACAAACTCGTTTATTATTAGGTCTGTTCCTACCCAACCAGTGACAAGATCAGCAACCATTATAAGGCACATTATAGCAAACGCTATAAAACCGACAATTGCTTTCTCGTTCCAGTTATTATCGTTTTTAAATATTTCCATTATTTCTTTTTCCTTCCTCCGTGCATCATTTTTTCTAAGTTAGCCATTGCCTTTTTAAGGCCTCCCATAGCTGCTACCATTTTCTTAGGGTTATATCCCATTGTAGAAACTACACTTGGTTTTTTCTTAGCAAGTTTAGCTAAACCTTTTTGTTTAGATTTAGAAATAGCTTTACCTCCAGCCTTGTACTTTTTCATTACTTTTTTCATCGTTTTTTAATTTTTTACGATTATACTTTTTTTTATTTTTATGAACTTTTGGAGATGTCTGTTCCCAGATCTCGTCTGGCGTCAGATTAACCCATTTATAATTTTTACTCATGTTTAACATGATTTACAATGCTCAACAGTACATAGTTCTGCTAGCTTTTCATTATACATTTTTACTTTATAAGAATTTTTTTCTTTTACTGCTTCTACTAAAGATTGATACACTGAAAATACTTTTAAATATTTTGCAGACTCTTCAGCATTGCAGTCTTGTAAACTAAGTCCTGCTATAGCATTATTTACACATTCTCCAAATGATTTTTCTATACAGCTACCATCATCATAGCTTGCTTTTATATCGTAATTAGGAGCTTCTTTATCTGTGCATCCTGCATATACAGATCTTACTGTTATACTGTTAAATGTAGTTGGCATTATATACTTCTTTTTGAAATTATTGTTTTATTGTTATTTGCTACTATACTATAATCTATAGGATACATAATATTAGAATTATTTACAACTTTTACCCCAATAGTTTCAGGCTCTGTTAATATAAAAGATTCCGCATAAGTAGCTCCAGGAATTAAACTTTGATATGTTACACCATCTGAATTAAGCCCTCCTACTTGAGCTAATACTTTTCCAGTCTGAACATTAATTACCTGTACTATTACACGGTTGTAAGCATCATCTTGTTCAACTTGAGCTAATTGTACAGCTAATTTCATTTCAATTATGCCGTCTTCATCTATAATAGCAATGTTTTCACATGTTGGAGGATTAAATTCTAAAGGACTGTTTCCGCATCCAGGAACACAATCTCCATAACCTATATTTAATCCCATTACTCCTAAAGCATTACTACTAGATGATCCTCCTGATATTAAACTATGTTTAATTTGACCATTTAATTTAATTGTAAGTTTAGTATGTTTCCAAACTTCATTTTTAGTAAATCCTAAAGGTAAGAATGTATAACAGCCCATTGGAAGAGAAGATATATCTATCATTCTTCTTATTGATTCTGATAAAGTTCCACCTGCTGCATAAGTTATAAGTTCTTGGTTTGTAGATGCACTTGCAATTCCAAACGGATTTGGACTAGCTTGCTCTAAAAGATGTGTTACAGAGTCTTCACTACTATAAACAACTCTTCCTGCAGAATCATAGATTATATATCTAAAATCATTAAGAATCTCTTGAGTAAAAGTAAAGTTAGGTGAAGATGTTTGAATTTCATAAATAATACAATTAGTACATTCTTGATTCAAAAATTGATTTTCAAATAACACTGATCCATACTCGCAAGGAAATCTAGGATTTGCTAAAGAAGATTCTACACAATAGTCACAGCTAGTAAGATTTCCTCCAAAATAATTTAAAGCTGTAGGATCACAACATTTTGGAATATTTTCATTATACTGTTCTGTAACACAATCTAAACATTCAGGAAGTTCACATAACGTACAAGAATCTCCTTCTACATAAGTTGTCCATACATTAAGTGTATCGTCAATATAAGGGAAAGGAGTCCCTTGATCGTCACATCCATTAGGATAATTAGGGTTATCTGGGTTTGTACACCAGTAAGTATACTCAGTTGCTTGAGGGTTTAAACATACTTGATAAGTTTCTTGTTGATAATAAACACAATGACCGCTATCAATTGTTGCATTAGCATTGTAGTTTTTTGCATTAGGGTCTGTACAACCTACTTGTTGTCCAGCACAATCTATAAAATTACCATATGTATCTGTAGCTCCTTCATAAAAACATGATCCATCATCTGTATTAGCCGAATCATCGTAATTACATGCATTAGGATCTGTACAACCATAATACTCTGTATAAAATAAACTTGAAAAATCAATTATGTGAGAATCATCATTATTAGATCTAACTGCATAAACATAATATAATGGTTTAGCATAAGTTGAGTTTTCAAAATCTTCTAATGCTAAGTTAGCAACACCAGTTTTTAAATCGCCAATTTGATTTATAGAAGAGTAGCTAGTAGAGTGACTAGGCACGTTTACATTGTCGTAAGTATAAGGTAGCACTTTATTTCCTAGAGGATCAACAATTTGTAAATTAAGTGCAGTTATATTATTCTGAGTATTAAACCCTGTTCTAGCTACTACCTCATCAAAATTTATACTACTGCCATCACCATTAAATAAAAGATTATCTGCAGTAGCAAATCTAACTCCATTTTCAGTGTCTTCAAGGTAACCTTTAACTCTGAAGTAGTACCATCTAGTAACTCCAAAGTCACCTGAAAAACCTTGACTTTCCAAATAAATTTCGTTATCAAATCCTACTAAATTTTCTCCTTCATACTCATTACCTGAATTATCTACAACATTATTTTCATGAGTATATAAATTTTCTGCTAAAGTTGCAGGAGAAGATAAAATTAATTGTGGATCTCCTCTGTGAATTACTTGACATTTTGTTGTATAATATGGGTTATCAGTTGTAATTGTTATTTCTCCAAATTCTCCAAAATAACTATTTTCAAATGTTGGATTATTCCATATAACTGGAAGATTAAAAAAAGATTCACTAGTAGGATCAATAAATAAAACATTAGAAAGAGTTTTCTCTATTTGTTCACTAGATATTTGTTCCATATTTATTTCTCCAGGAAACACACAACCATAATTATTTATAATTGTAACACCTTCACAATTCATACTTCCTACTAAAGCTTCAGGTGGTGTTGGGTTAGGACTTAATTCCCAAGGTAACTGGGCTACGGGATCAAAACATATATGTAAATTTACAGCTCCAACTTCAGTACAACCTTCTCTTGTACAAAGATTAGTTCCATTACATACATCACACTCGTCTAAATAACGAAGAGTAGTCGATTCTGGAAATCCTGGTCTAGGTGTTAAAATATCACACCTACAAATACTTGGATTATTAACTTGCATTTCTTCTAAAGTAGCGCAATTATGACGACAATCTCCATACATTTCTTCATCATTTGCACTATTATATGCGTCAGTTATATTAGAAGCTCCTCCCCATTGATTATAACCACCGTACCCACTGCCATAAGAAGATTTAACCATGGTACAATGGCCACAAGCTGTCGCTTGACTTGCTTCTTCAAACTGAGGCGGAACCCAACTTCCATCACAAGCTTGTACAGGAAGTTCTTCTTGAGAAGAATAACATAAGCCATCTCCTCCTTTGAATGTGTCTTCACAACATCCTTGATGCTCACCTTGTGTTTGCATCTTAGAATCTTTTAGCCACCAATCATTTCTATAATCTCCTCTAGTCTCCCATCTCCAATTTCCAGAATTATCCTGGTAAGTTGGCTGATTAATAAAATTTAATACTCCTCCACAAACACCACGCATAACACCTCCTGCACATATTCCAAAATAATCTTGATAAGAAACACCGTCTGTCCCTAATCCAACTGGTGCTGCATGAGTAGTCCACCATGTTCTAAATACTCTTTCCCCATTATGAATATCTCCTATGACCTCTAATTGATCTGGCATAGTTGCTACTGGAAAACCTACTTGAGGCAAAACAAATGAACTATTTTCTAAGTTTGCGTCCGCATCAAATCCTCCTGGGTAAGTTTCTGCTTCTTGAGCATCACAAGCAGTGGCAGGATTTTCGTCTCCGTTATTAGTTACGTATCCTGTAGGCGGAGTATCTCCACAATAATAAATAGGCATATTAGGATTTCCTAAAAGATCTCCGTCTGAATCATCATATGCTATATTAGCTAAGGTAGGTGATCCATTTTCACAATTACAATACATTGGCTGAGTAGGGTCTGTTGTATTATAATTATCAGGCAATCTATAGTATACTTGAGAAGTTCCGTCTGGTTGAGTTTGTGGGACGTCATAAGGACAACCACAAACACTAGCATTTATACTATATAAACAATTATTAGGGCACCCATTATTATCAGAACCAGCAGCAGTTGTATTTCCATCGCAATCGCAGTATCTACCCTCTTTTGTATTCACAGCAGCTGTTGCTAAATGTCCATGTATACCTTTTAACAGCTCAACTTGGTTAACAATGAAAAGATCTTGAGCAATAGTACCATCACATCGACAAGCTCTTCTACTATTAGTTATAAAAACACCGTCAGGGCCTGCCAAACTGTTATCAGTAAAATCACTAAGAGGTTTACCCCCTACTGATGTGTGAGGAACAGAGCCACCACAACCACACAACTCTAAAAGTTGTGCTTCTTGTTCTTCATTTGCAGATGCATAAGAACTACCATAATAATTAGTAAAAATACTCGTCGATGCCCCTGGATATATTAAAGTATTTCTTAGTTGACCAAAATTACCATTAGTTCCAAACCATGGTGGTGTAGCAACTGGTGAACCATTTGCACAATCACAATAAGTTGAACCACTCATATTTACTCCACCTTCATCTATTTGTGTACTTCCTATAGCTCCAGAAGTATTAACATCAAAACTTCCATCACAATTACAGGCAGGAACTGGGTAAGTACAGTCGCCAGTATCTGTAACACTATCTCCCTCAAAAAATTGATGCCACCATGGTACGTCGTCTGCAGGTATAGTAGCATTTGGATTATAATTACAAGCACCAGCATCCATACAGCCTATTGTATATTGACAGTGACTAAGCGTTTCCGTAGTATATGGTAAATTTGGATCGTTCGGGTTTTCTAGTTGCCAACTTGACGATGCCTCGTAAAAAGCTATAGATTCAAGGCACAGTGTTGCATACGAACCATCTACAGCTGATGAAAGAGAAACAGAACCACCAGTTCCTTGATTTACAAGATCACTTTGTTGTACATTAAGTGGGAACCACTGCTCATTTGTACATAATAAATACTCATCCCATGCATAATTATCTGCATTTTCGTCAGTACAGAATGTACAAGCATCAACTCCTTGTCCAGATGCTTGCTCTGCTTCTTGTTCAGTTTCCCAACAAAAGCCACATGCCTCGTCTTGATAAGCCATACCAACAGAATCACAACTCCAAGTAATACAATCGCCATTATGGTTGTGCAGCATTAATACTTCATAATCAGGAGAATCAAAATAGCCTAGCATAATAGTTGGATTTGCAGAAAATTGTTGTCCATCTGGGCCTAGAATATACCATTCAAAAGGAGTCGTACACGTAGCACAGAAATTAGCTGATCCTGGTATCATGCACCCAAATACATCTTCATCTTCATCTTCTTCTATTTCTACACCCACTACTCCAGTACCACTTCCATCAGGATTTCCAGAAACTGGGTTTTTAACCCCTCCTGTTCCTATTATATCAAAAACTTCATCTTCATTTCTAGTAGCATTTACTACAAATACTGTGTGAAATGTAGAAGTATCTTTATCTATGTTTGCTGAAGCAAATATATCAGAATTACTAATTGTTACAATTTTAAAATTTTCAGTATTTGGTGTACTTAAATTTAAATTGTTTTGGTGTGTAAATCCTAATGCAACATTAAAAGAGTCTGTATTATATCCTAAAGGAATTAAAGCAATTGGTATTCCAGGTAAATTACTTGATAATTCTGTTCTAGATGGGGTACGAACACTAGAACTACCTATATTGTAAATATAAATTCTATTTTTATTAGTATCAGTATTTTCTGCTCCATTGTATGGAGTTATACCGTTTTTATTATATTTACCATAAATAGCATATAAAACATTTGCATTTTTAGAATAAAGCAAATCTTGTATAGTATCTAATTCTGAAGAAACAGTTCTTCCTCTTGAAACTACATTAGATCTATTAGTAGCAAAATTTGAATGAAGAGTTTGGAATATATATTCTCCTGTACCTACATTAAAAGTTCCTTCTACTAAAGCAGCATTTTCTCCAATATTGTTTATATAATTTGCATGAAATGCTATAGCTAATCTAGAATGAGGTCCTCCTCTAAAAGTTAATACACTGTATGCATAATAAGTATTTGCAGTAGCTGTACCATCAGTTGTATATATAAGGGTATCTACAGGAGTTTCTAAACCAGAACTTGTAAATTTCCATGCTCTTAAATATACACTATCTTCATTATACTTTGAGTAAGTAGTTAAAATCCAACTAGTAGTTACATCTAAATTAATAATAGAAAATCCTGACAAATATTGTGCTTTATCTCCTCGCGTACTGCTTTGTGCTAGTGTACCTTGTGAATAAGTTCCAGGAATTTGACCTAGATTATCTGCAAC
>CERP01006778.1_pt1 | contig 13247 bp, 15 predicted proteins | sample 530801 | NCBI WGS metagenome assembly CERP01 (sample SAMEA2620991, study PRJEB7988) | marine metagenome | biome: marine biome (ENVO:00000447); feature: surface water layer (ENVO:00002042); material: "saline water (ENVO:00002010), including plankton (ENVO:xxxxxxxx)" | depth 5 m | reverse complement strand
GCAGACAAGCATTATGATATGCAAGTAGAACTTGCTAATAAAATGTTGGGGATGTACAAAGAAGATACTGAACAAGCACTCGAAGCTTGGAGTAAGTATGTGCCCAAAGCGATTGCACCTGAAGAGATAAAAGCCCAGGCTGAAAAGCTTTATGAGTTTGTTTCAGAGAAAAAATAGTTAAAGGGGCGTTGGCCCCTTTTCCCTTTTATAGTATAATATAAGCTCATTGTAAGTTCGGAGGGAATATGAACTTTTACACAAGCGTAAACCGATATGGTAACAACATCCTCTATCGAGGATTCGAAGATGGCAAGCGTATTGATAAGAAGATACCTTACATGCCAACACTGTTTATTCCAACAAACAAAGAGACTGGATGGAATACACTACAGAACAATCCAGTCCAACCTGTCACCTTTGACACTATGCGCGATGCTAGAGACTTCATTAAGAAGTATGAAGGTGTGGACAACTTTCCAATCTATGGTACTACTAACTATGTCAATCAGTTTCTGACTGATAGATTTCCTGATGATATAAAGTTCGATCGAGACAAAGTCAATGTGACTTCTCTTGACATTGAGGTTCATTCAGAAGATGGTTTTCCGTTTGTTGCTGATGCTGCTCATCCAGTGACAGCTATTACAATGAAGAGCAACCAATCAGATACTTACTACGTGTGGGGGCTAAAAGACTATGATCCAGACAAGTGTCCCATTGAGGGAGTTACGGCAATCCATTATAAGAAGTGCAAAGACGAGATCGAGCTTCTATTGGATTGGTTATCTTGGTGGCATGATTCTCGGTATTGTCCCGACGTGGTTACTGGGTGGAATACTCGTCTATTTGACTTTCCATATCTTATCAATCGTGTAAAGAATATCATTGGTGGAGATGTCTATAAGAAGTTCTCTCCGTGGGGTGTAGTTGATCAGCGTGACATTGTCATTGCAGGTCGTACTAATATTGCATATGAGATGATGGGTATCCAACAGCTAGACTATTATGATCTATTTCGTAAGTTTGGATATGCATATGGTACACTCGAATCATATAAGCTAGATCATGTAGCTTTTACTGTTCTTGGAGATAAGAAGCTCTCGTTCGACGAGGTAGGCAATCTACAGAACCTCTACAAGCAAGATCATCAACTATACATTGACTATAATATCAAAGATGTTCAGCTCATCGATCGACTTGAGGAGAAGATGGGTTTGATTACTCTTGCCATGACTATGGCATATCGGGGTGGTGTTAACTACAGCGAGACGTTTGGTACTACATCTATCTGGGACTCAATTATCTATCGTCTGTTGACTAAAGATCAAGTTGTAGTCCCTCCAAAGATTCCAAAGTCAAAAGAAAAGTATCCAGGAGCATATGTAAAAGATCCTATGACTGGTAAGCATGATTGGGTATGTTCATTTGACTTGAACTCTCTATATCCTAACATTATTGTTCAATACAATATGTCACCTGAGACTATTATTGAGAATGAACCTATTGCTCAGTTAAAATCTACCTACAAGATGACTGAAGAAGAATTAGAAGATTATCCCGATGGTTGGAAACCTTTACCTGTAAATGTGGAGAATCTTCTTGGTAACGAACAAGTTAGTCCCTCAGCTGATTTAATAAATGTGTCTGAGGGAAGAGCTGTTTCGGCTACTGGATTAAAGTTTAGGGCTGATAAAGAAGGTATTATTCCCAGAATCATTAAGCAGTATTATGATGAACGTCGACTAATTAAGAACCGTATGTTGGAAGCAACACAAGAGTATCAGTCTGCTCCTACCAAGAAGTTAGATAATGAGATTGTTACCCTTGAGAACAACCAAATGGCTATTAAGATTCTTATGAACAGTTTGTATGGTGCTCTAGGAAACAATTACTTTAGATATTATGATCGCCGGATGGCTGAAGCTATCACTACATCTGGTCAGTTGTCTATTCTGTGGGCCGAGAGAGCTCTCAACCACGAGATGAATAAATTATTGCAGACTGATAGTGTAGACTATATTATTGCTATTGATACTGATTCATTGTATGTTAATATGCATCCACTCATTAATCAGCTTAAGCCAGAGAAGCCTGTTGACTTTCTTAACAAGATATGTAAGACTCACTTTGAGAAGATACTTGCAGAATCATATCATAATCTACATGGTAGAATGCATTCGATGTATAACCGTATGGAAATGGCCCGTGAGGTGATTGCTGACAAGGCTGTATGGATTGCTAAGAAGCGTTACTTCATGCAAGTGCATGATAATGAAGGTGTCCGTTATGCTGAGCCTAAACTAAAGGTTATGGGTGTTGAGGCTGTTAAGTCATCGACACCTCAGGTCTGTCGAGATAAGTTTAAGCTGATCTTCAACATTATCCTTAACGAAGGTGAGGATGCGACACAGAAGTTTGTTGCTGACTTCAAGAGTCAATTTAAGAAGCTCGGGCCCGAAGAGGTGTCTTTCCCTCGCGGCGTATCTGATATAGACAAATGGTACGATCGTAAAACTATTTACAAGAAGGCTTGTCCTATCCACGTACGAGGAGCTTTGCTGTATAATGATCAGCTTAGCAAAAAGGGACTAAATAACTATGAGACAGTTAAGAATGGCGAGAAGATCAAGTTCTGTTATCTCAAAACACCCAACCCAATAAAAGAGAATGTGATATCATATTCACTGAACTTACCTAAGGAGCTTGACCTTCACAGATTTATCGACTATGATAAGATGTATGAGAAATCATTTGTTGAGCCTATTCGTAACATTCTTGATGAGATTGGTTGGGAGGTAGAGCCTACTGCAACGTTGGAGGACTTCTTTGTATAATGTATTCATTGACTGTATTCAAGTCCCCTAGATGGTGGGACAAAGAGAATAGATTTGTATATGATAATAAGACCCATCGACGGATGGACTTTGACTCATGGGACAGATTTACAACCTTTTTAAGTAAGCTAAGCGAGAGGCCTTTAGATGGTAAACAAGATGCAGAACTTATTTCGCCGGCTATATTTAAACCTGATACTACTAGAAAGAACGACAATGTCATTTCTTGGGCAGGTTGGGCTGCTGTTGACGTTGATGATGTTCAAATTGATAGGGGTATTTTAGAAAATGAGCTTTGCAACCGTTTTGGTCATTGGACCTACATTTGTTACTCTACTGCTAGCAGTACCGCTGCTGTTCCTAAGTTTCGTTTGGTTTTTCAACTTAGCGGTGAAGTGCCGCAAGATCGAATCAGACACTTCTGGTATGCACTCAATAAGGAGTTGGGCGATATCGGAGATGAACAGACTAAGGATTTTGCTCGTATGTATTATATTCCTGCAAGGTACGCTAATGCTGATAATTTTCTATTCAGTAACAACGCTGATTCTATTGATGTCGATTATGTACTAGCCCGCTGGCCATATGATCACAAGCGCAATGCTAAGGATTTTATGGATAGATTACCTCCAGCATGGCGGGAGCAGATTGTAGAGTATAGAAAGGGAAAGCTAGACAATACATCGTATGTTTGGAGTGGATATCAAGATTGTCCATTCTGGCCAAAGAAGCTGGCAGTAGAGTATATGACAATCTCTTCGACTGGTTGGTATCGACAAATGTATCGTATTATGATTGCGGTAGCTGGTAAGTCTGTGGAGAAAGGCTATCCCATCACCGCAACGCAAATAGTAGAGCTGTGCCGACAATTTGACGGCGAGACTGGGAATTGGTATGAGAATAGACCTATGGAAGTAGAAGCCAATAATGCATTAGAGTATGCATACAAGCATGGAGTTATCCAATAATGTTGCCTGATCAAATGGAAGCTGAGAAGAACAGAAAGATAATTGTTTCTCAAAGTAAAACTATAGAAATGTTACAGCAAAACGTAAGAGATCTACAAGAACAATTAAACAATGCTCACGTTCGTATTCGGGAATTGTCAGATAATAAGTTATGAGAATTATTGCCGGACCATGTCAACATGAAACATTAGAGCAATCGTTAGAGATTGCTGAAGAGTGTAAGCGTGTATGCGATTCATTGAATATCGAATACATCTTTAAAGCATCATACGACAAAGCCAATAGAAGCCATATTGATGGGCCCCGTGGTAAAGGTATGATCAAGACTATACAGGACTTCTCAGAGATGAAGAAGACTTTTCCTGATGTTAAGATCCTTACTGATGTACATTCAGAAGATGATATTCACATAGTCGAGCCTTTTGTTGATGTAATACAAATACCAGCATTTCTATGTAGACAGACAGATCTATTGCTAACTGCCTGTCTAACAGGTAAGATTGTTAACATCAAGAAAGGTCAGTTCTTAGCACCATGGGATATGCATGGTGTTCTCTCTAAGACAAAAGAAGCTGAAGAAGTCTGGATCACAGAAAGAGGTACAAGTTTTGGATACAATACTTTGGTTGTTGATTATACTGGGATTCAGTATATGCTTGACTATTACGATGTACCTGTTGTTTTTGATGTTACCCACGCTGTCCAAAAACCAGGAGGAAGGGGGAAATCGAGTGGCGGTAATCGTGATTACGTCCCAGGTCTTGCTCGCGCTGCCTCTGCTATGGGCGTTAAAAACTTCTTCCTAGAAGTACACGCAGATCCTGATAATGCTCCAAGTGATGGGCCCAATATGTTAAGGTTAGAAGATTTTGAAAGGACAGTGTATGACATCAACCGCTATTCTTATTCCGGCTAGATACAACAGCTCTCGTTTTCCCGGAAAACCATTGGTTGAGTTAGATGGTATTCCTATGGTTGTCAGGGTTTATAATGAATGTAAAAAATCCGGAATGCCCACCTTTGTACTAACAGATGATATGCGAATCTATAATATGTTCGGGCCCAGCAAATGTTGGATTGATCTCACAGACTATGATAATGGCACAGCGCGCTGTGCAGGTGCAATCAATAACTCCTTTTTTGAAGAGTATGATCAGTTCATTAACGTGCAAGGTGATATGCCAGATGTTACCGTAGAAATGATCAAACGTGTTAAGAGTATCATACCACAAAGTGGTGTGGCTACAGCTTGGACGGAAATGAAAAAGTTGTTGCAATCCGATCCAAATACAGTTAAACTGGTACACAACAATGTATATGCACATTGGTTTGGTAGAGGAATGACATATGGATCACAACACCTGGGGATCTATGGATATACACACAAGGCCTTATCGCGATATCCTCTATATAAACAATCACGGCATGAGGAGCTTGAAAAATTAGAGCAGCTTCGTTGGCTAGATAACAATTGGAAAATAGCTGTTACTAGAGTAGATTTTAATGGTGTTGAGATTAACACACCAGATGATGTAGATAAGTGGAAGGAAAACAATGAAAGCGGGTAAAGTATGGGGTATGACACAACTCATTGAAGCCAATGGTGCTTTAGAGTTTCATCGTATTGAAATGGAAGAAGGTGGTGTGTGCTCAAAGCATTTACATCGCTATAAGTGGAATGGGTTCTATGTAGAGTCAGGTAGAATGCTTATTCGTACATGGCAACGTGATTACGATTTAGTTGATGTTACTATTCTTGATGAAGGTGATTATCATAAAGTTAAGCCAGGTCTTTATCATCAGTTTGAATGCTTAGAATCAGGTGTGGCATATGAGCTGTATTGGGCTGAGTTTAATCACAACGATATTGAACGTGAAAGCATTGGATTCCATCACGATGATGATATCGACTTGGAAATAGATAGAGATGAAGATGGCCCAGTCATTTACAAAACCTAAATACATATTTGATGTTGATGGAACTTTAACTCCTAGCCGCAGCGCGATTGATAAAAAGTTTGCCCAATGGTTATCGGATTTTTGTGATAATAACGATTGCTATTTTGTTACAGGATCGGATAAGCCAAAAACCATTGAGCAAATTGGTGAAACAATATACAATAAAGCCAAATACGTATTTCAATGCGCTGGCAACGAGATGTGGAGAGGAGATGTTTTATTAAGTAGTGGTGTGCTTGAACTATCAGCTGATCTAAAACAACACTTGGCCAATATTTTAGAGCAAAGTTCTTTCAAGCATAAGACAGGTAGAAATCATATTGAACAGAGATCTGGACTTGTTAACTTTTCCATTTTAGGAAGACCCGCAGGTTCAATGACAAGGGATCTCTATAAAAAGCATGATAAGTTTACTAACGAACGATATATAATCTGCCAAGAGTTAGGTTTTGATTATGACAGCTATCAGTTCTCTGTTGCAGGAGATACAGGAATTGATATTACAACCAAAGGTATGGATAAATCACAAATACTAAAACATTTTTCCGATACTGATATTTTATACTTCTTCGGAGATAAAACAGGATCGGGTGGTAATGATCACGAAATAGCTCTTGCAGTACACGATCGATTAGGGTATAATAGAGTATTCTCCATAGAAGGTTGGCGGCACACGTGGAATATACTTAAACATGAGAGAGAATTATGGCATATGTAGTAGATTTCGATAGAACAAAAAAAGTGGGTTTAATAGGTAAAGGCACCGCAGGAGTTCTCACCTTTCTTCAAAATTTTGTAGAAGATAAAGTTGATCCTTGCCGCTGGGAAGAACATGACGCAATAAAATCAAACATAGAGTGGTACTATGATAGTAGTGTGGAAACACAACCAGTGGGAGAAGGATCAACTTTTAGTTTGCCACGGCTCATTACAAAATCATTGGGATTGGGCTGGGAAGAATGTGTAAACTTTTTGGATGCTACACCCAAAACGGGAATATATTATCATAACTTTGGACCTGATGATTATTTTCATGAATTTAGTTTGAGTGGTGCAGCGTTACACTTTAATGCAAAGAAATTACAAAGTTATGTGTTTGAAAGATTCCAGAGAAATTCATTTTTAGAATTTAAAGACGGCAGCGTCAATCCTGATGATATAGACGCAGATTATATTATTGATTGTTCAGGTAAACCTAAAACTATTGACGAAGAAGAATACCACATTCCCGAATTCATCTCTGTAAATGCTGTACATGTAACTCAGTGTTATTGGGATGTTTCTGAATTTCAACATACGAAAACAATTGCTCGGCCATATGGCTGGGTGTTTTTGGTTCCCTTGGTCAACAGATGTAGCGTTGGATATCTTTACAACAAAGACATTAACACGTTAGAAGAAGTTAAACAAGACGTTGAAAATATATTTGATGAATATGGATTAACACCATCGGCCGATACAAATAGTTTTTCTTTTGATAACTATTATAAGAAAAAAGTCTTTGATGGTAGAGTTTTGCATAATGGAAACAAAGCATTCTTTCTTGAGCCTATGGAAGCTACCAGCATTGATAGTGTGTTTGCAATTAATAGATATTTTTCTAATGAAAGGATCTTGGACGAAGAATTCTTCAACGATCGTTGCAGAACCTGGTTTGAGGATTGCGAGTTAATTATTATGATGCATTATGCAGCGGGATCTGAATGGAATAATGAGTTCTGGGACTACGCAACGGAACGAGGAAATAAGTGTTTAGAGAAAGCGATGGTTAACGATAGACGCAAATTCAAACTATCTCTGTGCGAACCTTTGAGCGTATCACCTCATGGTTACCAAACAACTAGACAGAGTATCTTTAAAGCTAGAAACCAGGAGATAGGCCCTTGGGGCCTGGCTTCAATTCGACAAAACGTACATGGATTGGGATTATCATCGATATGGCAACTATAGGATTTACCGCTTCAACTTTTGATTTACTACATGCGGGTCATATTTCTATGCTGAGGGAGGCAAAAACTATATGTGATTATCTCATATGTGGTATACAGGTTGATCCATCACTAGATAGATCTGAAAAAAATGCACCAGTGCAAACACTAGTTGAGCGGTGGACTCAGCTCCAAGGTGTTAAATATGTGGATGAAATAATTCCATATCAAGATGAAAAAGATTTAGAAGACATCTTGACTTTATTTACTATTAATGTTAGAATAATAGGAGAAGAGTATAAAAAAGCCGCTAAATTTACTGGCAGGGCGATTTGTGCTAAACGAGGTATAGAAATATATTACAATAAAAGAGACCACAGATTTTCAACAACGGATTTGCGTAAAAGAGTTTACGAAACCGAATTAAAAAAGGATGTTCCAAACGATGTTAGATAACAGTACAAGCAGTCAAGGTGGAGATCTTGAACCTGTAGTGAAAAGAAGAGAGCAAAAGCTCAAACTAGGTCTGATTGGCCAAGGATTTGTTGGTAAAGCTGTAGACCACGCATTTACTAATGATAACATTGAAAAGATGGTTGTGGATCCAAAATATTCGCAAAATACTTTGAAGGATTTGTGTGAGTGGCAACCCAACCTTACATTTATTTGTTTACCAACACCATCTGATGTTGATGGATCAGTAAATACTAAAGATATTGATGATGCTGTAATGAGATTGATTAACTTAACAGATTCATTTATCGTTATCAAATCAACCATTCCACCCAATGTAATTGATCGATTAACTAGAATTGATACACGAATTGTTTATGAACCTGAGTTTCTTACAGAAGCAAATGCCAAGGCAGATATGTTGGATGCTCGATTTAGAGTGTTTGGTGTTCAAGATCAGAACGCTGGACAATACTTAGAAGGCGTGTATAATAATTTCTCGCTTTGCAGCCCTGCTCAATGTTTAATGATGGCACCAGTAGAGGCAGCATTCTTCAAATATGCTGTTAACAATTTCTTAGCAATGAAGATTACATTTATGAATCAGCTGAAAGCTGTCATGGATGAATATGGTGGTAACTACAATGCTTTGTCCCGAGCGCTGATGGCAGATCAAAGACTTGGATATTCCCATATGCGGATTCCAGGAACAGATGGCAAGCCAGGTTTTGGTGGCTCATGCTTTCCAAAAGACTTGTCTGGATTTATCAACTTTGTTGAAAAAGAAACTTCTGTTGACCCAAAGCTGCTAAAGGTAGTACGCTCAATTAATAATGAAATTCGTGGTGAGTATCCACTATCTGAACGGGAGAAAGAACAAAATGTCAATTATGGACAAACTGAAAAAGAACAGCAAGATCAAGACAACGGAAGTCCTAAGCCAAAGTAAGTTCTTTACAGAAAAAGATATGACACCAACTCAAGTGCCCATGGTCAATGTGGCACTGTCTGGATCTGTGGATGGTGGAGTGACTCCAGGACTAACAGTCCTGGCTGGTCCATCTAAGCACTTCAAGACTTCCTTTGCACTACTGATGGCTGGAGCATACTTAAAGGCCCACCCAGACGCCGTTATGTTGTTCTATGACAGCGAATTTGGTAGCCCGCAATCATACTTCGAGCAGTTTGGTATTGATACTGGTCGCGTGCTTCACACTCCTATAACAAATGTTGAAGAGCTAAAGTTTGATATGATTGGACAGCTTGAGGGGTTAGATCGTGATGATAAGGTAATTATTGTTATTGATTCTATTGGTAACATGGCATCCAAGAAAGAACTAGAAGATGCTCAGAATGAAAAGTCTGTTGCTGATATGTCTCGTGCTAAGGCTCTCAAAGGCCTGTTCCGTATGACTACTCCTTATCTTACCATGAAAAGTATTCCTTTGATTGCTGTCAACCATACGTATAAAGAGATCGGATTGTTCCCAAGAGATATTGTTGGTGGTGGTACTGGGATCTACTATAGCGCAGATAATATTTGGATTCTGGGACGTCAGCAAGATAAGAAAGGTACTGAGATTCAAGGTTATCACTTTGTAATTAATGTGGAGAAAAGTCGTTATGTTAAAGAAAAGTCTAAAATTCCTATTACTGTTTCCTGGGATGGTGGTGTCCGTGAGTACTCTGGCCTGCTCGATTGTGCTCTTGCTGGTGGCTATGTTACTAAACCTTCTAACGGCTGGTATGCTGTGGTCGATAAAGATACTGGAGAAGTTGGACCTAAAGTTCGGTACGATGTCACTAACGACAAGTCATTCTGGGATCCAGTCTTTGCTGATACAGATTTTAAAGAATTCTTGAAGAAGCAATATAGCATTGGCTATCAGTCATTAGTTGATATGGATGAAATTGTGGAGAATACGGATGGTTAAGATTCCTAACATGCTAGAAGAGAACATTGATTATGAACTTGTACCAGCAGCTGAAGAACATTGGCACATACGGGTAAAGCAAGGTGAGTTTATTGAGTGTACGCTTAGTTTTGGTGCTATTAAAGTTGATGAAGTAGGTGATAAACTAAACTTTGACTTTACGCTACATTCAACCCCTGATCCTGAATTGACTGTTGACAGTATTGACTTGCAACGCTATGCTGGTAAGATATTGGAAAGTATACTTGTTAACAATTTGAATGAGATGGAAAAGAAGTGAGCAATATCGAACAAGTTATCTTACGGAATGTTCTGACTAATGAGCAATTCATGCGTAAGGTTCTACCGTTTATAAAACCAGAATACTTTCAAGGAGTATATAACCAGCTTTTTAAAACTGCTGGAAAGTTTGTTGGTAAGTATAACAAACTACCCACCCTTGATGCATTTAAGATTGAGGTTGATCAAAGCGATAAGTTTAATGATGATCAGTATCAAGCTGCAATGGAAATATTACCAAATATTTTCTCAGAGGAAACTTCTGATGAGAAATGGCTAGAAGACACTACAGAGAAGTGGTGTCAAGATAGAGCGATCCATAATGCGATTATGGAATCCATCACAATTATTGATGGTAAGCATAAGACCCTTACAAAAAATGCTTTGCCGGATCTGTTAACAAAAGCTCTAGCCGTTACTTTTGATCCATCGGTGGGTCACGATTACATTGATGATGTTGAGGATCGTTATGACTTTTATCACATGGATGAAGAACGGATCTCCTTTGACCTTGATTACTTTAACATAATTACTAAAGGAGGGCTTCCCAATAAAACTCTCAATATCTGTCTTGCTGGCACTGGTGTGGGTAAGTCATTGTTTATGTGTCATGTTGCTGGTAATGTTCTAAGCCAAGGAAGAAATGTACTATATATTACCATGGAAATGGCTGAGGAGCGAATTGCTGAACGCATAGATGCTAATCTGCTAAACATACCATTGGATCAATTGCAACATATATCTAAACCAATTCTAACAAGTAAGGTAGAAGATATTGTTTCTAAGACTAATGGTAAGTTGATTATAAAAGAATATCCTACAGGAGCTGCTCACGCTGGACATTTCAGAGCTCTACTCAACGAACTAAAACTAAAAAAGAACTTTGAACCAGAGATGATCTTTATTGATTATCTCAATATTTGTTCTTCAAGTAGAATGAAAGGTATGGGAGGATCGATCAATTCATACACCTACATTAAAGCAATTGCTGAAGAGCTACGAGGCCTTGCGGTTGAGTTTGACGTACCGATCGTCTCTGCAACGCAAACGACTCGTTCTGGTTTTACTTCGTCGGATCCTGGGCTTGAAGACACGAGCGAGTCTTTTGGACTACCCGCAACCGCAGACCTCATGTTTGCCTTGGTATCCTCAGAAGAGTTAGAATCATTAGGTCAAGTAATGGTTAAGCAGTTAAAGAATAGATATAATGACCCGAATAACAAGAAAAGATTTGTATTGGGTATTGACAGATCGCGTATGAGGTTATATGATGTAGACAATCCAGAGGAAGGTGTCGTAGATGACACACCCGCGTTTGACAAGTCACAAGTGAATGAGCGATTCAAAGATTTTAAAATGGAGTAGAAGATGTCAGTAAATAGGAATTATAAAAAGACGAGTATTGGACAACGTAACGTAAAAATGTCAAGTATGAATAAAAGTAAGAAGCGTGGTTTTAAAAAGTATCGGGGTCAAGGTAAGTGATGCATGCACGTCTCATATCCTATAGCCAACCCTCTGGTCGTATCCACGCAGGAGAACTTGCACTGGAGGGGCTTGATAACATCCAAGACCTCATCGCATACGCAGCGCGTGTCTCCAATCCAGCCAACCAGGCTAACACCAAAACAACGCCAAAGCTACTTGACTATCTCATCAAGCACAAACACTGGTCACCATTTGAAATGGCCAGCGCATGCATTGAAGTCACAACAACAAGAGATATTGCAAGACAGCTCCTGCGACACAGATCATTTTCATTTCAAGAGTTTTCTCAGCGGTATGCTGACATCAACGATCTTAGTGATGACTTTGTTATAAGAGAAGCCCGATTACAAGATACTACCAATCGTCAAAATTCTATTGAGACAGACGATGTTGCTATCAAAGCCTGGTGGCATGCCCAACAAACTTTTGTAATCGAGCATGTAAGGAGGATTTACGATGAAGCTATTGAAAAAGGAATTGCCAAAGAGCAAGCCCGCGCAATTTTACCTGAAGGTAATACAGTATCTCGTCTCTACGTTAATGGTACTATTCGCTCCTGGATACATTATGTTGAGTTACGTTCGGCAAATGGAACCCAAAAGGAACACGCAGAGCTCGCGGTACAAATCGCGAGAGCAATAAGTAGCATATACCCTAAAGCAACGGAGTTTGTAGATGACGGAACTAACGCTTCGTAACAAAGACATATTAAAAAAACTTGATTATGTTAAAACAACTGTTCTTAATTCTAACATAAAAGAGCTATCAAAAACCAAAAGAATGTTTAGTCCTTCCGATGCAAAAGAAAATGGTGAGAAGTATTTAACAGAAGAGTGGTTGAAAAAACACATGAATAGTGTGACTCACAAAGGGTTTCCTGTTGAGCATTACTCGACCCCAATTGATAATGTCCAATATTCTGATCCACTGATTAAAGAAGTTAATCAGTATGCTAGAGAAGATTTTGTATCTGAGCTAGGTGGTAACAGCAGTGCTGTTTTTTTGTATTATCCACCTGGTGGTTTTGTGGGATGGCACACTAACCAGAACAATTCTGGCTATCAGTTTATTTTTTCTTGGTCGGAAAAAGGCGATGGTTATTTTCAATATTATGATAAAAAGACAAAGGAAATAGTTAAGCTGCAAGATGAAGCGGGTTGGAATGGTAGATACTATCACTTTGGAGATGATGACCCAGATCATTGTTGGCATTCAGCATACACTAATGTTCCTCGAATGACTATTTGTGTATTGTTCAGGTGGTGGGACAAACCGCATCAAAAAGAGTTAATATTATCTATGAAAGACCAGTTGATAGAAGAAATAGAATCGGAGGATTAAATGGGTAAAAAGCTTTCAACATATTATCATGATAATGAAGAAGAATATTGTGAAGTACACATT
>CERP01052840.1_pt1 | contig 13330 bp, 14 predicted proteins | sample 530801 | NCBI WGS metagenome assembly CERP01 (sample SAMEA2620991, study PRJEB7988) | marine metagenome | biome: marine biome (ENVO:00000447); feature: surface water layer (ENVO:00002042); material: "saline water (ENVO:00002010), including plankton (ENVO:xxxxxxxx)" | depth 5 m | reverse complement strand
ACGTCTTGGTAAGCGTAGTCCATGCACTGAAGTAGGGCCGCTCCAATGTCGCAGTGCAGCACATGCTTTAGGTGAGGGGCCGGCGCTGGTGATTCCGGCAGTCTCAGGATCCCTGCCTCCTCAATCTTTCTCGACGAGCTCCCTGATTCGTCATTCTCGAATCGCTCTAAATCGTCGCGAAGGTCTTGGCACTCCGCAGGGATTGCGATCCGTCCATCTCCCAGCATGGACAGCAGGATACCCCATCGGCGTTGTATCCGGTCTCGCGTCGTTGGTGTCTTTGCCACCATCGATCCATATCTCTCCTCCAGTGCGTCCCCCAGTCCGGCTGCTAAGTTTGAGTAATCAACAACGATGTAGGTGGGCAGATACTCTTGGATCATCACATCGAGTTGAGCGATCTGAGCCTTGATCCATCCCTCTGCGGTGACCGGGTCTCCCTCGCTTGGACCGTACCAATACTCAGCGCGGAGGACGTCGGCGCCGAATCCACCAACGCGAGCGACCACGACTCCTGTAGGATTTCGGTTGAGTCCTGGGTCAATGCTCACCACGATTGGAGCGTGTCCTGGAGTCACTGGCCCAACGATTCCAGTGCGCATGATTAGATCGTCAGCAATCGCGCGAGCATGCGACTTTGCAAACTTGCACTCGTACCATCGTCCCCATGCCTCCGGTCCCATGATGTCTTGCACGTCTCGCAGGTCCGGAGGGAGGATGCGATCGGGAAACTCAGACCAGATGTCCAGCTTCACCATGGCGAACTTCGCGCGGCGCTGCTCCCATGTGATGCCGGGATCTCCGTCTACGGGGCCGCTCCCATGCCAGAAATGCCACCACCAATCCCCCTTGAATGATGAGTTTCCGACCATGACGAACTTCCGCCATGGAGCCCCAGAGGCCACGGAAACACCCTGTTGAAAGATGTCCTCCGGGTTATGTTTATTGCTCGCGATTTCATCGGGGATAGTGTGACCGCTCAGCCCTTGGATAGAGTCAGGGTTGCCAGCATGAGCGTGGATCTGCTTCCCGTTTGCCAGCATGATCCTCTCTGTTGATCCCAGCTTCGGATCAAAGATGTTCTGATCAGCGGTGTTTGATGTCAGGCCGACATTGAACGTCGACAGGATGCGAGAGGATCGCTTGGTAAAGTCCTTCGCATGCTTCAGGGTCTGAGATGCAAGCTGGACATCATCGGCGGGGATGTGAATCTTGCGCCCGTTGTCATCTGTCCAGTTCACGCCCTGGGCTAGCATCTGGGCAGCGTATCCGATCGCGGTTGTCTTTCCTCTCTGACGAGCTCCCAGAATGGCAACGAATCGATTCCTCATGATGGTATCGATCAGAATCTTCTGATGCCTCCGCAGCTTCCTAGTCCACCACACATCGTGGACGCGTTGACGCGTGGACGTCATAGGGCACCATCAATCTCGCTGCTGATTTCCTCATCACTTGGAGGGGATTGGTTCTGCAAAACTCCCTTTGGAGCAAATGCCGTAGGCAGCCCCTGGCGTCCCTTAAGGCTAAGGGTTGCCCATGCCTGCATCTGCCTTTCACACCCCAGAACAAGCCTAGTCTTTACCTCGACATCAAGAGCATCATCACTCTTTAACCCCTCCTGCATCGCAAGGAGGCCATCTATTCGAGTCCTGTAAAACTGCTGCTGATACGAGTCTCCAGCGAATGCAGACGCGCGGATGAGTTGATAATCTGCCTCATCAAAATTGCGATGGATGATCCCTTTCGCTGCCTCAAGCGCCTTGATGGCCGGCGCCATTTTAATTTTTTTATCCGTGACGAGTTCGTCCAGGATAATCATCGGAGGAGCGCCGTCCGTTAGCCTTTCAACGGCATAGTTCCTGGCCGTTGTCGCGTTCATTCTTGCCATGCTGTCCCTGAATCGTTAACAATCTGAGCCCAAGGGTTGCGCATTGTTTATGCTTAAGCAACACTCCGCCCGTTATTTGCACCATCCGGATTGCTCAGTGGCAGACAGTGGAAAGCGTCGCGGCGGCCTATTGGGGCTCCTCGGCATCAAGGCCCAATCAAAGCCCGCATTGCTGGATCACAAGGCCGATCGCTCAGTTATTGGAGACGATCCCGCGGCGCTTCACTCCACGCTCCCTTTCGAGTGGGGGCCTAGTGCTGGATGGCTAGACCCAAACACTCAGTTTACTCCGACATATCTACACGGGAACTCTTCGAGCCCTGGCAAGCTGCTCGAAATCCGCAGGACGGATGAGGTCATCGGCCCAGCCGTTGACGCTCGCAGGGAGTTGATGGCTTCGTTTGATTACGAGGTGAGGCCGCGCCCGAGGATGCTGCATAACGCTAGGGCTCAGCGAGTGGCGATCCAGGTTGGAGCACGTCTTGACTCAATGCCAGGAACGTCCCTGCCATGGTGGATGTCTGAGACCTATGATCACTGGTTTACATCAGGATTCTCCCTGGATGAGATCGTCCTTGATCAGCTTGATCGTCTGACCCTGGCCCACATTCGTCCGGGACTTGTTCAGCGCTTTGACCCTGACGCCACGGGGAGGGGCTTTTCGTCTGCCATCATCCGGACGCGAAGAGGACAGACGCCGATCGCTCAATCAAAGCTGTCCTATATAGCCCGCAATCCGGAGCCTGGAGAGTTCCGGGGTCAGTCTGGTATCCGATGCATGATCGCAACGGCGGAGACATCGCTACAGCTTTACTCTGCGCTGCTCCAGTCGATCCGGCTGTCGATGGGATTCCCTTACTTGTCAGAGAGTGACAAGCCTGGACTCTTGACGACGGCCGACAAGACCAACGCGATGAAGGCAATGAGCAAGCTGCTCCGGGGAGAGTCTGATCTGGCATTCTTCGGCAAGAAGATTGAGCCCCAGATCTTGAGTTCTCAGACGCCGGCAATGCAGCAGTTCGGACCACTGGCCCAATTCGGCGTGGAGCGTAAGCAAGCGGCCGCTCACTCAGCGCTCAGCAATCTCGGGATGCGTGGCGTAGGGTCTAGATCCCTGGGCGAGACGGTAAATGACGCAGACATGCGCAGGCTCCGAGCCCACCTTGATATCTTCATGCGTACCGTATCGGGAGATCACCACCTATGCGGGACGCTGATGCGGACGCTTACGGAGATGGAGGGAGAGCATCCAGACCTAGCTCCGGAGATTGTGATCAGGTGGGACGATGGGACCGCTGAGCGCAAGAGTCGCGAGCACATCGCGCTAGTCGCAACACTCGTCAAGGATGGCGTCCTGTCCAAAACACCAGCGCTCAACGAGTGGCTCCGTCAACAGTTGCAGGTGCCTAATGTCTGAGATCAACACTAAGCCGCCGATCGGGGCGCGAGAGTCCGCGGAGAGGGGGCTGGAGCTCCGTAGAGAGCACGGGCGCGGAGGGACGGCCGTGGGGGTCGCTAGGGCTCGCGATATCTCAGACGGTGACAGCCTAAGCCGTGAGACCATCGGACGCATGGTGTCGTTCTTCGCTCGCCATCAAGGCAACGATCGCAGCGACAAGACAGGGGCCGCATATATCTCTTGGCTCCTATGGGGCGGCGATGCTGGCAAGCGCTGGGCAGATCGGAAGCTGAAAGAGTTTGAGGCCAAGACGTCCAACGTGGCAGCGATGGCTGGAATATCTGCCGCAGAGCGTGAGATTGTGGAGACCGTCCGCGTACACATCCTCCCCATGCAGGTGACTGAGTTCGTCACTGAGTCAGGGGATTCTCTCATGGTCGGAGGCCCTGACCTTGTCCCCGAATATCATGCTGGCATTGTTGCCGATATGGACGCCCGAGGGGATACATACATCCCCCAACTAATAGAGCACTCCGGCGCCGCGGTTGGAATGGTCCGGACTGCGGAGCTAGACGACGACGGAATCAGCCTCATTGTTGACCTCTGGTCCGAAGGCGTTGACGCGCGATTTGGGCGGGACTTCGTTTCTGCCTATTGGCAGTTTGGCGACATCGGAGAAGATGGGCGGCCTATGACGGCCCGTATCATAGAGTCCAGCTTTACGCCTACTCCTCAATTCTCACTTGCGCAAAAGCCTGTTTCTGAACTAGACACGATCAACGCAGAAACTAGCGCATTGTTTCCGATAGCGGCGACGATGCGGATTGCGCTCCCAACCCAAGAGTCAACAATGACAGCAGAAGAGATGCTTGAGCAACTTCTAACGCTTGACGGTTTCGCGGAGGCTATTCGCGAAGTTGTCCGCACCGAGATGGATGCAGAGCCAGAGCCAGAGCCAGAGCCAGAGGCAGAGGCAATGATGATGGACGGCGACGAAGAGCACGCCGACGAAGAGCACGCCGAGGCATCTGACGGCGCTGATCAGGATGACGGCGATGACTCAAGTGAGTCCGTGGCAGCTTCCACGATTCGCTCTCTTGATGCCATCGCTGACAGGCTAGAGCGACTTGAGAAGGCCAATGCCGTCAAGGCTGGTCTCCGAGGCCAGCAGGCAACAATGCCGACGGCTAGCACGCCCGACGATGTCCCAAAGGAGATTGGCGCTCGCGTCCTCCATTATATCAAAAATGAGGGTCTCAGCCGCGCTGCTGCGGTTAAGGCCGCTCAAAACTACAAAGGAGCCTAATCATGGCAATCGCATACTGGGACGGCAACCAAGCAAGCGGGGAGGCCCTTACGGCCGGCCGTGTTGTGACGATGTCGTCTGGCACCATTATCCACGCGGACACGCCAGCAACGCTGCCTCTGGGCGTCGTGCTTCACGACTGTGCCAGCGGGGACATCCCCGTTGTCTTGATCGAGGGGACGGTCAATGTGATCGTTGAGACATCGAATACTCCGAGCGCTGGCGAACTCTTGCGGGTCGCTAACTCGGTCGCTGCGGGCAAGGCAGCGGAGGCAAGCGCCACAGCAATTGCAGCCACGATCGGCGACGTCGCATTTGAGTGGGTGTTTGGGCGCTGCGTTCAGGACACGGCCGACGAGGGCGCGTCTGGGGACAACATGGTGCGTGCGGACATCTTCCGTCAGCCGCTTCTCAACATCTACGACGCATCCTAATAGAGGCACCTCATGGGTTCATTTGATCACAGTGAAGCGCTTGCGGAGATCCTCCCCGGACTCTTCAAGGCGTACACATCCGGCCAGGGAGACTTGGCACCATTCTTCAAGTTGGCGCCGCTCAACTCTCATCGGTCGAGCAACGGCACCTACCAAGTCCGAGACACTCGGTTTGGCTACGATGCCCAGCGTGGCAACGTGGGCAAGACTTCCGCGGGCGGAGCTACTCGCGGAGTCCAGGCAATCAACTACAGCGAAGTGGCGATCGCCATGGAGCAGTTTTCCACGGATTGGGTCTATGTAGACGACCGCACAAAGGCCGCTCTTGAGGCTGGCAACTCCGACCTCGACGCATCACAGGAGGCGCTTGAGTACGTCTCTGATGCAATGGGTGGATTCCTGTACAACGAGCTCCACACTGCTGTGGATTCGCTTGCTGCGTATGGCACTACCCTCGCGCTTGGTACCGCTAGCTTCGACCTCGTTGGATTCTTCCAGGACTTCAGCAACTCGATTGCTCTTGCGACCGGTCCCCGATTCAGGCCCAACGTCTTTGGGTTTGGTCCTGAAGTCTACAAGGCTCTGCTCGGACTAGACCAAGTCAGAGAGGCCGCGCGGAACATGGGCAGCGCCTACCCGACGAAGGGCATCGCTGATGGCGAGTACTTCCGCACCGGGAAGCTTGAGGTTGCTCCTGCGCTCCGTAACGTTCTGGCTCAGGCTGGGATTGAGCCGGTGTTGATCGATGAGTCCTACAAGGACTCGACTGGCACCCAGGCATGGCAGTTCGGATCAACCAAGGGCTTCAGCGGTCATGCCGCTGCTGGTCGTCGCCCGTCCTGCCTCAAGATCTTCTCGCCCTATGACGAGTTGATTGAGGTCGTGACTGGGACTCTGGCGCCTCCGTATAAGCCGGGAGAGGCTTACATGGTTGAGGCCGAGTACCAGATCAAAACCGTAGATTCGAATCTCGGCAACGAGATCACGATCACGACCTGATCAGTGGCTGCCGCTAATGAATTCGGCGTGACCGCTTCGGTTCTGGCCGGACGCGTTAGCGACCTGACGATCTCCGCTGCTTCGTCTCCGTCCCTCTCTGATGTTGCTGACATCATCACAGAGGAGGCGGAGTCGATGCGTGGGATGACTGACGCGCGGATGCCATCAACCGAGGGCATGACGTCGGCAAACAACGCCTATGGCGTGTACAGGGGCATCCTGGTCTATAGGTGCGTGGCTGCTGTTATGCGCGCGCGCGGACGTGGAGAAGAGGCTGACACTTGGCGACGCCAAGCCGATGCCGATTGGCGTAGACTACAGGACAACCCTCAGACGGTGGACGCAACCGCGGCCGTCGATCTCGTGGAGAATGTAGAGCAATGGTCTGACCGTACCGGAAACGCTAACGGCCAAGACGCTTGGGACCTTACCGGAGCCGGCAGGATTGTAGTCGGCGGATCTCTCTAGGAAGCCATGACAAACAAAGAATACAACGACGGAATGAGGCGGCTAACTGCTGCCCTTGCGAATGTTCCAGACGGCGAGACGATCGCTCGTGGACTTGTTCGCCTTGGACTCTTCGACGTGAGCACGGCATCTCTTGGCGTCCTCTGTCACTATCTGACGGGATCTGCTTGCGAGATTGTACCAGCGCCGAAAGTGGCTGCACCTAAGCCGAGACGACGACGCAAAATGAAGGCGTCTGAATAGTGGCAAGAGCTCCCCGAAAGCCTGCGCAATATAGAGCAGACGTCCGAAGGGCCGCGCGTGGATTCAAGGGCGCTGCAACTCTGACAAGGCGTCTAGGGTATGACTTTGAGTCAATGCGCAAAATCCGAATCATCGCAGCGCGCAACAACGGCAAAAACTTTCGGACCGGAGGCTCTGCGATGGGCGCTCCATGGAGAGGAGAGGAGGCGGGAGATACGATCCTCAACGATGCGATAGATACGGGGGAGCTAATGCGCCACGCAACGTCTCCTTACCTTCTGAAGCCTCGTGTAACGGCGAGAAGGATCTACATGAACGTTCCGCCTCGCAGCGTCCCGTATATCAAATATCTCGGAGGCGCTGTCATGGGATGGACTCCAATCGGTCGTAGTGACTTGATCAATATGATTGCCATCCGTCTTGAAGAAGAGGCACGCAGCGGACTGCCTAGCTGATGGGAGTCGCCAGCCTACAGAGACACATTGAGGACAAGGCGCGCGTCGTCCTTGATGGCTATCTGCGCTCAGCGATATCAAGCGAGTCGATCCCTGGCGTATCAACGCGCATTGATGCTCTCCGCATATCCGTAGGGCTAGACCCTACAGACCTACCAACGACGATGTTGGACACCTTCCCTCGGGTGGACTTCTACGTGGTGACATCCGAGAGCGCATACGACATAACGGGCATGAATTTGGATGCCTTGTACACTTACGAGGTAAGCGCGATCGTCCAGTATGACGAGTCAGATCCACCGTCCGCAGCGCGTTCCGCTGCAAACCTAGCAGCCCAGGCGTCCGAGGTATTAGAGCAATATCTGCGAGACAAGAACGGAGGGTCTGGATGCATTTGGCGCGTTGATATCACGTCCCCTGTATCTACTCAGCCTGGAGCTCTGGAGTTCGGGGAGGGTCGCTCATACACGATGATCGCGAAGGCTTCGGTGGATGTATACGCGCGCGCTACCTTCGCAGACTCTCCGACGTATGCAGACCCAACGATCGATCCGGGAAATCCCACGCTATTCGTCCAGCTTGCGGACATCACGTCCGGACTAGATTCGGCCAGTGGTATGGGGACTGCAACGGCCAACCGTCTCACGACGTGGACAACGACAACGGCAGCCCTTGATGGAGCCACGGCGGTACAGGTTGACGCCGCTCCGGCGTTCGCATGGGGCGCCGGTTCGTCCGTAGACATCTACTTACAGAGGCACTCAGCGACCGTCTCCGGGACTGTTGACAGCCCTGTCTCCGTGACTCTGTCGGCATATGATGTGGTCGATGGTGATCGATGGGTCATCGTTGTCACCGACGACGGGACCGACGGGACGCGCACACTTGCCACCTGGGCAATCACATGGAGCGTAAGCTAATGACACCTAGCAAGCTGAAGAGGGCGCGCGCACTTGTCGCCAAGTCCCGAGGACCAAAGACGCGCGGGCGGATTCGCTCGCTCTTGATTTCTTCGGGCTGGCCGGCATCGTCCGAGTTGATTGATCTGTTGATGGCTCCGACGGAGCCCGCACCGAAACCCAAGACACGCAAGAAGAAGGAGGCCACCAATGGCTAATGCATCGGAAGTACGTCAAGATAAAGTCCGCTTCATTGTGGGAGACTTGGAGACCACGGTAGGGACGTTCCAGTTTGATCCGTCGTCTCCGTCCGGATCTGAACTCCGTCTACCTGCTCGCGCTGAATCTCGATTCATGCCGACAGATTCGGACGCTATCGACAATAGCGAGGCGCTGGATGGCTACGCGGGATCCATTGCATCGACTCGCGGCGCAATCGGAATGGGCGGGACTCTTGTCACAGAGCTACGCGCGAACGGTGTTGCGAACGTGTTCCCAACGCACGTGAAGCAGTTACTCGCCAGCGGATTTGAGGCGAGCGCGTACAGCAATCCGACGCTCACTCTGATCCCGTCGACGAAAGCGCTCACCAACTGGCCCGGAGAAACTGGAGGGACGCGGTCCCCTGCTTCGATGTCTCTCGTTGAGTGTCTGATTGACAACAACAGCAAAGACGAATGGGTCGGCATCCGAGGCGGAGTCCTCGGGACTCGCATCACCCTGAACGCTAACGGGCTCGTCCTGTACGAATCGACGCCAATGGGGCTTGTGCAAAACAGCCTGCTCCTTGATGTGTCTGACAATGACCTCTCCGGATTCGGCGCAGAGCCATCCGGACAGGGCAAAGACCCGATCGTCATGAAGGGCGCAACGCTCGTTGTGAAGTACTACGACGACGGGAGTCACTCATCAGGGTCGGTCATTACGCCGACTCGATTCCGAAACCTATCCATCGACCTCGCAGCAAACATCATCCGCATAGAGGACCCAACCGCGGCCGAGGGCTTTGCGGTTTCTCCGGTGTTCTATGATTCACCAATCGGGGTGGATCTCGAATTCGCGGACTCGTCCGACTATGATAACAGCGTGACCGCTGGGACCATCATGGCAGGGTTTGAGAACCAGAGAGGATTCCTCTCAATAGAACTCACGCTGACCCTGGACACCTTTGATGGCGTGGACCAAACGATCAAGTATACGCTCCCCCGCGTACAGTACGACGCGGAGCGAGCCAACGCAGACGGAGCGCGAGCGTTCACGTTTACCGGCCGCGCGGTTAGAGCGGAGCGCGGTAATTCAACGTCCCCGATGACGGTCACCTACGTACACGGGACGGCCTAATCACAACCCTTTCGGTGGAGGAAAGGATACATGTTTGAGATCAAGATAAAGGCCGCATTTGCGGCAGACGTGAGCAGCACTCCGGTGGCTGGATCTGTCCATCTGTTTAGCGCGGCGGAAAAGCTGGCCTATTCGGCAGCTTACTCGCAATTCACGGACGGAGATCAGGTTGGAATCATCGGCCTAATCGACGACTGGGTAGGGCGCTGTCTTATCGACTGTGATGCCAAGATGGGCGGATCTTCTTATGCGGAGCTCTCTGACAAAGACCGCACGGTCTATGTTGCACATCTGCCATTTGAGGCGAAACAGGCCGCGCTGCATACGGCGCTTGGCGCTGGAGAATTGACGGGAGGCGCGGAGGGAAACTCCGAGTCTGGGCCGTCGAGCGGATAAGAGGATTTGACTGCCAGACTCAACCAACGGCTCACCGGCCTCCGCTCTGCGGAACATCTCAATGCGACTGCCCAAGGGCGCGCGCTGCTGGTGATTTCGTCCGTTGGGATACGGCGCTGGAGACCTATCGCAGCCTGCATGCTGGATGGATCGATCTCCACGGCATATCGTCGCTCACCTATGCCGACATTGTCCGGACGCAGACGGCGCGGTCTGATGCCGTCGCAGAGCTCCGCACAATGTTGGAGGGAGAGGCGACAGCGTCGAAAAGGTCATCAGAATGGGTGCAGAGCGAATTACGGAGGCTCGTGGTAGATGGCTAAGCGCGCAACAATTGGACTTGATCTAGACATCAATTCGCGGAGTGTCTCCGTAGCCACGGCTAGGACCAACGCGCTTGATCGTGCGACTGGGAAGCTGACCAGGGGTCTAGGGGGCCTCGCTGCTGGAGCCACGGCGCTTGGCGTGGCTGTTACCGCAGCGGCCGCAGGTGTCCTCAAGTTGACGATGGACATCGCTGCGCAAGCGGATGAGATTGCCAAACACTCGACGCGCATCGGCGTAACTGTCGAGTCCTATCAAGAACTCTCTCACGCGATGGAGTTATCCGGTGGCAGCATCGGTGAGGCTAGCTCCGCAATCCGAAGGCTGTCCGGCAATATGCTGGACGCGTCTCAGGGCGTCTCTACGGCCGTCGATGCGTTTGCTGGTCTGGGCATAGAGACAGCGACAGCCGTGGGCGGTCTGCGATCGGTTGACGATGTCCTAGCAGACATTGCTGACGAGTTCGCGGCAATGGAGGATGGGAGCCTTAAGACGGCCCGCGCGATGGAGCTATTTGGCCGCTCCGGCGCAGCGCTGATCCCGTTTCTCAATCAGGGATCTGAGGGCATCGCAGAGATGCGGCAGGAGGCTCACGATCTGGGCCTTGTCATCAGCAATGAAACCGCAGCAGCGGCGGAGGCGCTCAACGATGATGTCACCAGACTCAGAGGAGTAGCCGGCGGATTCGCTCGTGAGATTGCTACAGAGTTGATTCCGACTCTGCGAGACATGGCGAACAGCCTGATTGATGCCGTGAGAGGCTCTCAAGATCTAGCCGTGACAATCGCAGATCTGAGCGGCGACGCGCTCCAGGGATTTGTTGAGATTCTGAGGACTGTGGCAACGACCGTAACATCAGTCACGCAGACGTTTCTGTGGTGGAAGATGGCCTACGAGGTCGTTGCAGCGACCGCCAACGATTCAGGCCGTCAAGTTGACCAGTTCGGCAACTCCATCCGCAGCGCTGCTGGCAGGACTGAAGACCAGATTGAGGCCCTTGAGAGGCTAGAGGGGCAGTTGCAAAACATGAGCTTTGCTCCCTCGTCCATGGGCCTGAGCGGATTTCTAGGGGACTTTGCGTCTGATGTTGCGCGTGCGACTAGGCTGGCATCCGCTCCAGACATAGACCCAGATCCGGGACGCAGCGTCCCAGAGGCTGCTAGGGAGTTGAACAAGTTTGAGCTTGCGGCAAAGAACGCCAGCGCGGCCGTCGTGGCGCTCAACACAGCAAGCGCGGAGGCATCTGCCCAGATTCAAGAGTCTATGGCAGCAGCAGCGGCAGACCTTCAGGCCATCTTTGACATCAAGGAGATGGAGCATGCCAACGCTGAGCGCATGAAGCAGATGACAGCTTACGCCGACGCAACGAAGGACGCCGGGAAGCAGATCCAGAAAGAGGTTGAGGACATCGGATCAAGTCTCATGACGGTGGAGGATGTCGGATCCAAGGCGATCGGCTCAATTGTGAGCGGTCTCCAAGGGCTCAGCATGGCTGCATTCTGGAAAAAGGACGGAGACGCGCTCAAGGAATTTGGAAAGATGCTTGGAAAGATGCTCATCCAGCTTGGTACGATGGCCGTTGCATACGCTGGAGTGGCTGCTCTCGGGACTGTCTTCCCTGTTCTTCAGGGCGTAGTCGGGCCGGCTGCTGGAGCTCCTGCTCTTGCTGCTGTTGGAGCCGGCGCGATTGCCGCGGGCGCTCTTCTTGGCGCAGCAATTCCGCGCGGAGCAGGGGGCGGAGGCCAGCCCAGCGGAGGCGGAGACGTTGGTCGTCCGGTTGAGACTTCGAGGACTACGGTTTACAATCTCACGCTAGGCGCTGGGATGTCACAACGCGGCATGAATCGCGCGCTCCTAGAGCAAGTCAACTCCGCAGTCGGTCAGGGTGTTTAACGATGGCAACGAACTTCCCAAAGCACCCCATTTTTAGCTGGAAGCCCACGATCGTGGGGACCGTGGACTATGACGATGGCAGTACGTCCGGGACGATAAATCTAGCGACCGAGATCGGCTCTTCATACTGGGGATGGGATTCGGATGGCTCCGATATCGCGACCACTGCCAGCATCCAGGGCAAGCTGGTTGACCTGCTAGATGCGGCGCTCTCTCCGTCCGCGTTCAATGCGTCATACACATGGCCCGACGGAGACGCAGCGCCGCCCCTAACAAGCTACACGATCAATCACACAGCAAGCGTGGGGCTAACGTTTTCGGCAACCTCTGTGGCTGCTCAGTTCGGTTTTTCTTCGGCATCGGTGACGCTGGTGTCACTTGTGTCAAAGGTCGCAGACTTCACTGACGGCGGACACTGGCAGCCATCATGTAGGGGCGGATCGGATGAGCGATGGACATACAACGAGAACATTGGAGTAACCGAGACGATTGATGGATCAAGCCGCAAGGCCAGGGAATGGGGATCGGCCTTAACGGATCGATCGTTTGTTTTTCCGGCTGTCCTGGTCGCAAACATTCGAGAAGACGCAGCAGCGGAAACGTCTCAAGCGGCAGCCGCACAACGAGACACAAGCGATCCAAATTCGCTGCTCACTAACATGGCAGCAGCGGCCCGCTCTCCGGAGGACACAGACAACGCGCGAGCGTTTCGCGTGTTCACTGATTCCGGGGTCTATCGCACATGCTATTGGCTCCGGACTTCAGAGATGGACGCAATAGAGAGCGTGTGCTCTAGCCAGAGCGCTCGCCGTGTTTGGTCGGTAGCCTTTACGATGAGAGACAATGGCTAGCATTTACTGCATCGAGATCGACGGATGGGGAGATGTAGGGCCGGCGATTGCTGTAACCGAGGCGCAAGGATTCGCAGACGGGACGTTTACTCTGACCACTGCGGGAACTCCTCCACCGGTTACGGAATACGGAGCGATGATCTGGGTCCAGGACGTGAGCGCAGTGGTCGCGGATGGCTACTACACGCTAACCGCTCGCGACTCGACAACGTTCACGATGCAGGCGACAGCATCAGGCGTGACAGTCACCACTGCTACGGGACTCACCGGAGTCGCTCGCATAGAGGACCACTATAGAATCAGCGACGGGATCCCGTCATGGGTAACAGGCTCCGACGCTCAAGGCCGATGGTATCGCGACCTCGTCAACGTGTCAGAGTCAGCCGGTCAGAGCTTTAAGCCTCCCGGAGGCATCGCAACAATTGACGGGTTTG
>CERP01084559.1_pt1 | contig 13435 bp, 13 predicted proteins | sample 530801 | NCBI WGS metagenome assembly CERP01 (sample SAMEA2620991, study PRJEB7988) | marine metagenome | biome: marine biome (ENVO:00000447); feature: surface water layer (ENVO:00002042); material: "saline water (ENVO:00002010), including plankton (ENVO:xxxxxxxx)" | depth 5 m | reverse complement strand
AGTAGCTTCTTTTTTAGGTTCTTCTACTTTTTTAGGTTCGGGTTCTTGAGGTTCTTCTATCTCTTCAACATCTGTAGTTTTAGGTTCTTCTACTGTTTCAACCTCTACTTCAGACTCTTGAATATCAATTTCCATTTCAATATCCATTTCGACTGAAGCTACTGTTATTTCTACAGGAGGATCTATGTCCATATTAGTAGGCACCATAACAATCTCAGGCATATCTACATCCATATCTATTTGAAAATCCATTTCAAATTCTTGTAGTTCTATTTCTACTGATTCAAAAGTAGGTTTTTCTGTAGACTCTTCTGTAGATTGAAAATTAAAATCATCTGTAACTTCATTAGATTCAAATATCATTTCTGCAACATCATTAGCATCTTGACCATAATCTAATACTAAAAACTCTTCTAGTTCTTGTATCTGTTGATTAACAATTGTGGTTACAACGTTGTAAAGTACATTGATTGAAACATCATCGAACAAAGGTCCCACGGAAAGTGAGATATCACGTCCTCCAACCTCGACTATAATTTTATTTAAAAAGCCAGAGAAATCGAAACTACCGGAATACTGTTGGTAGCCTGATGTAACTCCAGATTCAGATAAGATATCAGTTCCACTAAAAATTTCTGTATTTCCATATTTTCCTGTTACGTGCATGTAGATACGATCAGCGGGATCTTGTTTATCTACTTTAATTATATAGTTAGTTTCACCACCATGTGTAATATTTAGATCAGATATGTCAATAGTATTAATAAAAGTTGTACCCATACCTGAGACACCCATAGTTGAAGTTGAATTACCACTACCTGTAATCATGGCACATTTATCAGTGCCTAATCCATAACAAGAATTACCTGTTGGCATACTAGCAGGCCCTTGGCCCGACCAATCTGAGTCCATGTCTCCTTCTTTAGTAGAAGTTACATATCCATTAGAGCCATCTAATAGGTCTCCTGAATCTTGATTAGTAACTACAGTGTCTGTTACTTCTGAGCCTGATGTTTCGCTAGTTGTACCTGGAGTACAAAGACCAACTGTTTCTGTAGTACAAACTGCGTAGAGATTAGAATAAAAGCAGAAGAGTAATACCACCAAGAATATATTTTTTAATATCATCATGTCCTTCTTTTTTAGGTTCTTCTTTAGTTTTTTGTTGTTCTTCTGTTTTAGCCATGGCTGCAAATACTTGACTACCTTCAGGTACCATGTGAGGATTATCTAACCAACCTTGTTTAGCATCTTCTCCAATAGAACCCATGTACGGGCAAAAACTAGCTGACATCCACATTGCATCAAAAATTCGTGGGTCTGCGCAGAGCGTAGCAACTGCTGCTACCCGCATATTCATACCGAAAAGTGACCTTGCTAGCTTAATCATTTCACAATTTGTGTCTTTGATTGTTATACCTGAACTAATACCTAAGACTTGAGTTTGTACACTTCCAGAATATCCACTCGTACATACATCACTATTATTAACCACCACGCTTGGAGAATTTGCAGTTGGTGGTGTATTATTTGTAACTACGGTTGAAGACACAGTATTACTGTCTGCTGCTTCAGAAATTTTTACACTGCAAGAAACTAAAAATAATAATAATAAAACATATCTTAACACTTCCATCTCTTCCTCGCTTGTCTTAATCTAGACTTTGGATTGGCCGCTGCTTTAGGAAATTTTTTCATTTGCCCAGCACTTCTAGCACAATAAGATTTACGTCTTTTGGCAGCTTTAGATCCAGGTTTAACTTTACCTGTGACAGCTGTTTTTAATTTTGATCCTGGATTGTCTTTTCTATACTTCTTGACTCCAGCTGAAGTCATTCCCGCCCCACTCTTGGTGGAGCGAAAATATTTTTTTGTCTTCGGTGGTTGCTTATCCTTAGCCATCACAAAGAGTATTCCTTCTAACTTAGACCTGGTCCGGAATATTTATCTGTGAATAAAGTATAAGCAGCTATATTGGTTTTTGTTTTACAGAAAATTCCTTTTGGAAATAAAATTCCGTCAGAAGGAAAATTTAAAGTAAAAACATCTCCTGTTGGAACATCCGCTATCAATAACGTATCCCCTGAATTTGAAGTTGTTGTTAATTCTAAAAGACCCGCTCCACCACCATCTGATGCAATGGCTATTGCTCTTAACCTAATAGGTTGTTCAACGATTGCTGTTGCACCAGCCGCAGCATCTGATCTTGTTGCTTGTATATCATTCGACATAGTATCTCCTCTAATTTAGTGTGGACCGAAGCCCACACTAATTGATAATTTATAAATCTGCTGCGTCTTGAACAGAGTTATTTTGAATATACATTACAGTAACTGTAGCTGCACCAGTAGTACTATCACCATTAGCTCCTGTAAAATCAGCAAGAACCTGTATATCAGTTGTGCCAACATCAGTTGCTTCTGTATCTAAAGTACCGTGTGTAGTTGCTAAAGCTTTCATATCTAAAGCACTAATAAAGGCATCTGCATCTGCAATTGTTCCTACTGAAATAGTTGCTGCACCCGTATCATTATTAACTGTAGTTACGTTAACTATAACATCTGTGATTTGTGAGTTTGCTGGAATTACTGCACAAACTTGATTTAAGTGTGATGCACCAATAATATCAACTTTTACTGATTGAGCCATTGATACAAAACCTATATTTGCAATGTTAGTTCCAACAGTTGTTCCTGTTGTATTTCTTATTTGACCAGCTGTTATTGGGCCGGAAAAGTTAGTTGTAGCCATATTAAACCTCCTTGGTTGTATAGACCTTTCGATACATAGTCTCTATACCGTCTGACAAGCTCAGTCGTATGTATCTAAGTGTTAATGCTTGTAATTTAAGTTATAGAATAAAAAAAGGGCGCAGTAAAGCGCCCTTTAAAAGATTATTTATGATTACGCTTATGCACCTGGTGAGCCAAATACACAACGAGGATCTGAGAATCCAAAAGAATATCTCTCTCTCGCTTTATATCTAACATTACCAGTGTCAAAATCACCTTCCATAGATGTTCTAATTGGGCTTCTTACAAAGTGCTTAAAGCCGTTAGGAACGTCTGTTTTGATGAAGAAAGCATCAATGTCAGTTAAATAGTTATTCACTACATAACCTTCAGGAATCATACCCATATTCTTGATAGCATTAATATCGTTATCTGCTGTGCCAGTTCTTAATGTTGATTCCATTAATCTGTCAGCTACGAATTGTAATGCTGGTGGAATGATAAGTTTTCTTCCTTGAGCAGCAATTAATAAGCCTCTTTCGTCGATGAAAGCTGCAATATCAATTAATGATTGCTCTAAAGATGTTTCATTCAAATCAGCTGGAACCGTTAATTCATTTCTTAATGGTCCACCGCCAATTGTTGGATGTGCTGTTGACAATAAAGCCACTCCGTCACCACCAGCGAAAGCATTGTCAAAACCGTTGTTTAAAACGTTTGCGCCTTTCACTTGTTTGGTGTTTGCCATGGAACGAGCAAGTGCTTTTGTGTAACGAGCTGAGATTCTGTCATAAAGATTATCTTCGACAGCTTCTTCTGTTACTGCAAACGCAAGTGCGATTGTTTCATGTGTGTAACGAGCAGTGAAGGTTTCGTTTGCTGAATCGTAAACGATTGAGCTACCTTCAGGCTTTACTCTAGCATTAGCAAATCCTGATAACATTACTTCTTCTTCGAATGCACGATCAGAAGATTCTGTTTCAAAAATTTGTGCTGCTTGGTTGTCATAACGTGCGTACTCCAGGCCGAATAGTGCATTCAAACCTGGCTCTAACTCTTTAACGAGTTGACTTCTAGATATAGCCATAGTTTAACCTCCTATATTCCTGTTGAGTCTGATAAGGCATGTAAGTTAATCTTAACAACGATGTTTGCATTAGCGGTTGTGTAATCGCTATTTTCAACATCTTTGGAAAGTCTTACAACCCTTAAATTAGCGGCAGCATCAACTGTGAAACTACTACCATCTAGTGCAACATTCGAGATACCATTAATGGTGCTTCCCGCTGAATATGTTGCGATGTTAGCATTAGTTCCTACTTGTGCTTGACCGCCATTACTATCGTCAATTTTGACCTCAAACTGTTTGTTTGGATCATCAAAGACGTACGCTACGATATCGTCTGCTGCTATACTACCAGGGTAGTAATTGCTGAAAGTTGGTTTTTGAGTAGTTGGATCAGTATAAAAACAACCATTAAAAACGCCAATAAGTTCTGCACCAGCAGTAGAACCAATATCGATAGCTCCGTTAGCCACTAGGATAACGGGATCGCCTTGAAATAAAGCAGAGCCTTCGTTATTCGCAATGACGTATTCATTCGTACCACTTGAATTGTACGCTGAACCCATTTGCTGAATAGGACGGAGACCAAAGTTTCCACTCATATTTGCCATGTTCTTACTCCTTTAATTTACTTTAGTTATCAGATTTTTTATTTCTGTTGCCGCCTAAAGTTACTTTGTTCTGCCTATCGACATTCATAGGCATTGATGGATGTTGTTCTCTTAAAGCATCTGTTTCCCAAGCTTCAGTTTGATCTTGAGTTTTTTTCTCGTAATAAGCATCACGCTCTTTTGCAGTTGCTTCAGGCATTCTTGCTAATAGCAAGTCGCCTACACTAATGACACCCTTAAAGGTTTGGTTGGATCCTGAGTACATGCTGTATGCGGAATCAGGGTAAGCATCTGCTCTCACTAATTCCCATCCCTCACGTAATTTCGCATTAATGTTTTTTGAGTCGTCGACGCCATTAATACGCTCTCTTATCCAACGTTGCCTAAATCCATTAGGGCACGGCGGGGCATCTAATTGAGATGGTGGAGCCCAAGGCTTACGTGAAGCAGTGTTCTCCCTTGTTTGTGCACTTCTTGGTGTTTTCATTTTACTATCTTCTGTCATTCTATACTCCTATACATATTTAGCGTACTCAGATAAGGGAACCCCTAGCTTTTTCGCTATTTTCACCTGACTAGGAGTTAACCTGACAGATTTGTTGCGTCCTGTGGTTGCAGACCTTGTTGCAGAAGAAACAGGTTGGACGTAATCCTCTCTTCTATTTGCCTGATCCTCGGCTCTTGCCGAAGGAAACTTGTCACTAACTCTTTTAGTTAACTCATCATAGTATTCATCTGATTCAGTGTCAAATCCTTCTGCTACTAAACCACGATGTACTCTTTTGGCATGATCGGTCTTATCTATGTCTGTATTGAACCAAGAGTTCTTTTCAGCCCATGCGATAGCTTTCTGTGAAGGACGATTTTGCTGTTGTTGCATAGCAGCTTGATATTGAGCTTGTTGAGTATCAATTTCTTTTTGTGCTTCCTCGTATTCACGTTCTTTTTTAGTCTTAGTAACTCTAATTCTTTCAGATTCTAAGTCTAGTTTTGTTAAAGCTTGACGAGCCTCTTCTTCTCTATTGTAATCTCCAGCTTCTCTAGCTTGAATAAGATTCTGTCTAGCTAAATCAGAAGCCATTTTGTTTCTAATTTCGCTTTCAGACATATAGCCTTTGTCTACGTCAATATACTTTTTCTTGCTATCAGATAATTCCTTTTGCACATTTGTTGCATACTCAAGAGCAGCCTGTCTTTCTCTTTCGGCCTCTCTTAATTTAAAAGTTAGTTTATCTATTCTTTTTTTAACACCAGTTGAATAGTCTTCCATCTCTTCTTTTTGTTGAATTGGAGCTTCTTCTTTTTTTGGTGATAAAGGTTCTACTTCGTCTGTTTTAACAGCTTCATATGGATCCGATTGGACAATATTCTCTTCTTTAGTTTCAATATTGACATCTACAGCATCTCCTGAAGTGTCCATGTCTACCATCTTATCATCTTTGACGGTATTTATTTGCGCTTCTTGCATGGTTTAACCTCCCATGTTATACAGTTGATAAAATGTCCTCAGGATTTTCAATGGTGCCTAATATTTCGTCATCATTCAATATCCTTACTTCCCCACCTTCTATTTTTAGTCTTGAACCAGCGTATCTTCCAAATACTACCCAGTCGCCTTGTTTACACCAAGAGCCACTTGGGAACTTATCTTTATCTTTGTAAGCATCGGGACCAGTCGCTAAGACCATAGCAACAGTAGTTGTAAGTTGTGAATCTTCTACTGCTTTGTCAGTCAGTAAAACTCCACCTTTAGTTTTTTGTTTTGCCCTAAAAGGTAAAACAAGGAGTCTCCACCCAGTTGGTTTAGGTAGTTTGTCCATTTCTTTTCTTTCAGTGTCTAAAAATTGCTCAGGATTATCAAATTTATCCATCACTTCTTTTGGCACTGTAAACGAGTTGTCAGTGTTAGTCATCAAATGTCTCCTCTTTTTCCAGCAGTCGAGAAATTTCCTGTTGGCATATGTCAAGCATATGTATCTTTCCTAGAATATACTTATAATCTTCAATTTTATCAACCCCTTGTGTCAAAGAATTCATTAAATCGCCTCTTAAAAGCTTTAATTCCTTTTGAACGTAGTAAATAGTGTGATCAGACAAGGCAATTAATACCTGGTACCAGTTTTTGGTAAGTTTTATCACCTGAAACGCCTTTTGTAACATACCATACAGATTCTTGACTAGAATATGTCGTATATGAAGCTTCCTTAACAGTGTTAAGACCTTTTTTCATGCCTTCTTGAACACTTTTTAAATAAAAGTCGTCACCAAAAATTACTCCACCCTTTTTTACTTTAGGATACCAATTTATAATGTCTTCTTCTACAGCTTCTAACTCATGTGCTCCATCAATCATCAAAGCGTCTACAGAACCATCTTCAAAATAGTCTAATATAGCTTTATCATCTGATCTTCCTTTGTGTTGAATAACCATTTCTCTGTTTAAAAAGAATTTTAAGTTTTCTTTAAATTCAGAAGAAAAATCACCCTTAGTTTTAAGAGTAGCATGTTCACTTGAACCTTTAAACGTGTCTACTGAATGTATTTTTACATCAAGTTTTTCTGCATTAAAAAAGTTTGTTGCTAAGTATTTAGTAGATCTACCCATAAAAGATCCTATTTCTACAATAATAGATTTATCGGGCAGTTCAGTTGCTAGTTTGTCGTAAGCCTCGTGGTAATTAAACCAACCAGGAATCTTATAATAGTCGTGCATCATTTTGATGTTCCTTTTTTTGTTGTCTTAATAATTTTTATATTATTATAAGTAATTTTCAAGCCCTGAGGTACAGGACCTTTTTTAGGAGGGATAGTTAAAGTTAATCTTTTATTTTTTTTTGAAAAGTTTTGCGGCACCTTGTGCCCCCTTTATTCCAAAACTTGCAGAAATCGCGATATATAATAAATTGTGATAATACGATGGTAAATCCTGTAAGGCAATAAATCCTTGATGAATATGTTCTTGCCAAGGTGTAAATACTAGTACGGCAGGTAAAAGTAGGACTACTAAACTTACCTCGTCTTTCCACGACCCTTTCATTTGATCTACTGCCGAAGCTTCCCAAGCAACTTTACCAGCAATTTGATCTTCTTTTAGCTTCTGAGTTGCTTTTATAGTTGTAATTTTTAATTCTGTTTTAGCTTTTTTAGTGTCGACAAAACCTTTTACTGTATCACCTATAATTGAAGCTAAGGGACCTACTAATAAATTTAACATTCTAACCTACGTTCTCGTTATTATTTTTTTGAGCATCTAAGATTATCTTCTGCTCGTTTAGAGCATTTCTATCTTGAGCTACTCCAGCTCTTAAATTAGCAATATCATACTGCGCATTAAGCTTCAGTTCATCCATTTTTACTTTTTGATCAAATTGATTTTCTCTTAGAGCCATTTTTTCACCTGACTCCGCTGCATTTTGTTCTAAGCTTTGTGCTTTAAGTGCTAGTTCTTGTTGTTTTAACATCACAAGAGGATCCATATTTACATCTGCCATAGCTTCAGCTTCTTCAACAACCATTTGTTCTGTAATTTTTACAATTTCATTATCAATAGCTACTGCTCTCTGTGCTTCTAGTTGTTGAATCATTTCAGGTGGTATCTGTTCACCATATTGTTCTTTTAATTTTTGTGCTTCAGCTAACATTGCTTCATCGACAGTTCTTTGTGCGAGATAAGAAACGTGATCATTAATGTGAGATATTAACATTGTTATAACCATTGGGTTTTGTCTAGCTACAGGAGAAGAAATAAAAAGCCTGTGAGCTTTTATGTGTAGCTCATGATTTTGATCAGCAAAAGCTTGAAGAGGTTTTCCAAGTAAAACAATACTGTGTTCTTGAGCTGGATTCATTGGTTGTGGTTTAGGAGGAAGTGGTAATATTTGTTCAATGTCTTTTACACCTAAAGCTAAATACATTCTTCTATATGCTTCATAGAGATTGTGCATTTGTGGATTGCTTTGTGCTAGTTGTAATTCACTTTGAGCAAGAGTTACTCTTTGTGACATAGAAAAAATGTTTGGATCGGAAACAGGTAAGATGTCAATGTTATCTTGAAAATCTAAAAGTTTTATTTCTCTTGGACCACCACTTACATTGAAAGGATAGACAGGTGGTAAAACATTTTTAAATATCTTAGCTAGTAATCTAAATTCTTTTTTCTGAGCATAGTGTAATCTTTTATGAATCGCTGACATGACTTTTGTGCCACGTTCCATTAAAGCCATTGTTGTTCCTACAGGAGTTTGTGAAGCTCCTATTTCTGATAATTGCATATCTGCAACTGCTGCAAATTGTTGCCCCGCTTGAACACAGAAACCTAGAAGTTGATATAGAACTTGATCAGGTCCCTTGTATGGGAGGGGCATCAATCCTTCACGGATATTTCCGTTAGGTGCATCTATGTCTCTGAATTCTCCAGGTTGTAATGGTTGAGCATCATCTCGTATTCTTATACCTCTAGCTTTGAAACCAGCGGGTAAGTTAGACAATGTTCCAGCGTCTAGTAATTGTCTTAAAGCAGTTGTAGCAGTTCTTGATAAACCACCAATCATATGTATTAAGCCAAAGCCATAAAAACCTAGACCAGGCATGAACTTATAGTGAACAAAATAATGATTTTTTCTTTTTAACGGATCTCCTTCATTAAAGTTTCTATAAATACTTAAAATCTTACTTGACCCTTTATCAATAGTTACAATGTAAGGTAATTTAATTCCTGAAGGTTCTCCTGTTTTAGGATTGATATCTTCATAACCTTCTATATCTAAATCAACGTGCATTTCTAAAAGCTCTACCATATCATTCATGGCATAGTTTCCAGTTGATACTCCTTCTAGCTCATCCATTTTTTCTTGAAGACCATTGTCATCATTATCAGGAACGGAAGTAGGAGAGATTTCTATATCTTTGTAAAAACCTGAAACCTGTTGTTTGCGAACATCATTATATGACATAGAAACAATTTGTGTAAGTCTTCCACAACTATCAATATCAGATGCTCCATAGTTAATAACGACGTCATCAGCTTGAACAAACTTTGCAGTTGCTCTTCCCATATTTGTATCGTAATAAACTTTTTTAAAAGCACTACCGGCTAAAGGTAGGTGAAATAATAATTGATCCATCTCAGGATTGTAATCTTCCATGACATGAACAATTTCGTAGTTCATGTATTCTTTCACACGTTCCGCTGCTTGTTGTAAATCTGTCGAAGTAGCTCCAACAACTTGTGTTCTTACAGGGCCGTCGCTTGGAAGTAATTCTACATAAGCCATCGCTTGAAATTGTGTAACTGCTTGAGCTAACATTGGGTGTGTTACAGAGGAAGCTCCTCTGAAAGGTCTTGTGCGTTCTGTGTATTTAAAACCTAAAAGATCTAAACCATTTCTATAAGCAAGTTCCCAATCAGAACGAGTGCTTTTATCATTTTCAAATTTTTCTATAAGATCGCTAGATATTTCTCCTTGAAGATCATCGTCTAATATTTCTGCTAAGTTAGAGGTAAAACTTTGAGCAACTACTTCTTCTTCTTGCTCACCGACGATAGCAGAACCATCTTCTATAATTTCTACATTTGCTTCTTCAAGCTGATCGCCTAATTGTATTTCTTCTCCAACATCTACAACTTCAATGACGTCAGGTCCTCCCGCGCCAACTGCTTTTGCATCCTTAGTCAAATAAGGAGTGTCTGCTGAACTGTCAAATTTATCTACCATATGATCCGTATATATCTGTTATAGAAACTAACCTATCTTTGTCAATAGTTCCACCTTCTTTTTTTCTGTATAAATACATAGGTCCAGTATTGGCTGAACTTGTGGATATATCTATAACATACATAGGAGTGCTTCCAGGATTAAACTCGTCAAACATAAACTGTGCAGTTTTAAGGTCTTGTGTAGTATAGTCATCACTCAATTTAAAAGAACTATCCTCTGCTTGAACAATTTTTTGTATAATTTCAGACCCATCATCTTGTCTAAATGTAACAAAAGCTGGTACATCACCATAGGATCCAAACAGGTCTGCAATATCTTCCTGTACTTCTCTACTGTCAATACCTTTTGAAAAACTAATCGCTGGTACTTCATCTACCATATCGCTAGTTAACTCTTCAAAGGTTCCATCAGCTTTAATTCTTTTACCAAAAAAATTAGAAGGTCCTTTACTTGGATCTACTATATTTTCTATTCTAAGCTCTGCTCCTGGATATTTCTTTTTGATATTTTTTAATTCTTGAATTGCCTTTTTGTCATAAAGATCTGTAAATCTTTTTGCAGCATCTCCTGTTTTACTCCATCTTTTATTAGCTCCTACATCAGCTGGCATAATAGCAATTTTCTTTATACCTCTGTTTTGAGCATCTTTGATTGAGGCTTTTAGAAGAAGATCTACATAATCTCCTGGTCTAGAAAAAGGAACAGGAGGAAATGTTTTAAGATCTCTACCACCAATACCACCTGATTCTACGTAATCAGCTAATTGTCCTGTAATGTTATTATCTCCTACGTCAGGAACACGAACCCCTTTTAAATTATCTGCGTATGTAAGTTCACGATTCATTGAAGATAAATCTTGAAATAATTTTTTTTGATCTTGAACAATACTATCAATAATCATCATTCTCTCAGGATCATTTGTTCTTAATACTTTATCAATTTGATCTTGAAGAGAACTTAGTTGTGTTTGAAATTGTGGAATTCTTTCTCGACCAACATTTGTAGGAAAGGGTTTGAGGACACTTGTATTCTCTAATTCTTCTATACTCTTTCCTCCCATATCTTGTTGAATTCCTTCAAGTCTTCTTTGAGCCATCTCTTTATCATAAGAATCTGACAGAGGATTATTAAGAATTGCATTTTCTTCTTCGGTTCTTTTCTTAGATCTTTTAATCATTGCATCAAGTCTCTTTTGTTCATTGCTTACTGTAGTTAAAAGATCTGTTTGCAGTTCTTGGATCACGGCTACAGTTTGACCATTTGCATTTTTATAATCAGCAACACGAGTAAATCCTATAACATTTGGTTCGTCGAAGTGAGAGCCTTGAACATAAGGGCTTTTGTCATTTGGAATAGGTCCTGACTGAATTACGATTTCACGATAATCTTCTCCATAATTATCCATTGGAGTATTTCCAAAATTTTCATGTCTTGGTTTACCTACGTAGTCAGAATATTCTCTTTGATCGGGAACAAAATTATGATCGGTCTTATCTTTAACTTTTATTTGTATATTACCAACTGGAGATTCGTTGTATATATCAATCAGTTGTTCTTTAGATATCTTTCCTCCAGGAAACATTTTTTCAGAATCTATAAAAAAATCTTCCATACCAGAATCAAGAAGTTCTGATTCAGGAGCTTTAAGTTCTCCTCCTTTTAAAAACTGTCTCCATGCTTCGGGTGTGGCATTCTTAGGAGCATTAGCAGAATTTAATTTGTCAATTGTAAAAGATTTAAAAGCAAAATCATTATCATTAACTGATTTTACAGTTGGAACTAATGTTTCAATTCCCACGTCTGCTCCACCCATATTTTGTGTATCAACTAATTGATTATATAGATTTACTTCATTAACATTTTTAGGGGTGGCTACACCTGGAGTTTTTTTAAAAACTTTAAAAATATTAAAAGGATTAAAAGCTGTAGCTCCTTCTAGTGATTTTGCAAAAGCATCTTCTTCCTCGAACCCTGGGTCTTTCATAAAACGATCGGACATAATATCTACGTTCTGTGTATAGTCTTCTACGGTTCCACCGACTGCTAGACCTTTAATGAATTGATCACCTGATTTTCCTTTTCCTCTAGGAAGCTTTTTTTTACCTTCTGCAATAGCTTTGTCCAAGAGTTCTCTATATCTATTTACGTAAAAACTTACAGATTTATCTAAGTCAGGAATTTCTTTAGGACCTAATAGACCAGTTGTATCTAAACCTATAACATTGGCTCCTTTTGTAGGAGCTCCTCTTTTACCTGTTTTTTTAGTCATAGGAGTTATTAAACCTATCTGTCTATCTCTATACATTTTATCTATGGATTTTCTAATATAGCTAAGAGTGTCTCCAAGAGTAGCCCTCTCTTTAAGAAAATCTTGTTTCGTTTTTGTATAACCATAATCTTTTAAATTTTCTAGAGCTCTGTTAATAATATCTCTACTTTCACTATTTGTTCTTAAAGTATCTCTAAGAGGTTGTGTTAAATTTTTATTTTGAGGATTTAAAAAAATGTCATTAACTTGCACTGCAATACGATCAAATATTCTTTGAGTTTTATTATTGGTTACACCACTTGTTAAAAATAAAAGTTCAGGGTCATTGCCTAAACCTTGTAATCGACCTTTGGAACCCATATTTGCAGCTTCTGACATAAAAAAAGAATGCGCTTTTTGACCCGCAAATTGTCTTTCCAAATCATTTGGTAGAAGATATTTTTTATATTTTGGATTACTTTCTATAAGATCCTTTATTCCTTTTTGTAACTTTTCTGTGTATACCTTTCTTTCTCCTTCTAACTTTACAAAGCTTTCATATTCTGAAGTATTTTTAAAATTAGGATCATAGTAGCCTTCATCTTTGTTAAAGAATTTCTCAGGAGTTAAATTTTTATCATAACCTGTTGTCCCTCTATACTCATTATACAAAAAGGCTCTGTCCAATTCCGAGTTAGGTATTTTACTTGCATTGTCTTTTGTTTTATTAAGAGAAGTTATATATTTACTAAACATAGCGTCGTCTCTACCGCTGGTTTTTCTTTTTATATTAATTTTTTTTCTAATGTTTTTATTTTTAGCTAACCATTTATTTAGTGTTGAGACAGGCACATTTAATTCTCGCGCTACTTTAGGAGCTCCTAATCCTTCATACTTTTTAAGTTGGTCAGAATTAGACAAAATACTATTAATTTTTTTTATGTGATCTTGTTGAAATATAACGTTGCCTCTAGCTTTCTTTAAAGTATTAGGATTAAACTTATAATCTATACTTCCTAGCTTTTTCTCTTCCATTCCAAAAAGTTTTTTTAATAGTGGTG
>CERP01010493.1_pt1 | contig 13436 bp, 24 predicted proteins | sample 530801 | NCBI WGS metagenome assembly CERP01 (sample SAMEA2620991, study PRJEB7988) | marine metagenome | biome: marine biome (ENVO:00000447); feature: surface water layer (ENVO:00002042); material: "saline water (ENVO:00002010), including plankton (ENVO:xxxxxxxx)" | depth 5 m | reverse complement strand
TATTAAGCAAGCTAAAGAACAGCTCAAAAGAGACCCGTACCAACTGCCAGTCTTGACTAAGTTAGAAGGTAATGTTTTAGATGGAGAATTCGATTATACTATCGAGTATTACGAGAGCTGGCCAAGAATTGAAGCACCAATAAGTAACTGATGACTGTAGAGATCTATTACCACGATATGGAAGTGGATATCGCTCAGATGTTTACTTCAAATGAGTTTATATCAATCTCAATCGATTACATGTACAACGCAGTAATGGGTTGGAAAGACGGAAAAGAACTCGTAATTTATGACTTCGGACCTATATGTAGATTAGATAACAGAAGACATACTTACGAACTAGAATGGGATTCTGATAAAATAGTTATAGATTTTGAGAAAACCTGAGATTCTAGCATTAGGAGACGATTGGTTTGAGATTATTAAAGTAATCAAAGACGATCCTAAATACGACGCAGCAGTTTTAAGAGAGTATTGGAACTGCGATAAAACCTTTCGTAAGGATGGCTTATTATATTTTTGTAGAGAAATACCTAAAATAGAGTACTATGCAGTTAATTAGCACACACCCTATTAAGAAATCAGACTTAGGCTTTCATGCTAACCTTTTCGGAGGTAAGCTCTTAGCTTGGTTAGATGCAGCAGCAGCAGCATATGCAATGGAGTATTGTGATACTCCTAGAATGGTTACTGTGATGATCGATAAGTGCGAGTTTAAAAAACCCGCTAAAGAGGGTCAGATGATTAAGATATACGGTAAAGTAAAAGAGATCGGCAACACATCTATAACACTTTATATGGAAGCAAGATCACATAACGTTTATTCTGGAAAGCAAACAATTATACTTTCAACTAATATAAAGTTTGTAAGGATAGATGAGAATAACGATCCAATCCCAATATCAGAAAGAGTAAGAGATAAATTTAAATAAGGTATGAAGGTATTATTTGAGAAGAAGGAGATTGAGTTCCGTACAAAGATCATTGCAAAACAAATCACAGATGATCATAGAGGAGATAAAACTCCAATCGTTATGGTTGGTCTGTTAAATGGAGCTTTTATGTTCTATGCTGATCTAGTACGTAATCTGGATATAGATGTAGAGTGTGATTTCATGAGAGTGAAGTCTTACGTAGGGAAGAAGAAGCAAGGCGACGTTCAGATTATAAAAGATCTTGAAACATCTATCAAAGGTAAGCACGTCTACTTGGTAGATGATATCCTAGACTCAGGTAATACCATGAGAGCTGTTATAGAGTATCTAACAGTAAAACATCCAGCATCTATCTCAACAGTTACTCTACTCACAAGAGAAGACTCACCATTTGTAACTGAGAAGTCGTACGAAGGCTTTACCATCGGTGATGAATGGGTAGTAGGTTATGGAATGGATAACGAAAAAGGTTATGCAAGAAATTACGATGGAGTGTTTGCTCTTTAAAATAATTTTCATATATTAATAGAAGTGTTCGAAGCACCACTTTAAAAAAACAAATGAATGGCTAAAAAGTTTATCGAAGGTACTGAATTAGTACAAGCAGGATTCGCCAACGGAATCTCAAGACAGTTGGCAGAGAAGCAGGTTAAAGAAGGACCTGAAGCAAGTTTAACACAAGAAGAGAAGCAAGTAATTATAGAAAATGCAGCAGCAGCGTATGCACTTTTTCTAACAGCCTTAGGGTGTGATTATGCGAATGACCCCAACTCTTCAGATACTCCTCACAGGGTAGCGAAAGCATACGTAAACGATTTATGGAAAGGAAGATACGAACCTTTAGATCGGATAACAGCGTTCCCTTCAGACGGATATGATGGGATAGTACAAGAGAGTAACATACCGGTAACTTCAATGTGCTCACACCACCACCAAGCTATTAGAGGTACAGTAAGTATCGCTTATATTGCATCAGAAGATGGAAAGGTAGTAGGATTATCTAAACTAAATAGAATAGTAGAACAATTTGGACGTCGAGGAGCAATCCAAGAGCAATTGACTGTAGCTATTCATAATGCAGTAGATAAAATCTGCGAAGGCAATTTAGGAGTAGCAGTTCAGGTAAATGCAACTCACGCATGTGTATCGTGTAGAGGAGTAAAGCATGGAGGCGCTTCAATGCAGACGGCTAAACTAACAGGAGCATTCATAAACGAACCTTCAGCTAAAGCAGAGTTTTATAAAAACATTGAATTAGCGAGTAATTGTAAACATTAAAAAAACAGAAATATGCAGTATTGGCAAGTAACAGTTCAGTTTGAACGAGAGAACGACCGAGGTCGAGTACAGAAGGTAAGAGAGATTTACCTCATTGATGCAATGTCCGGAACGGAGGCAGAAGCTAAAACCTATAAGTACCTAGAAGAACAAGATGAGACAGGATTCCAAGTAATCAGTCTAGCTCAATCTCGTATATTAAAAGTTGTAGATTAAGAATAGATTTCTTATATTTAGTGAAATAATAAGTTATGAGTAAGAAAATACCTTTTGTAGACGAAGTAGAGATCTTTAACTCTACCTTCGGCAAACCTAATAACTATGAACCTACCGTACCAGCTGATACTAAGCTTACGAACTTTGTAGTTGACTTTATTAAAGAAGAGACAGAAGAATTAGCTGAGGCTATTGAAAACGGAGATATTGTAGAAGTATTAGATGCTATCTGCGACCTTCTCTATGTAGCTGTAGGTAATGCTGCGATGGTGTTTGGTGTTAAGGATAAGCTTATGGATGCGTATGCTGAAGTTCAAGCCTCTAATATGTCTAAGAGCTGTGCTACTAAAGAAGAAGCTATAGAAACTATCGAGACTCGATCAGTAGAACACGGACCTTGTCACACCAAACAAGTAGGAGACCGCTGGGTAGTGTATCGCACATCAGACGATAAGGTTATGAAGTCAGTTAATTACTTTGCTCCTAACCTAAAGCAATTCTTTACTGAAGAAGAAATAAAACAAGCTTATGCAGATCGTAAAGGAAATAGTTAGGAGGTACACAATACATACCGAAGAGCACGGAGATGTTATTCCGGTGAGTAAGTTAGAAGAGATGCTTGCTGACTTTCAGAGCAAGCCTTATGAGCAGAAACTAACTGAGTTAGACTCAGCTATGAAACAGCTTAATGAGATGATTGGTAATTTAGGAAAAGAGATTGATGATTAAGATAGCACACGAAAGTCCTAAAGCATCCTTTGACACTATTCAGAGTATGACAGATTATGACTACGCACTCGTTCATTTATTTGAAGAAGATAAAGAGTACTTAGAATTATTTAAAGACGCAGTAGCAGCAGGTAGAGAGGTTATTTTAGATAATTCTATTTTTGAATTAGAAGAAGCTTTTGATGCTGAGCGATTTGCTTACTGGATCAACGAACTGAAACCTACCTGGTATATTGTTCCGGATGCTTTAGAGAATACTAAAAAGACTTTATCGAATATGGCTGCATGGAACCTTACGTACAAAGACCTTCCCGGTAAAAAGATTGGAGTAGTACAGGGTAAGACATACTCGGAGATTATAGGCTGCTACGACTACATGGCTAATGTTGCTGATGTAGATATGATTGCTATCTCATTTGATTACTCCTACTACGAACAGAAGGTACCACATCCTAATAAGTACGTGAGTTGGATGTTAGGACGGGTACAGTTACTAGGTCGTATGCTTAAAGACGGAGTTATCGATACTGACAAGCCTCATCACTTATTAGGTTGTGGATTACCTCAAGAGTTTTCTTTCTACCATAATGCAGGATGGGATTGGATTTATTCACTTGATACTTCTAACCCGGTAGTACATGGCTTGAAAGGTATTGAGTATAGAGACTCAGGACTATGGGATAAAGAATCTCAGAAGCTATTCACTATGATTAACTCAGAGGTATCTGAAGATCAATTGAGTACGATTAAGTATAATATTAACATGTTTAGACAATTAGCGAATGGGACAACGACCTTGGATAGCATTCTTTAGTCAGACAGGTTCTGAGATTGTAAATATAAGTCAGGCTCTCGGAAGGGAACCTGACCTTGTTGTAACTAATGATAGACCGGATCATTTAAGAAAGATTAACGAAGGTATTGAGTTATGTTATACGATGCCTAATAAGCCTACCTTAGAAGATTACCAGGAAGTATTAAGTGCGTATGATAATCCTCTAGTTACTTTGCATGGCTGGTTAAGAATTGTTCCGGAAGAGATTGCTAACAAGTACGAGGTCTACAACGGACATCCAGGACTCATTACTCACTACCCAGACTTAAAAGGAAAAGATCCTCAAGTAAAGGCTTGGGAAGCTCACTACAAGACTCTAGGCAGTGTTATTCATAGAGTAACTGCTGGAGTAGATGAAGGTCCTGTTATTATGGAAAGAGTCTACCAATCAGAGAAATTGTTGCCTTTATCTGATATATTTCGTATATTGCATAATATATCAACGGACTTATGGATTAAGTTCTTTAAAGAGAGGTTATGGTAAAGAGAGTAGCATTAGTAGGAGCTAGTAGTACAGGTAAGACTACTGTATATGAATTACTGAAAAGTAAGTTACCTAAGTACGAGTTTATAAATGAATCTACTCGTACGGTAAAGAAGTATGGCTTTCCTATCAACGAGCAAGGTACGAGTGAGACTCAACTAGCTATTAGTAGTTTTCATTTAGAAGCATTATTAACGCCATCGAATCTTCTATTAGATAGAGGATATATGGACTTAGTAGTTTATACTCGTTATATGAATGTATCTGAGACTACTCGTAATTATATAGAAGATACTTTTGAAAGAGTAGCAAACGAATATACTCACTATATTTACTTTCCTATTGAGTTTGCAGCAGTAGACGATGGAGAGAGAAGTGTAAATGAAGATTGGAGAAGAACTATAGATATGGAATTCTGTAGTATATTAGGAGACTTAGACCAACCCTATCTGACTGTAACAGGGTCACCATTGCAGCGAGTAGAACAAATTTTAAACTTTATTAATTAATTATGTCAGAAGTAAAAAATTACAACAAAGTTGTAGAGATTGCTAACAAGCATTTAGGTAAAGTAGGTGGTGACGGATACAAGGATGTATACGACCCAGGGCTATTGGTAGCTGTACCTCGTTATTTGAATAGAGAGGCTTACGGTATTGAAGAAGGTAAGTTACCTTTTGTAGGTGTGGATAGCTGGAACTGTTATGAGGTATCGGCCATAACTAAGAAAGGTCAACCTGTAGCAGGTATGCTAAAGATTGTATGTCCAGCTGATACAGAGTTTCACGTTGAATCAAAATCTATTAAGTTATATTTGAACTCATTGAATATGACTCCAATGGGTATGACTGCAGAAGAATGTATCTTTGAGATTGAGCAGACAGTATCTAAAGACCTTACTGACCTCCTAAGAGGGTTTGTTACCTGTACTTTCTTTAAAAACGATCACGATGCTGAGTATGAGTTTAGAGGATATCAAGAGTTAGAAGGTATTGCAGATCTAGATGCTATTGAGTTTACAGCATTTAAATCAGATGCTTCTCAGCTAGAGATAGCTAATACGGTATCAGGTCCAGCAGTACCTATGATGGTGAAGTCCAACTTACTCCGTAGTAACTGCCGTGTAACCAACCAACCAGATTGGGGAGATGTTTACATCAACATCGAAGGTAATAATATCCCTGATGCTGCTTCATTAGCGAAGTATATTGTGAGTCACCGTACAGTATCACACTTCCACGAAGAGATTTGTGAAATGGTATTTACTCACCTGATGGAAGCTTATAAGCCAGAAAAACTTATGGTAGCTTGTCTGTACACTCGTAGAGGTGGATTAGATATTAATCCTATCAGAGCTACTCATGCAGATATGATTCCTGGATGGTTTGATGACTCATCAATGAGGATGAAGAAAACTTTACGTCAGTAATGGAGAGTAAAGAAGTATACGAACTAATTGCTACGCGTGTTCCTCCTGGGGACCGCTGGCAGTTGGTTGATGAGAAGACAATCTATCCTAGTTTAACTGAAGCTTTGAACGCTTGGTTTATGAAGACAAAAGAGAAAGCGGAGTTTAGACTCGCACCTTTGGACAGTAAACTGTATGTTATTCGAACTGAACAGTACGAACCAGAGATAAAAACTTTTGATATTTACGGAGAAAGTTACTAAATAAGTTGGAGCCTACGGGCTCCTTTCTTATATTTAGGTATAAATAAAACGGTTATGAATACAGTAGATCATTGGATTGAAAAAGGTTTTGTGCATTACGCTGATATGTTTGTCAGTGATCGCCTTAATCAAGGAGTAGATGTAGAGCTTGTCGATAAATCACTTGGAGAGTATACTCGTAGTAATAAAAGAGCAGCAGTTTACGCTATAGTTAAAGACGGAAAAGTTCTTAAGTTCGGTCAATCAGCTAATATCTTTCAAAGAGTTTATACAAACTATAAATGTGTAAGTAACTCAACTAATAACTTTATTCGGGAAAATATTAAAGAACGTTTGAATCGTGTAGAATTTTACGTATATTTAATTCCTAATGAAGATATAGAGTTGATTGGATATAAGTTTAGAACTAATCTACAGAAGGGGTTAGAAGAAGCTATTCTAAAAGAGTACTACGAAGAGTATCAAACTATACCTGAACTAAACAGACAACGTAATTAATATGGCGATAGATAAGAAATATTATACGGTAACAGATAAAGAAACTGTCAACCTACTTATTCAACATATTCAGGAATCGAACGTTATTGCATACGATACTGAGACTGATAGTCTGAATATGAGAAAGGGACAGATTGTCGGCTTCTCCGTATCAGGTGATATCGGTATTGGATTCTATTTACCGACTATGGCTTGGAGTCATGAGAATGAATCCTTAGATGAGTTACAGATTGAAGGGATGGGATGTCATGCTATTGCTAAGAAGATTATCTCGATGTTGATTGGTAAGAAGCTTGTGATGCACAATGCTTCCTTTGACTGTCGATTTACTAAGAACTTCTACGGAGTAGATCTATTACCTAGCTTATGGGTAGAGAATCAACTCTTAGTACATACTGTCCAAGAAGAAGGAGCAGGAATGGGAGTATTCGGTCTTAAGCCTCTAGCAATATCTATCCAGGAACATATCGGACTAGATGTAGAGAAAGCAGCTAACGAAGAGCAGATAGAGCTGAAAGAATCTATCAAAGCAAATGGAGGTTCAACTACTCGAGCTAATTACGAGATTTACAAAGCCGACATGGATATACTATCCAAGTACGCTGCTGCCGATACCGATTTAACTCTTCGTGTCTGTACGTATTTCCTAGAGAAGTTAAAAGAGGAGAATCTAGAAAAGTTCTTCTTTGAAGATGAGGTTATGCCTTTATATAAAGAAGTAACTATTCCGATGGAAGAGATGGGAGTAGATCTTAATATGGATTTATTAAAAGAGATTCATGAAAAGATTTCTAAAGATCTGATTGAGAATAAAAAGATTGTACTAGACTCTTTAATTGCTCGTCCGGAAGTAAAAGAATGGATTGTTGATACAGCTTTAAGAGAATTCCCTCCTTCAAATAAAGGAACATGGGCTCAGTATATAGCAATGCGGTACTCTTTAGATTTACCTAAGAGCGAAAAGACTGGAAAGTATTCTATGGGCAAGAAGCTTATTGAAGAACTAGAAGATAGTCCTGCTAAGGAATACTTATTAACTGGAGAATTAGATGCTCTAGATGAGATGGAGATCTTAAGAATATCTATGTCACTCTGGAAAGAGAAGAACGATGGTGAGTACATCAATATACAGTCTAAGAAACACTTAGGAGAGATAGCCTTCAAGTACATGGGGATAAAACCTCTTACTCAGACCAACAAAGGTCAAGATCAATTCGATATGGATATGATTGTGCATTTAGCAAAGAATGGATACGAGTGGGCAGAAAATCTCCGTATTTATAACAAACTACTAAAGATCAAGTCAACGTACATTGATCGCTTTATAGATGGATCAGAAGACGGACGATACTATTTTTACTTCAAACAGAATGGTACTGTGTCAGGCCGTTACGGAAGTGACGCTCAACAACTACCAAAACCTAAAGAAGAAGGCGAAGATGCACCCATCATCGTCGAATATACCAACATTGTTAGAGCATTCCTTATCGCAGGAGAAGGACGAAAAGTAATCGATGCTGATTACGAATCTCTAGAACCTCACTGCTTTGCCTCTGTATCAGGAGATAAAGGATTGCAAGACATCTTTAATAATGGATGGGATTTTTACTCTACAGTTGCTATTAAGACTGAGAAGTTAGAAGAGGATAAAGCTAAGTACCCTAACGGAGTATCACCAGATAAGAAGTCTCCTATCTATCTTAAGAAGTTAGATCCTGTTAAGAGAAATACTGCTAAAGCTTACTCGCTAGGTATTGCATACGGAATGGAAGCTTTCGCTTTGAGTAAGACTTTAGATGTAGATCAGAAAGTAGCTCAAGAGCTTGTTAATGGGTACTTAGATGGATTTCCTAAGCTTAAAGAATGGAGAATCAAATCTAGAGAGCAAGTAAAAGAGCATGGCTATATCGTAAACAAGGTAGGCCGTATACGTCACTTACCTAAAGTAAAAGCTATCCACGAAAGATTCGGAGAGCAGATGATGGATTGGAGATTCCGAAAGCAATTATCCGAACAGCACGGTAAAGAGAAAGTACTTCAGGTATATAGAGATTATCGAAATGGATTGAATAACTGCCTGAACTATCAGCTACAATCCTTAGCAGCGGCTGTTGTAAACAGAGCAGCAGTACAGATTAATCGCAAAGCAATAGAGTTGGGCATAGATGCTAGAGTGCAAGCACAGGTACATGATCAGTTACTTATCAATGTCGCTGATAAAGATGCAGAGATGTTTGCTCCCATCGTTCAAGAGATAATGGAGAATACAACCAAGCTTGAAGGTGTTACCTTAAAAGCACCTCCAGAGATATCTAATAATTGGAGGGATGGTCACTAAAAGTATTTTTAAGCATATATATAATAAAGAGAGCAGGGGCCTCTTTAAAGAGACTTACCGATTGGGAGTCTAGGTTTAAACATTTTAGTAACATAAATCTAAGGATTATGACATTTATTCAACCACGTGGGGTAGACCCATTTGACATTCTAGTTCGCAACTTTTTTAATAGCGAGCACAACTTTGCACCAGTCCTTGATGCAAAGATTCAACACCCAGTAGATATTTTTGAAACAGAACACGGCCTTCATTTTGAGATAGCCTGTACCGGACTTAATAAGTCTGATGTAGAGCTGAACATCGAAGGAGATGTTTTACGTATCTCTTACAATAAAGAGAGTAAAGAGTATGATGAGCGTACCTACATTCATAAAGGTATTGCCAAGCGCTCTTTTAATTTAGGTTATAAAATTGCTTCTAAGTTTGACTTAAGTAAGGCAGATGCAATGATGGAGAATGGTTTATTAGGAATTCGTATTCCTTTTGCTGATGAAGCAAAGCCAAAATCAATTAAAATTAAATAAGAAAAACTTAAGGTTACAGTTGGTCCCTGTCTCTTTTTTTCTTATATTTAAGTATTAATCAATAAGTAGTTATGGCTAGAGGAAAGCAAAAAGGACATCAGAAAGCGATGTTAACGATCATGGATGAGGTGTTAGAGCCTTATTACATTACATTAGATGAATCTCAGTATACTTTAATGACTGAAGGCTCCACACTCCCGATAGGGTATTATAACAACTTAGGTAACACGCTCCAAAAAATAGCACGCTTACTTACAGTTAAAGCATCCAATCAAGAGCAGGTAAATCTATCTGAATACCTCAACCGGTATGACGCTATCAGTACGAAACTAAACAACACAATTAATATATGAAGCAGTTAGTTCCTTTGAACGATAGGATTGTAGTCAAGCCTATTGAAGCAGAAGAGCAAATGTACGGTAATATTATTATTGCCGACATGGGTAAAGAGCGTCCGGAGATGGGTGAAGTTATTGCAGTAGGACCAGGACGTATGTCCGAGTTTGGAAAGTTTATGCCAGTCAATGTAAATGTAGGCGATGTTGTATTGCTTCCAAAGATTGGGACACTTCGAATAGAGTTTGACGGGGAAGAGTACTACATCGGTCAAGCAAAAGAAATCCTATGTGTAGTTAGAGAGATGTATAACGCAGAAGCAGATCACGATTTAGTATGAGCAAAGTAATGATATTTTCAGATGATGCAAGAAAGAGCTTGCAGTCTGGTGTAAATAAATTAGCTGACGCAGTAACGTCAACATTAGGACCTAACGGACGTAATGTTATTATCGAACAAACTATGGGTAACCCAACTTCAACTAAGGACGGTGTTACTGTAGCTAAAGCTGTAGAGTTAGAAGATAAGATTGAGAACATCGGTGCTCAATTAGTCAAGCAAGCATCTATTAAGACTGCTGACGGAGCAGGAGATGGAACAACAACATCAACCCTGCTAGCTTCAGAGATTTATAATAGCGGTATTCAGTCAATCGCTGACTATAATGTGACTGAGGTGAGTAGAGGTATTGATAAAGCTACTAAGATAGTAGTTGAATCCCTTGAAGAAAATTCTGTAGAGATTACAGATGAGAATCAATTAAGACAAGTAGCAACAATTTCTGCAAATAACGATCCAGAAGTAGGAGAGCTTATCGCTTCATCGATGGATAAGGTAGGGCGAGAAGGTGTAGTGACTATTGAGGAGTCTCGTACAGGAGAGACATACTTAGAGGTTGTAGAAGGTATGCAGTTCAGTAGAGGTTACAAATCTATATACTTTGTAACGGATAACAATTCTATGACTGCTACCTTGAGTAATCCACAAATTCTAATTGTGGACAAGAAAGTCACTGCCGCGAAAGAGCTTCTTCCAATTCTTGAAGCTTGCTCAGCACAGAACAAACCACTATTGATTATCGCTGATGATGTCGATGGTGAAGCTCTCTCTACTCTGGTCGTTAATAAAATGAGAGGAACTCTTCAGGTCGTAGCTGTTAAGGCACCAGAGTTTGGTGATCGTAAAAAAGCTATGATGGAAGACATCGCTACGTTGACTGGAGGTCAAGTTGTTAGTCCGGAAAAAGGAATGCGCTTAGATAAGTTTGATGTCAACTGGCTAGGTTCTTCTCGAAAGGTAACAGTAGGTAAAGATGAGACTACTATCGTAGATGGTAAAGGAGACTCTGAAGCTATTGAGCAGAGAATTGAGGAGATCAAATCTTTGATTGATAATAGTAATTCACCTTTCGAAAAAGAGACACTACAGGACCGCTTAGGACGTCTTATTGGAGGAGTAGCTATCGTACATGTAGGAGGTCAATCTGAACTTGAGATGAAAGAGAAGAAAGACAGAGTAGAGGATGCTTTACATGCTACTAAAGCTGCTCTTGAAGAAGGTATCTTACCCGGTGGAGGTGTAGCGCTATTAAATGCTGCATATAGATTAGAGTTTACAGAAGGTGAGACAGAACTAAGCACTGACTCAGAAGCTAAAGGATTTGATATCTTAGTAAAAGCTATCAATAAACCTCTTCAAAAGATCTTAGCCAACGCTGGGTATACTCAAGAAGACATTGATGAAATAGCAGACAAGATAATGACTAACGATAACTCTTGGTACGGGTATAATATTAAGTTAGACAAATACGTAGACATGTTTGAAGAGGGTATTATTGATCCTGCTAAGGTAACCCGCCTAGCATTAGAGAATGCTGCATCAATAGCACGCACCATGTTAACTACTGAGTGTATAATTTCTAACCCAGTAGAACAGAAACAAGATGAGATGGACTATAATCAATTTATGTAATGAGTAAGATATCAGCAAAACAGCGCTATGAAGCGTTCAGTGAATGGCTCAACTGGTTTAACAAAGAGACCGGTAGAGTAAAGAAGACAAAAAAAGAAGTTAAATCAGAAACCAAAGATAAAAGTTACAAAGTTAACATGAAGGGTTTCCGCAAACAAAGAAAATAATGCCAATTTATCGATCAGGAGATGCAGTAACAGTAAAGGAAGGGCACTTACGAGGTCAGCACTTAACGGTAGTAGATATTAAAGGATCTGTACTATTATTAGAAGATGCCGAAGGAGTCACTACCGAGTTGTTTATCGATCAAGTACAAAAGCAAATGTTGTTTGGTTAAGCCGAGGGGCGGGGGCGGGCGCATGTCTACCCTCGCACCGAAGGTGCCACGCGCAAATATGTAAAAAAGTCCCTACGGGCCTTACTGCCGGGCTATTTATATGGGTATTACTTGTTGTTTAATTGTTTATTACTTTCGGTGTTATGAGTGAAAAACGTATTGAGGAGTTAGGCTACCTCGCTTTCAATGAAGGATTTTTTATACAATGGCAGGATACTGCCTCAAGGTATGTGAAGGAGGAGAGGTATAAAAACAAGATCGATGCGTACGAAAGAGCGTACCAGAAGTTTTCCGGAACAGTTGTAACTCAAGAGTAGATTTCTTATCTTATGAATTGGAATGACAGCGATGTAGGATACACATTTTGGGATGAGATGTGGAACGACCCGGAGGATGAAAAGAGAGACAAAAGAGGAAAGGAACCTCGCACAGAAGATAAGAAGAAAGATGATCACTCGTAATCACGGTGACGAGAAAAAGTTCAATAAAAAGAAAGAACGTAGTTGGAAGTACGAAGGTTAATTCGTATCTTTATCGAAGATAAAAGTTAAAAAGGTTATGAGTGAAGTAAAAGGTTGGAGATTAGCAGGCGAGATTCTTACACAAGCTATGTATCACGGAGTAGAGAAAGAGGTAGTATTGGATGCGATGGCGATGGTCAAAGCAGATCCTTCGTTAGATTCAACTCGTGCATTGGCTATTGCTGCTAATGATTGGGATGTAAATATTTAAATCGCTATGGATAAAGTATATGACGATGCGTATTTTGCGCATGTAATTAAAGAGTTGGTAAAGCAAGTACCTAACGATAATCAGTTAGGATCTGAGGTACGTAGTTTATTCTGGAAGACTCAGAATGCAGATTCTTGATCTAGATACAGATCTTTATTGGAGTTATAAATTTTATTATAACTTCGCATTATATGAGGAGACTAGTGCAGAAGTCTCGTACGATGAGAATGGAGTAGAATTACCATTTTAAAATATAGGAGGGGAGTAAAACGTAAAATCCTAAGGCTACAATCGACGGATTGCTTAGGTCGGGACTCTGATGCTGTAAGCGCGCTAAATGAGTGAAGCCCCTCAAATATATTGGACTCGTAGCTCAGCTGGATAGAGCATCTGCCTTCTAAGCAGACGGTCACAGGTTCGAATCCTGTCGGGTTCACTATATTGCTCGGTTCGTCTATCGGTTAGGACCTATGGTTTTCATCCATAAAAGAGGGGTTCGATTCCCCTACCGAGTACAATTGTCCGATGGTGTAATGGCAACACTTCTGTTTT
>CERP01004283.1_pt1 | contig 13439 bp, 18 predicted proteins | sample 530801 | NCBI WGS metagenome assembly CERP01 (sample SAMEA2620991, study PRJEB7988) | marine metagenome | biome: marine biome (ENVO:00000447); feature: surface water layer (ENVO:00002042); material: "saline water (ENVO:00002010), including plankton (ENVO:xxxxxxxx)" | depth 5 m | reverse complement strand
AATCCATACCAGCCGCAGCAATACGGTCAGCAGTTCGGTAGAATGTACTAACCCCGATATTTATTGCGTTTCTTCGTAGTACACATCTACTAAGGCTGACATTGGTCCTGTCCTTTCAGTTCTGCAAGGGTGGTGCGGGCTGGGTTTGCTGAGAAGTCCCGCTTTCTGTATCGTTCATGAAGAAAGTTATCGTGAGGATATTCTTGGCGGATGTAATCATCAATTTCATCTCTACTTTCCTCAAGCCCAGCCACCGCCTTCGCCAGCTTGGCTTCAAGTGCCTCGATGTGGTCGGCTGCTTCTTTATAGTCATCATAAGACACCCACCCGCCGTCTTTGTCGAATTGCATTGATCCGTCATGGTAAGGTGAGAATTGGTCAATGTTACTATCGTCTGGCTCTGTTACAGCCCAAGTTTGTTCTGGTGCATCACTCATCGTTCTGTCCTTTCAGTCCTGCGAGGGCGGTGCTTGGGCTGCTTGAGTTGAGCGATATGCGAGGCGGCTTTCTAAGCTTTCCACCTGTCTCGGCTTCAAAAGCCGCAAACTGTTCTGGCTTGAGCCGCACGGATGCAGACACCTGACACCTTTCGTAGTCTGGGTTGAACGGGTGGATAGTACCAATCTCGATACGGTTACGAAGGCAGAATACCACAAAGCGGCTCATGCTGGTTTTTGTCATGGACAGCCCCTCCTCGCAGTGCATCCACACTCGGCCTGCGTAATCAGGTTTCACCGCCTCCCGAGCGTAACAAGAGCACGTCCCTTCGGGCCATTTGCAATCACTCATCGTCCTGTCTCCTCAAAATAAGCGTCTAACAGCGCGCTCACGGCAAGCTCAGCCACAGTGACGTTCATCCTTTCAGCTTCCCCATTCACCCAGTTGCGAAACTCGACGTTCTTCTGCGAGTGCGGGAAGAATGCGCGCCGTATGGATCCATAAAAATGATCGCTTCGCAGTTGGCCTCTCGCATCGCGTATAGTTTTCTGATCGATCAGGCTTTCATCAAGTGCTTTGCGCTTAATTCTGGACACCTGTGAACAGCTAAGGCCCACCATTTGGCCAATCTCTGTCAGCGTCAGTCGCGGTGTTGTTTGCATGTAAAGCGGTTTGATCACTCTCCAGCGCTCCGCGAAGGCTTCTCTGCTTTCCATCTTACTCATGTTTGCTCTCCATTTTCTCCGTTTGGTGGCTCAGGTAGTGGCATCCAGTGGGTGGGCGACATAATGATCTTGTAGTCCGTTCCACCAAAATCCATGTGCTCCACATACTGCTCTACGCTCATTCCGCGAAGGTCCTTTATGATGGTCTGCGCGTGAAGTCTGCGCAGGTCGTTTTTTTGAATGGAAACTGCTTAAGGTTTGCTAATGCTGGCCGTGCAGCGCATTCAACCCAGTCAGCAGTGAAATGACCGTCTGTATCAGTGTCGGAATTGTGGGAATATTTTGTGCAATCCGTGCATGAGTTAGGCATTTCAAAGTGTCCTTAGAATGAGGCGGATTTTGCCTTAAGCAAAACCTCGCGTTTACCTACGTAATTGCACGCTGAAATAATGCCGTCAGACTCAGCAGCAGCAGCAACAGCATCCGCATCAGTAGCATCCGCAACATCTTCAGCAGCTAACCAAGCAGCCTTAAGCTTTTCTAAATTAGTCATCGTTCTGCGCTTTCTTTAGATCCGATAATGATTGCGGCTCTCCGTTGTGATCTAACGGAATGTTGCGGCCATTCAGTGTGATTGTGTATAAATCTCCTGCAAAAAAACCTGCGTACCACTGACAAACCAGAAACACGCCGTCCTTGTGGATGTCCAAAACAGATGATTTGGGGGTGGCATATGCATTGTTAAAAACAAGTCGCTCTGTTTTCCCCTGTTTCTTTAGATCTGCCAGCAATTGCAGCTTGTCTTTGCGTAAACGATTGACCCGCTCTGTAAGTCTTTTGATTTCGTCTGCTTGAAGTGCTGCTTTAGATTGCCACTTTTTTGCGTTATCCGTCTCCACGCTCAGTGATCGCAGCAAGCTGCTGATGGTTACGTTTTCGCTCACAGGTCGTATCCTTCTTTGCGGCGATTGCTCACGAATTTTGTGAGGTCTGACTTAGCGGACCAGTATCTTTGGTTTGCGCTGGGCGATGCGTCTGCCTTTAGCTGCGCTTCCATCCAGAAATCGACCTGTTGCCGAAGGAATTTTAGCTCGGCATGCTGTGCTGGCGGTAGTTTTTTTCTGCTCATTGTGTGATCCCCTTCTGTGATCTCTAGTCCCACTTAGCACTACCCTTTAAGATCAATGCAGGTCCAAGGATTCCTGTCCCGCATAGTTTTGTAGCCTCTTCATTATAAGGCAATTTCTTCAACATGCCCTCTTCATTAACGAGAATCTGCCAATCTTTGTGCTCTGGAGAGAAAACGAGTTGAACCAAGCCACCTACGATCTCTTGCGCTTCCTCAAGGGTTGGGGCGCGCTCTTCGAATACATAAATCATGTGTTTTCCTTTCGTTGCTAGATTGGGATAATTACCATGTATTCCCACTTACTGCAACACAAAAGTTAACAGTCGAGTGCCCGGAGTTAACCCGAACAACTCGTCGGGTTATACGTTATCCCGGGCAGTGCTGGCGATGTATGTACCTTGCGCAAGCGGCCCTGACGTAGTGCCGATCCACTTCTCTGGGCCAGTTGGCGTGAGCTTAAACTTTCCGAGGCGACCTTGCTGCATTGCTTGCTTGGTGGTTTCTTTGACGGTTGTGGAGCCAGCTTGAGTGATAGCTATGATGCACGGCTCAATCTGCTCTAGAGATTGCGCGACTTGATATATACCATCGTGCATACCGCCAAGTGTAATTGCGAGACCTTGATCTTCGCGCATTTGCACAAAGTCAATGATGTGCTTCATACGATCCCGCACTGTTGAGGACATTTGCAGTGAGCGTACGTCATCTGAGCGATCTTCTAGCAGCCCCGTGTCTTGATTTCGGATGAAGTGCCTAATCTCGCGATTGGCCGGACCGTTGGACTTCACCACAGCACCATCGAACACTGTGTTGCGCGAGTAAACCACTTGCATATCACGGCATCTGGAGCGCGCCGTTCCCTCATCTACGGGCCACACAGCGAATGCAGCACGTACACCATCAACGATAGCCGACGTACCGCGAATGAGGTTACGGGCTTGCTCTGGCGTTGTGATAGGTTCGTTGTCTTTGATCTTAGCCATGTGGTGATTAACCATAACAGTTGCACCAGTTTCCGTTGCTATCTGTGCAAGTAGGCCCATGAAGGCAGCGCCAGCTGCGGGATCAGCGTTCACATCCGCGTGAACAAATGAAGCGAGAGGGTCGATTACGATTAGCCTAAGGTTTTCCATCTCTAACATTTGATCGTATATGCGCGCGAACTCATGACCCATTTCGAACGTGTTGTCGAAACGCTGCATGACAGGAAACACGCCGCCGAGGTTCGGCAGGGGTAAGATGCGCAGATCATACTGGTAGTTTTCTCTGAGACGCTTGGGATCAAGGCGCGCGATGCGTCTGTGCATTTCGTCCTTGTCGTCTTCTGCTGTGAAGATGATTGCATCCCCATGCTCTGCAACAAAACCACCGAAGGAATTCTGCATAGACGCACCTGACGCCACCTTCATTGCAAGGTCGAGCGTCATCATGCCCTTACCGCTATCTCCTGCGGCAGCGAACACGGCTGGGATTGCGAGAGGCAAAGTGTCCGCGATTAGGAATTTTTGTTGTGGCGCTGATCCAACGAAATATTCGTTTATTAACAGGCTGTTATCCAGAAGACTGATAGGCTTCTTAACCTTGCTCTCCTGCGACTTCATAAATTTTATTATGTCAAAGCCTTCGTCTACGGCATCAGCCGCGTCCCATTTCTCTGGCTTTGTCGTAGGAATTTGCAGAGTTAGTGTGCTTTTTGCCCCAGCTTCTTTCGCCTGAGCTTCTACGATGCGCGCTAGTTTTTTTCCAGCTTCGTCATTGTCAGGCCAAAGAATAACCTCTTTGTTGCGTAGGGGAGAGAAGTCGAACTTGTGGGCTGTGTTTTCTGAAAGCATACCAGAACCACCGATAGTACAGGTTGCGACGTATCCCATCTCTCTTAGTGCCTCTGCGCACTTCTCGCCCTCCACCCAGATAACTTTGTCAGCCTCTACCATCTCTGGGATGTTGTACATAGGGCGCGGTTCTGGAACTCCCTGACGTCCATCCACAAATTGACGAAACTGCTTCTTTGGCTTGCCGGAGTCATCCCGAACAACTTCGCCTAGCTCATCTTTCGCGAGATACTTTCTGACTGTGACGATCACCTCTCCATGCTCGTCTGTATAAATGTACTCGCCATCATGAGGTGTGCTTGGGCCAATCACTGGCTTGGCTGGCTTCAGGTCTGGCTTGATAAATCCGTTGGTGGCTGTGGTCTTTGTCACCATAAAGTTTTCGGGACTGTTGTTCGGCTTAACGATGTTTTCCGGAGGGGCGACATAATCTCTGCTAAGATACGACTCGAAGTGTTGAGCGGTCTCTTGCAGCGACCATCCTCGCCCCTCTTTAAGCACTTTGGTAATGCCACCAATGCCATCGCCTGACTCAAAATCCTTGCCACTAAGGAACCACGGACTGTTAACGTCGATATTGATTCGAAGTGATTGGCCCTTCTCGCCACGCAGTGATCCAAGCATGAAATCATTACCGCGAACCAAACCCTGCGGATAAGTGTCGAGCAATATTTGCCTTTGAACACTGCGCGGGACTTCGCGAGAGATGCGTTCCGCGATGTCTTTTGTCGTCTTGCCAAACTGCGATAAATTCATTATTTTGCCCCTATACCCAGAAGATCCACTACATGTGGGGTCATGCCTCCAACGCATGGCCCCATTTCTTATTCAGCCCAACAGGTTTTTCTGTATTCGCAGAACTTGCACAGGAAGAAGTCTTTGCTCTGTGCGATTCGCGGCAGGATGTCATTGGCCTTTGCAGCCGTCAAGATATTCACCGCCTTGTCGCTGGCTTGCTGGGCCAGAACTGGATTGTACTCGACTAGCTCGTAATAGACTTCAGACGTGTTTTTGTTGACTACGGTAAACAGTGCAGGGTTTTCTGTTAGGTCCATATATGTCTGATAAAGCGCAAGCTGGGTGGCGTATGTAGGGTTTGCCTTAGCCACACCGTGACGCACAAACGCCTTGAACTTGCTATCGTTTGCGGATTTGCACTCCCATAGGGCGGGATAGCCCATGGTCACAGGACCACCACAAATCACACCATCTATGTGTCCCCTGATCTCACCATCTGCGATAGCGAAGCCAAACTGCTTGCCGTTCTTGTCCTCTGTGCGCAGATCAAATTCCGCGTCGCGCAGCCATTTCGCCACGTAGTCCTCAATCTTGTGACCGAATTCAAAGATACGCAACGTCCGCGCGCTGAACTCTTTGTCAGGGTCTATCGGGTAGTTTAGGTAGCGATACTGCACCTTGCGAGAGCACTCATCTCCAATGCTTGATGCGCCAATGTAAGAACGACGCTCACGCTTCGACTCTTTGGCAACAATAGCATTGTCTACAGCCTCTTCGATGTGCTGAACTGCTGGGTTCTCCACCCTAGAATGGGATTGAAGTAGAAGGCCAACTGCCTGTTGACTTATAGTAAGTTTCTTCGAGTTTTCCAATTGCAATCTCCGCGTCTAGACGTTGGGCTTCTTGAATGCCAAAAATAAGTGTGTGCACTTGGGCTTCTGACAGGTCAGAGAACCTTGTGTTCCACCCGAACTTCTCAAGGATGTGAGCGAGCTCGTCGATGGGCTTCGGGGCTATGGGTAAGGTCAATGTATTTGCTCCTCTTCTGATAACAGCAGGTCTATGACGCTTTCGATTTCGTCTGAGTCTGCATTCTTGTTTCGGAATCCAATGCTCATCACTGGACTGCCTCCCACGAAAATCCTAGCCTCTCCAAACAAAATTATGTTTTTGGCCTCATCCAAATGGTCTTCGATGACTGAGTTTGCAGCGTCTTGGACCGCCTCTAAATCGCTTGAGTCTTTAACCCAGCAAATCATCTCAAACTCTGATGTTTCGACCAAACCGTCTTGCGTTTCAGTGTACATCAGCTGCATTTCAAACCTTGGCATCTTTGCCCCTTGTGGCGAACTCGCCACCCAAACTAGAGTATGCAGCCTTGTCCACCCATGAATCCTCGTGCCCCATGGTGTTCAAGAGGCGCGATGTTTTGAGCCAGTCCATCATAAGAGCAACGTGCTGCGGCGTTATTTCTCCGCAATTCAGAAGGGCCGCACGAATAATGATGTTCCATCCATCTGCGATTCTTTGATGGTTATCAAAGGCATCACCGTAGTCTTGTGCGCGTTGTCCATTAACTAGGCTGTCAGCCTCTGACAAAATATCACTTCTATTCATGCTACCTTCTTCTCCGCCAATGTGAACGCTGCCCCAAGGTCGCGCTGGTTCCATTTAAAGTTAAGAGCGCATGCTGCACGATACTTTGTCCATGAGAAGTCCATGAAGCTGATCTCTACGCCTTGAGCTTTAAGCAGGTCTTTTTGCTTTTGCGTGGCAGGTTGATTGAGCCAACGCTTTGATTTGTTGGCGGCTGTGCTGTCTTCAACTTCGCGCAGGAAGTCATCCGCAGCCGACATCGCGTGCACCTTTTCGCCAATGGATACAGTGCGAACCTTGCCCTTTTGAGCCTTGACCATGGATACCCACATATTGTTGCCCAAGTGAGCAACGAACGCAAAGCCTTGGAAACCCATCGCCATCATGATTGTGCCATCCACGAATGGGTCGATCCACTTAAAGGGCGATAGCTTTAACAGGTCAAACTCTGTCATGACGAACGCCTCTAGGACATCACGTTCCTTTGGCTTGAAGATATGGCCGCACAGGGGGCACTCCTTGACCGCAGGGGGCACTTGCTTCTCGCACTCTGGACAGAGCTTTGTAGGAGCCTCCTCGTCGCTCTCAGAGCGTTTTGATCCGTCTAGGTTCGCTGTATCATCAATGCTTCCGTGAGTGAGCACAGATGTGCCAAAGTCCATGACGATACAGTCGGTCTTTACGATGTTGGGATATAGTTCGGGATCAACAATCCGCAGACCTCGCCCAATCATCTGAACCATTGTGCCCTTCTGTGAGCATGGTCGAGTGAGGATCACACATGATACGGGTGGGGCGTCGAACCCTTCTGTAAGCACAGCGACGTTAACGATGACTTGAGTATCGCCATGCTCAAGATCGTGCAGCATCTTGGCGCGATCTTTTTTGTCCGTTTCGCCAGTGACGTAATCAGCCTTGATGCCGTGCAGGACGAACTCTTCGCACAAGTGCTTTGCGTGATCCACTGTGGAGCAGAACACAACGGTCTTGCGCTTACCTGCCTTTTCGCCCCATTCCCGAACAATTCTCTCGTTAATCACCTTGCGATCCATAATCGCGGCGACTTCTTCCATGTCGAACTCTTTGCCGCGCTTGGATACGTTGTTCAGGTCATCGTTTACGCCTAGATCAACAACGAATGTCTTGGGGCGGACCAGAAAGCCTTCATTGATTAGTGAGCCGATTTCGATCTGGTGAGCGCAGTTATTGAAGACATCGCGCAAGCCTTTGCCGTCGCCACGGTTGGGCGTAGCTGTAAAGCCTACGATCTCTGCCTTGTCGTTGTCTTCGAGAACGGCGTCGATCACCTTGCGGTACGTTGGAGCCGCTGCATGGTGGCCTTCATCGATAACCACCATATCGAACTTAGGACGCTGTACGAGCGTACGTTCACGCGAAATGGTCTGCACCATGGAGAAGACTGCATCGCCCTCCCAGTGCTTAACTGTGCCGTTCACAATGCTGGTTGTGATAAGCGGGTTCACCTTTTTGAACTTGGACTCGTTTTGCTCAACAAGTTCGTCGCGGTGTTGCACGACTAGAATCTTTTTGCCCTGCTTGTGTCGTTTGCCGACAAGCGCAGAGAGCATGATCGTTTTGCCAGCACCTGTGGGGGCGACGACTAAAGTGTTACCGTGCTTGTCGAGTGCCTTCATGGCATCGGACACGGCTACCTCTTGGTAGGGTCTTAGTAGCATAATACACCTGTTCGCTAGAGAAGTGTTGGGGGGTTTGCGGCCCACGGCCCCCCATCCGTGGTCTAGCGGGCGCGGATGTGCCCTGCCACTAGATTAGCGTTGTGCCCAAGTCGGTACGCCACCAGCAGATGCTGGTTGCTGCGCTGGAGCAGCCTGTTGCACCTGTTGCGCTGCGGCAGGAGTCTGCTGCATTGGCGCTTGTCCGCTTGGCACAAATTCTTTTGAGTTTGGAGTCAGCGCAGCCATAAGCTGGTTGCTGTCCGCATACCCGTTTGTGCCCTTCTTGACACCGATCTTAGCACAAATCTCCATAGAGTTTAAGTCAAAAACCCCTGAGATGTTGCGGTTCTGCTGTGCCTCTGGAGACATATCAGCAGGGTCGATGTTACGTGCGCTCTCGACAATAGACTTGAGTGTGCGCAGACCAATCTCTTTGGCGATAGGCATGCCGCTTTGGCCCAGCTTGTCACCGTCAACAAAGATGCTGTGCCAGAACTTGCGACGGTCAAACTGTCCACCAACGATAGTGAACTCAAGGTTCATCCACTTCGCGGCAGATGACATAGAGCTCTTGAAGTATGGGCCCATGCCAAACTCAGGGATTTCCAAGTCGCCACCTTGTAGCTTGACGATTGCGCGGCAGACTGTTCCTGCAGGAATCAGTGTGAACTCGCCCTGTGGGTTCTCATCTGCGGGTACATTGTTAAGGTTAAGCATTGTTCATTTCCTCTTCGCTAGAGTGCTGTGTTGCAGGATCGACAAACGTCAAATCCTTGGTTTCATTTGAATTTCCACCGCTCATCTTTTCGATAAGCTTTCCAAGGTGTGGTTCTTCGAGAGTGTCCAGCCTACCTGAGCGGTCCTTTGCGGGATACCCCCACTCGTTTAGAGGCTGGCAGACAAAGGCACGATACTGACCGTGATCTCCAGACAAGATGGTCATTGTGATCAATTCATCAACAATTCCTGGCAGTTCACGTCCAGTTTTCGATCCTTCGATCTGAAGGCCGTACTGCTTGCGACCATAATCATCTGTGATCTCATCCAAGATGCCGACAAAGATTACGTTCTTCTCGCGAATGTGCTGAATATGGGTGAGCCACGACATCATCTCGCGACCATGCATGCCGTACGCAGCGCGCGTATCCAGCTTGCCAGAGCGTTCAGAGCGAGTCTCTGGTTGCTGTAGGCACCACTGGAAGCACAGACGCCCTGCGACAGTAATAGAGTCCACAAACAGCGTCTCGTACTTCTGCCACACATCCCCACCATCGCCGTACAGCTGAGCCACGTAATCGTAGTGCGCTTGGCTATACGGCTGGTCCTCTGCAATAGAGGGGTTCGGACCTCCCAAGAAACAGGCAAGGTCTCTACACTCTGTCCATGTTCGAGGTCGCACGACGTCGATTGGATGCCCTTCGATAGCAGCATCACCCGCCTCTAAGTCCATGAACAAAGTGGTTTCTGGGTTAAGTGTTCGAGCAAGAGTGGTTTTACCCACTCCGCTTGATCCACAAACCACAATCTTGTGGCCCTTCTTTTCAGCAAGCCGCTGATCAGCTGTGATAATTTGCAAAGCCATTAGTCTACCTCTTCAATGCTAAATCCACCAACTTCTACAGTGCGGCAGGTCTCTAGAGACTGCTTCACCGCGGGAGGTGCGGCTGTATATTTGCGCTCGTCCACCGCAAGAGTCATCTTGCCATAGTGACGTGCGTCTTCTTCAGGCATGGTTTGCAATACGACGCCAAGTTCATCTTGATCCCACACCACCTTCTTGCGCACCGTGGCCTTCAGCCTTGCATTGCCCGCAATGATGTATGTGGTTCCAAAGTCCTTCCCGTCAGCGCGCAACGCATTGCGTGCTTGCTCCAAGAATGTATCTGAGATTTGTTGTTCGATGCCTTTAAGCTCATCTCGCAGTTCCGTCAGGACATGCTTTAGCTCTTCACGACGCTCGAACAGTTCACGACTGTTCATGTCGATTCCTTTCCGCTTAGGTTTACTAGAGCCTTAGTTGTCCCACGCTACTTGGGATATGTCAACGGGTTTTTTTGGTAATGAGGATTTCGATGCCCAAAATCGCCTTCATCATTTTCTTTTTTAGTTTGAAAACATCGGTTTCCACGCCCTTAGCGTCCTCAACAATTTCTTCCCACTCGTCGTCCTTGTTCAGTCTTTGGTAGCGAAAGTCTGCAACGTAGGCGCAAATCTTCTGGTCGTTGATCACTAAGTTATAGCGGACCTGCAATTCCAAGTCCTTGACGTTGCCAGCGCGCTCAAGAGACTTGAGGTACATGTATCGCTCAGACTCCCACTTGGAGTCGAACTTAATGCCGTCCACAGTTACTTTCTTGTTTCCGTACTTGGTCCTTGACCCACGTCGCTTGGGATTATATACAGGTGAAAACGTCATTTATGGGAAGGAACCTCCATGCCAAACCCCGGTAAGTATAAGTCCGTAGGTGTATCTATTGAAGCGTACGACAAGCTCGTCTTTATAGCAGAGCAGGAAGACCGCGCTATTGGACGTCAGCTGTCACGCATGATTGACGAAGCATATGAGGACATTGAGCAGCGTGTCAACGCCAAGCGAGGATACCGCCCATCCGCAGCTGGGATAGGCGGAATCGCATCTGTCATCGAAGACTAGAGTAGTCCGGCGTTACCAAGACCGCCCAGAAGAGCCGACGCAATGTACGGGTTAGACTTTGCTCTTTCCCGTAGATTCATCTGCTGTCTAATGGCTTCTGGATCGGTTGACCGCGTGATTTGCAGGTCTTCTACTGACATAGGCTGAGATACTTCAGGAACTTCTATTTGAGCAGGCTGTGGGGCTGTGCCGCGAGCCTCCTGATCAGCAACTAATGCGCGAACGCCCAGCTGCCTGCCAATATTTGTTCCGCGTGCTGCGGCATCCATACTGCGGCTAATGCCTTTAGCCAGACCTGTTGCGCGTTCTGTTAGTGGAACTCCCGAACCAGTAATTTGAGCCACAGATTCATTCAGCATTTGCGTCATGCTTTGAGCCGCAGCTTGCGGTGTTGTTCTGCCAGCTTTGACCTCCAATGCGCGACGCATCACAGTAGGATTGTTCAGCATGTAGTCGAGAACGCGGAATCTACCAGCTTTTGGTAGGTTCTTCATTGGGTTCGTAACCTGACCTGTGCGTATAGCATCTGCCGCCAAAGAGCCTGCACCCTTTTTGCCAGTGTCTCGCAAGAACACAAGATCATCCCCTAACTGCTTTATGTCTTTGACAGTTTGCTCTCCAAGAACTTTGTTGAGCATCTCAGGTTTGTAAGACTCAATAGCGTTTCTCAGCGAGTAAGCGGCCTTTTCGTTAAGGAAGATGTCTTCATCAACTGATCCGAGTATATCATTCACAATTGTTCGTTTTATCGTATCTTTTGCCTCTGGGCTGTCACCAAAGAAATCCAAGATTCTATTGATTTGAGCGCGCGTCATGTTTCTGTTGGTTATGGCGGCTGCGGCTTCCTCTGGGTCAAGTGCTCCAGCGTTTAGCTTCCTCAAGATGCTTGAAGAAGCAGCCTCTTCGAGACCAATTTGAGCATCCCTAACATTTCGCAATGTCTGAACAATTCCAGCGTCTGGGTTCTGGGCGACAATACGCTGCAAGGTCTCGTCATCAATCTTCTTAACGCCACCATAAGCCAAAGACTTGGCTAGGTTTTGCACCTCGCCCCACTGATCACCAAACAGTAGCTTGCCTGTTTTGTCTTTGTTCAGCCTTTTGACTTTACCGTAAAATTGAACGCCATTGAACTTTGTCGGGTCCGCAAAGTCTTTGTTCGACTCAAGAAGTGCCTCATCAAGATAGCGTTTCGCCAAGTCTTGACGCACAACTTCTTTGTTGCCCTTTGATGCCGTCAAAGCTGCCTCTATACGTGCCGGGCTTTGAATGATCTTGTCGTAGTTCTTGCCCACTTCGAGCTTAACATTAACCCCCGGTTCACCAAGATTCCGAACAATTCCTAGATTCTCAAGGCGGTTGAACATCCGAATTTCTGCTCGATAGTTTTTGTTGGCATCTTGCAGCAAGTTCATCGCGTCGCGCATCTTACGACCGTTAGATGCGCCACCTACGCCTTGTAGCTTCACATTGCCTTGCAACATGTTGTCTACCTGCTCACGCATATCGACCAGAAGGCGACGCGGAGTTGTGTCACGAATGCTAAGTCGAGGGTCCATCAGTGTGTCTTGAATGTTCTTGCGCAAGCCTCTGAGACCGTTAAAGGTGGTAAAGCCTTCCTTGGCACCCTTGCTCACAAGGTCATTGATTTGAGAGCCAATGCGAGTGAACTCATCAGGGGCAACGGAACCAGCACCGCCGTACTTGCTGGCAATAGTGTCCTCGAACTTTGTCTTCAAAGGAGCGATATCAAACACTGGAAGCTCACCACCTTCAACCTCAACAGTTCGACCGTTTATTTTGACTTGTCCTGTAATCTCAGACAGCTTGTCGTCCACACCCTTATACAGAGTGTCAGCACCAGCCATGAAGTCATCATAGTTCTGCATCAGTACAGAGAGAACAGAGTCATCAATGTCTGTGCCCTCTTTTGTGGACTTGGTTAGCAGAGAGATAGTCTCATCAATCGCTTCCATGTGGGCCTTTTGGGCATCAGCCAGAGCGCCTTCTAAGCGCGCTGCCTTCTGAGGTGCCGCACCCGCAATCACTTTAGCTAAGTCATCCTGCGTGGCTCCCGCTACGAATCTACCCGCATCATCAACAATACCAGCGTCTTGCAACAGCTTTTTCTTTTTGTCCAAGGCAAAAAGTACGTTGTTAACAGCACGCTTTTCTTTTCCGGCAATGGCTTCTGCGATCTGTGACGCACGAGATATGGCTGCGTTCATCCCAGCAGCTTCGTAGCTGGGCAAACCGCCCTCGCCCATGATCCGCAACGCTTGCTCTGCCTGTGCTTGACTCAATTCACGCTCGCCTTGCCCCATAGCGCGTGCAGCTGCGCCCGCACCCTTGCCTGCACCTTGGATCAATGCACGCCCAGCGCGGTATGTACCCATTGATACTAGATCAATTGTACTTGCTAGTGCTGCTTCAGTGGCTACATCTTTTGCCACTTCACCAAGGCTTTGCTTTTGGATGCCTAGCAGGCTTTCAATGCCCTCTTCTACAGCCTGACCAGCGCCTGCACCCAAGCCTGCGCCCACCGCACCTGTCACCAATCCGGGAGCGCCAAGTACGCCACCGATGACGGAGCCAATAGCTTCTGGAGCAATGCCTGCGAGATCAGACACGTCACGCAGGCTAAGCCCTTCATCTTCAATGATAAGGTTTTGACCAATAGGCTCCATGCCC
>CERP01012101.1_pt1 | contig 13441 bp, 16 predicted proteins | sample 530801 | NCBI WGS metagenome assembly CERP01 (sample SAMEA2620991, study PRJEB7988) | marine metagenome | biome: marine biome (ENVO:00000447); feature: surface water layer (ENVO:00002042); material: "saline water (ENVO:00002010), including plankton (ENVO:xxxxxxxx)" | depth 5 m | reverse complement strand
AGGTCTTATACAAGAGTTGACAACCCTAATCAATACCATTGTGAGCGAAAGACTAAACGATACAAACACCCCAGCAAAGTCAGGTAAATTGTCTACAGACTACCCTGCCGCAGCTGTTCTCATCAAGAGGTTGAGTGCAAGGGTGGAAGCTCTTGAGTCAAGAGAAGAGGAGGGAGATATATAATGGCGGCACTAAAAATTGGGATTAAGAAATCCCCAAAGACAGAGAAGAAAGAGTATCCAACACTCAACGACCCTCAAGGGGATCTAGCTTTTGACGTAGATGAGCTGGTCAGCTTGACCAAGGAAGCAGATACTCTCTATGCTAAATCAAAAGCAATTGAGAAGAACCTAAAGGAGCGGGCAATCAAACAATTCTTCACCCAGTATTCAGGGAAGGCAGACGTTCCTTCCTCTATGAAGGTCAACGGCTTCTCAAGTAAGATAATGATGAGCTTCACCAGTAGATACAAAGAGTTGGACATAGAGGATAAGGAGACCTACAGAGAATGTAAGGCTCTCCTCAATGGTTCAACCAAGCGTATCTTACAAGAGAAGTTCCAGATTAAAGTGGACGGGGATCGAATCCCTAGTGCCTCAGCACAAGAAATATGTGACGCCCTTGTTGAACTCTTCCAACAGTATGACTGTGAGGATGCCTTGAGCCTCAAACAGACGTATGCAGTGAACAAAGCCTTTCACACAGAGAGGCACACTGCGTTGACTCCGTTAGAGAACGAGAGGCTACAGGAGACCCTACCTTTTGTGACTAGCGTGAAGAAGAAAGGAGTTGTATGATCGACCTCCGTTGCCAACACACGAAACCAAAAGATGGGGGGTCTAAGGTATGGGTTCCGAAACCCTCCACCCATTGGGTTGTTGAACCTAAATATAACGGGTGGAGGGTTGCTCTCCACCCCAATGGGCATATCATTAGTCGCCACGGTAACTTACTGGGTACAACTCAGGAACCTACCTATGCGTTCTTAGACCCTTTCCGAGCCCCAAACTATATCATTGACGGGGAGCTTATGGGTCACCGCAGTAAAGAACATAGCCTTGCGTTCTTTGCTTTCGATCTCATGCCTTTGTGTTCCGATCTCGACTTCACTTTTGAGATACGGCGGAAGGTGTTGTGTGGTTTGTTTGACACACACACTACGCTGAACCCAATCAAACCTGGAGAAGTTTGGGTCGCCGCACAGTATCCCGTTGATGGGGTCTATAATCTATATGAGTTACTCTCATTCCAACCGTTCCTCCTCGGTATTGAGAATTATTTAATTTACGAAGGGGTTGTCATCAAAGACCTTAACCGCAAGTACAAACACAACGATTGGATTAAATTCCGATTCGACCAACACTGATAAACCACCAACCAACACAAATGATATGATTGATGAACTAAAATCCACCCTACTACAAGAAGGGTGCGAGCAGTTGAACATACAACTGACTCCGAACGGAGAGGATCGAGTAACTGTAATTGTTACCGCAGTAGGGGAAGACTTACCTTCTAGTATGAAACGACCACTATATATGTCTGGAACCTATGAGGAGGTGGATGCAAATTTATCCGCAGAGCTTCTAGGATATGCAGAGTTTATAGAAGAGTACGTATCCAACCTTGAAGACCTCAAGGAACAAGCCAAAGAGGAAGCTAAGAAAGCACCCGCTAAGAAGAAAGCACCCGCTAAGAAGAAAGCACCCGCTAAGAAACCTAAGCTCGAAGTTGTAAAGCACGAGCTTAAAGATAAGAAAGCACCTGCGGCACCAAGCACAAAGCCAATGTCCATGACGGAATGGATAGAGGAAGACTTCAACCTAGATGACATATGAAGAGACCCCCGAAGACAGAAGAAGAGAAGAAGGACATCCGTGATCGAGTCTTAAACAACCTACCTGAAGGAAGTACTGCAGGGGTTGAAGACGATTGGATTTGGGTAGTACCTCCCGTAGAACACCGAGCGATTCTTGAAAAGTATGCTTACTTAGGGTTTCAACTATCCTTCAAGGGTAGGTCTGGGGAGCTTTTGGGAGTAGAAGGGAAAGCTTCACTATACCACCGAGGGCTCTTTGTGCCTGAAGATTGCGTTCTATGTAAACCAGAACCAGAACCAGAACCAGAATCCCCCGATCAAACCCAGTGTATTGATTGGGATATAATCAACAAACACCTAGAAGAGCTATGAAATTAAAACAAATGAAAAGGGTATTCCGCTTCAACGGACAAGACTTACCCGACCCTAACCCTGAATGGACAACCGATAAAGTAAGGAACTCTTATGCAAACACCTATCCAGAATTCACGACGGCGACGATTAAAGGACCAAAACCTGAAGGAGATCTTGCAATATACACGGTCAATACAGTTGTCGGAACAAAAGGCTAAAAGGCTAAAACTATGCAACTTACACCTACCACGCATATCCACCGAACCAGTAGCGTGTCCAGTAGAATTATTGGGGGGTCTCCCCCCGATATAGTTGGATTCCCTACACATATTAAATTCCCCCGAACCAAGGAACACAAGACTTGGGACAGGATGAATATAACAATGCCGAAGGAGCTACTCAACGAGTTTGTCGGCATTGTTATATCTGTAGACACGGGAGGGCACCCCACCTTATGTATAGACCTCAATCACTACGAAGTATATCCAGAAGTTGCAGAAGGGTTGAGGTTACTTAACAAGGAGCATCGAGAACAAGTGTATTCTTGGATGGATAAATTCGACTGCACCTTCACTACTCCTTATACGATAGCTACACTTATCGAATGGTTGTATGCTGAGGGTAACGAAGATAGTGAAGGGTATGCCGCAGCTGCGTCTGAGTTTGACGCCTTACAAAACATGCCTAGTGGCGAGAAGAAGTTAAGTAAAAACATTTTACAGCTACTATCATCATCGCACACTTTCTTCTCTTCAATACCTTTAATAATTCTTGGAGATATCGGAAGCTTAGGGGCACAGCTTGTAGAAACCTTGTTTCCTACGGCAGACTTCAATCCCATCTTTGAATCCGAGGCAGACTTCAATCCCAACAAAGTTGAGGACTTAGCATTACTAACTAACGAAATCATAAAAGATTTCATAAATATAAGAAAGGTACTAAATGGAATTATCGACATCGCACGAGAGTCTACCTAAACTTGAGCTGACGGACGCAATATTAGTTTACCAGTCACATAAATATTACAATAACTATTACACTTCGCACCATAAAGTTGTGGGGGGTAAAATATTGGACGGCACTTTCGTCAACGTAGAGGGGCTATTCAAGCGTTCCGCCCCTGGATCTTGGATAGAAAAGGGAGATCTCTTCATATCTAGTAAGGTTCACGTATGGACGACCCCCGCAGAAGTAAAAACGCTGTTCTATCCCTTAAAATCTGAGCTGCTTTTAAAATACCAGAGGTTAAACATACCTCGACTTATGTGGGGTCTAGTTAAAAAACAAAAAACCTTGTATGTTTGGGAGTACAAGAAGCGTAAGAACACATACTACCTAACTGCCCCCAAACATACCCCCCATGGCAGTCCCGCTAGAGAGGCGCTGTGGAATATACACTCCAACGGTAAAGTATGTATGGGGGACGTAACCATTAAGTCAGAGGATAGGCAGAAAGTTATGGACGCCTTCTGGGGTTCGAAGTTCAGCCACTCCTTGCACAGCACGGAACAGAAAACTACACTAAAAGAATGGATAGATAAAAATGACAGATAAAAAATATAAAATATCGAACGGGCAAACTAAGATTTCCTTAGTGGGCTGTGGGGGTACAGGATCTATCCTTGCTCATCATTTGGTTCGACTAGATTTAGCCATGAGAGCCTTAGGGCATACAGGTTTAGAAATACGTCTGTTCGACCCAGATGTAGTAACCGAAGCAAACATAGGCAGACAGTTGTTCTCCGAAGGAGAGGTTGGGGGCAACAAGGCAGAAATGCTTGCATACAAACTGCGTCGAAATTATTTAGTTGATCTCTCTGGGGTACCAAAATCTTATGAATCCTCACATTGGTATAAAAACGAGGACGTATTGATTGTATGCGTAGATACTAAAGCTAGCCGTAAAGACATACGCAGAGAGAGCAGCGGAGGGCATGCGAGCCGAAAAATCGTTATTGACTGCGGCAACACAGACAACACAGGGCAAGTACTAATGAATCACCCCGACTCTGCTGTAGATATATACGAGGCGTGGGATCAACTAATAAAAGGAGAGGACTCTAACGAACCAAGTTGTTCTTTGGCAGAAGCTTTAGGTAGACAGGAGTTGTTTATCAACACCCATGTTGCCACAGCCTGTAGCCAAATGCTATGGGGTATGTTACGCCATGGAGGTATCAACTACCGAGGTGTGTTCATGAACTTCAAAGACACACAGGAGGTAAGGGTATGGACATGAAAAAGCCCCGCCCCCACAACTACTTGAGGGCGAGGCCAACCTATACTATACTATACCAGAACCGTCGAGAGAGACGATAAATTATATTGCAACACCTGTAACAACAAGATGACCTTTGGCAGTGGTGCCTGAGTCTTGAGCGTTACGACGTAAATAAAGGGGGGCGGTGTTCGTTACTATTAATTCAGGAGAAGCTAGTGCTCCACCATCATATACTTTGTTAGCCGCGAAGGTTGACAAAGCGAGGTCGGAGTTAAGGATATCATTACCGATAGTCCCGTTCTCAAGATTAATATTTGCTGTAGATCCGGGAGCACTTGACTCAGTGGTAATCACGGCAACATTAGTTACACGGACTACAGTTCCTGTGCTAGGACGAAGGATTAAATCATAAATTAGCAAGTCCCCATCCGAAGCAGTAGTAACTGTTTCTGCAACCGTAATGGTTGTATTGGGACTAGCGTAAGTTGCCCCTTGGGTTGTAAAGATTGCACCTTCATTAGCGTTAGCTGTTGCATTCTCAATCGTGAACTTGACCCCTGGAGTAAATCTAGCAGTCTGATTACCAGTTACTACAAAAGTTTTAGTAGATGCAGTAGCCGCTGAAGTTGTGAAAGCCTCTGTAAAATCTACATTTTTCAGGGAGGACTCCGCAACATCTGACACTAATTTTGCGTCGCCTGCAGCGTCTAGTTTTAAAGCAGAGTTCCCTTGTATAGGGATCATCTGGCGTTTTCCGTCGGATCGTTCAATTGCAATATGTACACTCATAATAATTTTTTCAATAGTTAGTTAACATTACAACAAAGATAAGGAATAAACATGAAATGTCAAGACCCAGAATATCAAATAGAAGAGTCTGTAGCATCCTTCTTAGCAAGTATGCTGGTAGACTCGACACCTACTACGGTGTTAGACCCCCAGATGGGGGATGGGAACTTACTTAACGCGTTCAACTATTCTAACCTCAAAAGGTTCGGGATAGACACCGCATCCCCTAAGGACTCCTACTACGGAACAACTCGTTGTATATTCAGTACAACTGTTAAAGCTTTCGAGGAGATAAAAGATATCCATAAAGTTTGGACTAATGCGAACGGGAACAGTAACACGATCCGAGTAGACTGTATGGTAGCATATCCTCCCCCTAGGCAGTCTTGGTTAGTGCGAGATTGTTTTGTAGGAGTTGACCACATTGCAGATACTAAAATGTCTGCATTGGAGTTCACCTTGAAGCTCGGCTTACATTACTCAAACTACGGGTATGTTATCGCAGATGCTAAGGAGATCAAAGACCTAGAGATCAAAAAGAAGTTCCCTGAGATATACAAAGAGTTTGCCATCCCCCAACATAACGGGGAGCTAATCGCTCTGTATTACGAGAACAAGATCAAGAAACCTAGCACGGACAAGTGGCAGATAGACACCCTATTCAGCAAGGTCAAAGACATAGTTCAAGCAGGGAACCCTGCCCCCTACCAACTGGTTAAAGATCGCAAAGGATCTGTGCAGTTGTGTATCCACCCCAAACAAAGCTATCTTAACAAATACAGTTACAAAGAAGAGAGTGATATCCACAGGATACGCAGTATCCACCCCGACACCCATGCTATAGACCGCACAGGCCGAGAAGACATTAAGAAAGCCCTCGCCTTGATCGACGCAGGTAGATTTACTGTTTGCCCCGAGCTTTACAAAGACTTGAAAGAGTCTATACGGAATGCGGGGATGTTAGCCACCCCTCTTATGCCTCCCACAGACTTCGAGCTATGTGCTTACATAGACGAGCAACCTAAGATCAAGTGCCACACATCGGGTCTAGGTTTTACCGCAGGTAAAGACTATGCAGTGCATCAGAAACTATTCCAGTTCGAAGATTCCTTTACCCGTAACAAAGTTCACTATTCTGAGAAAGATAAAGAAACCTATATGATGGAGCACGACTGCCTCTTGATTGGTAAGGATCGGATGATTATCCTTGAGAACGATCAGTGGAAACGTCATAGGTTCATGGATCGCCCTGCAAAAAATAATCCTTTCGACCACGAAGAGGAAGAGTTGTGGAAGTATTTCCATAAGCCCCCCGTCAATGACTTGGCGATCCAAGAGAAGGATGCGTATGACAGGAACCTTGAAGCTTTAGATACTCACGCCATGTTGGCAGGCTTCAGATACTTTCCTGGTCAGAAAGATTATATCGCCAGGGTAGGTGTTCGAGACTTTGGCTTACCTGCTGCGGAGACTGGCACAGGTAAGACGTTGATTGCTTTATCTTTGACCGTTATAAAGTCAGCCAAGCGAGCCTTAATCATAGCTCCACAAGGCACTACTCGGGGGGACAACAGTAACGTATCTCAGTGGTACTCAGAGGTTAAGAAGTTCGCCCCATACTTTGCAATCTATGAGTTGTTCAGTTGGAGAGATGTAGAAAAACTAAAGAAAGCACACGGAGGAGAACTACCTCTGGGGGTTTACTTAACATACTACGAAGCCTTCTTCTACGCTGGGACTACCCATGGGGGTAGAGCTATTGTCAGTAACCCCAAAGACAACCTCCGAGACGCCACAGTTATGAAAATCTGTTACCCAAACAAAGAGGTGACTCCTGCTATGAAGACAGACAAAACCTTTGTAAAGTCGATTGGCTCAGAGGTAAATGGCATCCGATCTATAGCCACCCCTAACATGTCTACCTTAATCGGAGATCAGTTTGACTTAGTATGTCTTGACGAGGCTCACAAGATAACAAACCTAAGTTCGATCATTACCAATATGGCAATTAGGTTGCAACCTAAGTATCGTTTTGCTTTGACTGCCACACCGATCCCCAACCACGTAGGCAACATCTTCAGCCTTATGGGTTGGTTGTGTGTTAAGGATTGGTATAAGGGTGGGAGGTCTAACGCAGCTTGGCCTTTTACGAGAGGAGAATCCGCTAAGTTCAACTCTACTTTCTTGAGTGTTGAACGAGACCTTACCGAGGAGAAGTTAAAGAGGAATCGAGATCCAAACTGGAGAGGTAGGTGTGCCAAAACCTCCCCTATATTGTCCCGTCCGACCGCCTTACTTAAACTACTAAAGCCTACCCTTGCCTATATTACTAAGGCTGCCTGTAACCCAAGCTATGTGTCCCCCGAGGTAATCGACATCCGAGTCCCTATGGGGGTAGAGCAAGCTAAGCTGTATGCTCACTACATGGATCGAGCCAACATCAACCAGCGTAATGCGATGGTGAAAGCGGCTGTCCAGTCGGCATACTTACGGAATGTTTGTTGCGACCCCGCCACTTGCGAACAGAACGGAGACGGTAAAACTACAGGTATAACCCCTGTAGTACAGTCCAACTTCAACCCTAAGCTAGTGAGCATACTTGAGTTGGTCACAGAGATACTTGCCCGTAAGGAACAGGTGGTTGTCGTGTCCTCCCGTAAAGGATTTACCCAAGAGGTAGCCAATCGACTAACCCTTGCTAAAGTACCATACTCAAGGATTGACTCTGCGACACCTACTAAGAACCACACCTACGAGTCCTCTAAGTTCAAAAATGGTACGACTCCTGTTATGCTCATGGGTATCAAGTGTGCTGAGGGTCACTCGTATGATAACTGTTCGAACCTAATTATTAGTTCACTCGAATACTCATACGGGGTTTTCAATCAAGCACAGGGTAGAGTTGACAGACTACTAAGTAAAGGATCAAAGATTTATTGCGTATTGCACAAAGCCTCCATCGAGGAAGTTATGTTTGATAACGTCGCCACTAAAGGAGACAGTGCTGCAATATGCCTAGAGGGTAAGAGAGTCCCTCGCCTTTGGAAACCTGCTGATATCTCTGAGGTGTTGGCAGACTCAATAACCGCGTTCGACAGTGCAACTACTGAGGACGAAGCCACTTGTGAAAACAAATGGGAAATACTAAGAAAGAAACTAGAAATAGGATACAGATCATGAAGAAACTAGAAATCGCAAATAAAGTATGAAACTGGTAAAGATAATAGAAAGCTACACAGGTAAAAAACCTGAGCACGGAGACATAGTAATTGACCTACGCAGGAGAGGGTTTCTTGTAGAGATACAAGGAGTCCATACCACCCACGAAACCTACAGGGGCACGTATCGGCCACATGGAAAGTTCAAGGTATATCGAGCACCAAACAGGGAGGATATAATGAGAGCCTACCTTCCTATAAAGTTCGAAGGTAGGAAGTTTATAGTAGGTAACTCTACAACCCGCATTAGGGACCAAGACATCTACAGGTTGGATGCTTGTAACATACCGAGCGACCCCAACAAGATAGAAACTTTCTATGAGTTGGTTAACACCACAGATAAACTCGTTGAGCTCGTCCATAAGAAGGCGGACTTGATAGGAAAGGTGACCCTAGCTATTGAACATCAGATTTATAAGACAGGGGATTTTGCAACCAAAGAACTAACAACATTAATATGAGCATGACAAGAAAACACTTCAAGGTAATCGCTAAGATTATTAGCAACGCAAAGAGTAGACCTTTCTCGAATCATCCAGCAGGTAAACAGGCTATCAAGCACTTCGAGAATGAGTTAACCGACTTCTGTTCGAACCAGAACGACTATTTCAACTACGGTAAATTTGAAGAAGCATGTAAGGAAGTTAAGAAAGGAGAATATAAGAATGGATGACCCCTTAAAGAAACTAATTAAAGCGAGAGATGATTTACTTAACAAACGTCCTTTGTTCGGAGCTCTTATGACCATGAAGTACGTTGCCCAAACGGACATTGGTACGGCTGCGGTAGATGGTATCCACTTTTTCTACAACCCAGAGTTTATACTCAAGTGCGATAATCTACAACTACAGGGGCTATGTTTTCATGAGCATGACCATGTAGCTATGTTACATTTTTCACGTAAGGGTAATAGAAACCACCAACTTTGGAACATGGCTACCGACTATGTAATCAATCTTAAATGGGTAGATTTACTAGGAGAGAAGTCCTTCATCAAAGGTGGGCTACTAGATGAGAAATATCGAGACATGAGCAGTGAAGAGGTTTACAAAATTATCGAAGCTGACCCTCCTCCTGTTGGAGACGATTGGGACATTGGTGGGGTAGGAGCTCCAGTAGATGGTAAAGGTAAAGCTCTTCCCGCGAAAGAGGTTGAGAGGGTTGAACAACGAGTTACCCAAGCGGTAGACACGGCAATTCATACCCAGAAAGCCATAGGGTATGGGGGGGTTGCAGGGATAGCTCGGGAGTATATGTCTCGTATCTCTCCACCTCTCAGCTATGAAGACCGACTACTACAACTCATGCGAAGCCAAGCTCAATCAGATTGGAGCTATCGTAAGCCTGATAGATACCGACAGGGGGATATATCCTTCCCTTCTCTATGTAACGAAAAGGTAAAAGCTCCAGTCATTGCAGTAGACACCTCGGGTAGTATTTCTTCCACAGAGATATCAACCTTTATCAATCACACTTTTGAAATCCTTGACAGGTACAACTTCTCAGAGGTTGAGGTTGTGTACTGTGACTCCCGAGTTCGACACACAGAATACCTAAGCCCAGGAGACAAACCTCACCCAAGAGGAGGGGGCGGGACGGATTTTGCTCCAGTGATGGCACACATCCTTGAAAAAGACTACCCACCAGCAGGGCTCATATATTACACCGATGGAGAATGCCTTTCTTTCGGAGACGACCCAGAAGTTTCAGTCCTATGGGTAGTATCACAACAAATACAATTTGAACCTCCTTTCGGAGACGTCGCCTACACAACAGAATAATACTATGAATAACACAATTGATATACTAGACGCAGTAAAATTAACAGAGACTTGTATCTCTCACGAATTCATTCCATACCTAATGGGGCAATCTGGCATCGGTAAGACTACCATGTTCGAGCAAGTAGCCAAACGCAAAGGTTGGGCGTTCAAATCTTACAACTGTTCGTACGCTGACTTTGCAGATTGGGGATTGTACGTTAAGAAGAAGAAGCAACACTACTACATGAAGGACACCTTAGATGAGAAACTCGTAGAGCAGGAGGTTGTAGAGGCGGTAATTCCAGAACATATGCAATGGATATTCACGGCATCCGTGCCTACCTTGGTGCTTATCGACGAACTCCCCCTTGCCCCAGAGATGATTCAAGGTAACTTCATGGCTATCTTCAACGAGAGACATATTCGAGGAAAGCGGATTTCGGACAATATCTATTTTGTAGTGGCAGGCAATCGAGCGAAAGATAAAGTTGGGGGCACTCCCCTGAAGTGGCCACTTGTTGCACGCATGGCAGTGTTCGAGGTAGCTTGTGGGGTTAGCTACCTAAACTCTTGGCGAGAGTATATGATACGCAAAGGGGTTAACCCCATATACGTTGCCGCCCTTGAGAAAATACCAGAGATGTTGACAGATGCTAAACCCAATACCACAGGTCGTAAAGAAGGGGGAGACCCTAGAGCTTGGGATCGAGCCTTGACTGTTTGCAGTAAGACTAATTTAGGAAATGAGGATATGCGAATACTACTATCATCTTTTGTTGGGGAATCCAATGCCTCTAAATTTATCGGCTACCTACAAGTTCGTGAAGCTTTTCCTGAAATCGAGGAAGCCCTGAAAGACCCTACCAATGTTAACATCCCTAAAGATAGACCTGATATTATGTATGCTTTCGGCTCAACTATCGCGTTCCATGCTTCCGAAGACAACATAGCTTCTGTCATTGAGCTTGTTCGCAGATTCCCCGAAGAGTTTAAGAACAGGATTATGAAAGACATAGCCCTCCGTAACCCTTCCATACAAGGACACGAATTATATATAAGTGCAACACTAGGTGGAATATAAAGAACAAATGATACTTGACTTACCATGTTAAATAACTACCTTAAAAGAGAGGTCAACCTATGCTAAAAATAGAAGAAAAACTAAAACGCTTCCCCCCGTGCGTGTGCCGACTACTCGCTCGGACGGGGGATAGCAACCGAAACATCCGTCTTTTAGAGGACGAGGAAATTGCTGAAAGGGCAAATATACATGTTAGTAAAGTACGGTCAATAATGTGGCTCACAAACTGGGATTCAGTCACAGTTGAGGATCTATTCAAGTTCTCAAAAGCTTGTGGGATAGACTTTTCAGATCGAGAAAGCTTAGCTAAACACTACAAGTACACACAGCTTAGCCGACCTTTTGCTTATTTAAGAAAACACCGACAATACCCAGAGATTTGGAGTCTCATGTTTCGTATGTACAGTGAGTATTTGGAGGGGCAGTATGTTTCCACTGAGTGAACTTGAGGAGTTTTTATTAATACGAGACCTAGAATGTTTATCTATTAAAAATAAGATACAGAACTTCTTGTATAGGCGGGAACACCTATTGCGGATTAATAAGAAAATATCAAAAGACGTAGTTAGATATAAAGAAGAGGTAGCCAGAGCATCCCGCAAAAAGATCTTGTGTGAACGTATCCTTTCTCGCCCCCAAGAGAACCTTGTAGGGGACGACGAAACTTTAATATTAAACTATGGGAACATTGGAGATAAGATAGATTTGAACGGTTTGAAGTTACTTACAGGTAGGGATTACCATACTCGTTTAGTAAAAGTTAGAAATGTTTATCTACGTTCAACTTCAACTCTGACAGATTATCTACCAGCGATTGACAGGATACACTACCAGAAATCTTGGGTGCAAAAAGAGCACGGAAAAGTTGAAAAAACTATAGAAAAGCTGCGAAAAAAGATAGATGATTTGCAGGTAATACCAAAAAATATAGAAAGGTTTAATAATGACAGGCGTAAAAATATTGAATTGTGGAAAGAACATCTCTCTTCGCCATTTAGACCGCAAAGGGGGGACTCAAGAGTACAAGACTCCGTTTAACTCCGTTGCTGAAGCAGAGGATTTTATAAAAGATACAAACTTAGATAAGGTAGTTCAACTTGCGGAGATAAATGCACTAACTAAAGAATCTATGGCTCGGGTTGTATCTGGACATTCTAAAACTATACTGGAACTCATACCTGAGTGGATTGATCAAATCTCTATGTATAGCGAAGAGACTACAGTAGAGCAGTATGAAAGAGGGTTGAGGTTATGGGTAAAAGATTCTAATTTAGCAGATGAAACCCCTAGTACAGTATCTGAAAAAGATGTTCACTATTTTATAAATAAAAAGAGTGATCGGAAGGCTAGCACTAGAAAAATATATTTACAATCAATACGGTCTTTCTTTAAGTTTGCTTGTAATCGAGGGCACACTTTACACGACCCTAGTGCCTTGAACCGAGTTAAGCTAAGGAACTTAACTCACGAACAGAAAGAGCCTAAGAAGATAAAACCAGTAACTTCAGAGGACGTAGATAAAATACTTACTTATGTGCGAGGGGTGCGGAGTGGGGTTTTAAACAGCTTAAAACAACTAGAGCAACAAACTTCTCGATCCCCCAAGAAACAAGAAACGCTTATGAAAAGGTATGATATGTATCGGTTTTGGGAAACCGCAGTAATCTTAGCCCACGAAACGGCACTAAGGTTCTCCGACATAGCAAAGTTAGAGTGGAGTTCTTTCAAGGGGGACAATCTAATTGTATGGACGGAGAAGAGAGACACTAGGGTAGAGATACCAATAAGTGCCCGCCTAAGGGACGCACTACTTAACATACCCATCCACGACTTAACTTATTGTTTTCCCGAGCCAAAAAATATGGGCGCAGTTAAGCTGTCTACCTATTTTAAACGTATTGCAGAAAAGTCTGACGTGTTTGGGAAGTCCTTCCATGGGCTAAGGCACGGGACTTTGCAGAGATGGAAAGAACAAGGATTTACCTTAGAAGACTTAGCAAAGAAAGCAGGGCACACATCAACAAAAACAACAGAAGGGTACTTATGAACGAAGAGATGAAACAAGATTTACAAGACCAAATCGAGCAAATGCCTCACTGGTTTAACAATGTAGATGTAGACGATCTGAGGCGAGAGTTTCCTCCTGATCGAAGATTTTTTAATCCTGATCCTCTTGAAACACCTGACGATTATTG
>CERP01003246.1_pt1 | contig 13442 bp, 9 predicted proteins | sample 530801 | NCBI WGS metagenome assembly CERP01 (sample SAMEA2620991, study PRJEB7988) | marine metagenome | biome: marine biome (ENVO:00000447); feature: surface water layer (ENVO:00002042); material: "saline water (ENVO:00002010), including plankton (ENVO:xxxxxxxx)" | depth 5 m | reverse complement strand
TGAGATAGATTTTTATGGAGAAGATGCTAGTCAAAATTTACAAGGGTATGGTAAAATAATGTGCCAAGCTTTAGAATCAGATCATGGAGTTGAAACTGGTAAACTTAGATTGCAAGTTGCGGAATACGATGGAACTTTAACCGACGGATTAAAATTAGAAGGTCAAGACGCAAATGGAGAGGTTGATGTTACAATAGGAGCTGGAGCTGCTTCAACAACAACTATAGCTGGAACACTAACTATGGGTAGTACTGCTACAATAAATAATAGCGGTGTTATTCAAGTAGCAACACAAGGTATTATTGACCACGATTCTTTAGCAAATTTTGCTTCTAACGAACATTTTACACAAGCTAATATAACTACAGTTGGTGTTATAGGTTCTGGCGAGTGGAGAGGTACAGCTATTCATCAAACTTATTTAGCTGGTCAAAGTGGTACAAACACGGGTGATGAAACATTATCAAGTATAAATGGTTTAGGTATAACTACAGTTGGTACTATAGATACTGGAGTTTGGAATGCTACTAAAATACTTAGTGCTAAAACTACCCACATTATTCATTACCCTTTTAAAGGTTATAGTGCAGGATTAGCTTCTGGTAATTTTCAATATGGAGAAGATTTTGCAGACCCACAAGCTCCTTTTCAATTAAATCAAGACTATGGCAATACAGCTATAGCTAGTGGTAGCTTACCTGATGTTAGTGATTGGTTTAGAAGTAGTGGCACTGTTATGCCTAGAGCGGTAACAGCCACTAGAATGACTGGGTGGTTTACTTGTGGGGGAACTAGTAATGTTACAATATCTTTATGTAAAATAACTCCAACTAGAAATAATTCAGGGGCTGTAACACCAATAGTAGTAGCAACAACAACACTTGCATCAATTGGTAACGATAAAATGGAAGAATTTGATATAACATCTATGACAACAGCAGCTATTGCAGCTGGAGATATTTTAATGCCTTTTGCAATAGTTCCAAATTCAAAAACTTTATTTTTTAATTTAACATTAGAAGTAGAAGGATAAAATATAATTAATGGAATACATTTACTTAAATATAACAAACTCTGCAGAAGTTGTAATTTATGACAAACTTCCTGTATCAACTGCCCCAATTACTTCTGACTATGAGGGAGCTAGTAGTGCGTATGTTAAATCTAGTTCTTCATATGCAGCAATACAAAGTTTAGCTTTATGCAACATACACGCATCTGATTCTGTGACAATAGATTTATATGCACGGTTTACACAAATAAATCAAAGCAATGATGTTAATAGGGGTCAGTATAATGAAGATAATACTTTAGATGTAATAGACGATACAGTTATTGATTATTATTTATTAAAAAATGTAGTGATTCCTAAAGGAGTTACTTTAAAATTAACTGAAGAAGAAATGTGTTATGACAATAAATATTATGATTTATATTTAAAATTAAGTGCAGCGGATAGTGCTGTAGACGTAGCAATAAAACATTATTAAATTATGAGTATACTAACAAAAATATTTTCAGGAGGAGCTGCTAACTTAGTTAAAAGTGTAGGAGGAGTCATAGACAACTTGCACACATCTAGCGAAGAAAAGCTTGAGGCTGAACAAAAAATAAAAGAACTAATAGCTAGTTATGAAATAGAAATGGAAAAACAAATATCTGATAGATGGAAAGCAGATATGAATTCCGATTCTTGGCTAAGTAAAAACGTACGACCAATGGTATTAATATTTTTAGTTATTAGTACTGTACTAATGATATTTATAGACGCAGGTACAATAAATTTTAACGTTGAACCTAAGTGGACAGACTTACTTCAATTAGTTCTTATTACTGTAATAGGCGCTTATTTTGGGGGAAGATCACTTGAAAAAAGAAAAAAATAATGAAATTAAACGAAATTGCATATAACTTATTAAATCTAGTTAGAGGAGGAAGGTCTAATCACGATGAGCACATATCTTTAGATCAGATTAAATTTAACATTAGACATTATCGTGCAGTTTTTATTAGAAGAGACTATGCTAAAAATGGATTTAATAGTAGACATGCGGAACAAGATTTAGGGTGTGTAGACATAGCTCCTGTTGATGCTAGTAAATGTTGTAATATAGATACTAAATGTCCTGTTTACAGAACAATTAAAAAAATTCCTAAAACAATAAGATATAATTTTGAAGATGCAATAACATATGTAGGAGATGTAAGTGGTATGAATACTATTCCAATGGTTCCTGTTAATGTATTGCAATGGCTTGTGTATGATAAGTATACATCTAAAAAAATGAAATCTTATATGATTGGAGATTATTTATATATATACAATGCTCAAGGATTAGAAAACATAAATATTAGAGGAGTATTTGAAAACCCTGAAGATGTTTCAGACTTTAGTCAGTGCGTTTCAGGGGGATGTTATGATGACTCTAAAGATGATTATCCAATTGGAATGGATATGTTAAACTTAATAAACAAAGGACTATTAGATGGGGAATTAAAATTACTTTCAAGTACTTTTAATGATACTACTAATGACAGAATGCAAGATAAACCAACAACAACTAAAAAAGATTAAAATGGCTAAAATGATAAAAAGAAAAGACGGTTCTTACTCAAAACGAGGTCTTTGGGATAATATTAGAGAAAACAAAGGGAGTGGCAAAAAGCCAACTGCAGAAATGCTTAAACAAGAAAAGAAAATTAAAAACGAAAATAAAATGGGAGGAATAAAAAAGAAAAAAGACGGAGGATTTCCTGATAATAATAAAGACGGTAAAATTACTCAAGCTGATATTTATTTGCAAAAGAAAAAAACAGGCACTATAAAAAAGAAAGGTGGTGTTAAGAAAAAAATGTATGGAGGTAAAAAGAAAATGATGGGTGGTGGAATGAAAAAAATGATGTATAAGTCAGGAGGATTCTTAGAGCCTAAAATTCCTAACATTGACGATTTATAAAATGGTACATACTTTTTCAGATATATATAATAATTATGTTAAAACTTATGGGGACGTAGATAAATTTTTATTTACAGATGTTTGTCATGAGTTTAATATGATGATAATAGATTATATGCTAGAAGGAAAAGAATTTAACATGGGAAATAATCTTTCAACTTTATCTATCATAAGGAGAGATAGAGATCCTAGATCACCTAGATTAGATTGGGGAGAAAGTAATAAATATAAAAAAGAACTCCTAGAAGAAGGTCAACTTTTATATAACTCCGAAACGGGTAAAGGAGTAAAATGGCACATTTATCATACTGATGAATTTTATTGTAAATACTATTGGAGGAAGGGCAAGTGTAAAATAAAAAATAAATCAGTATATAGATTTGATGCCACACGAGGTATTAAGGGAAATAAAGAAAAGTTAATAAATCTATTAAAAACAGATGACTTAGCTTATCTAAAATTTAAAAAACATAATTAATATGGCAACACCATTATGGCAAAGAAAAGAGGGTAAAAGTCCTACAGGCGGTTTGACTGCAGCTGGCTCTAAAAGTGCAGGAGTTAAAAGACCTGTTACTTCTAAAAACCCTAAAGGTAAAGCTAAAAAAAGAAAATCATCTTTTTGTGCTAGAATGAAGGGAATGCGTAAAAGACAAAAACCTAGTAACAATACAGGTAAAGATAGATTAAGTTTATCTTTAAAAAAATGGAATTGCAGAATGGGGGGAACATGTGGGCCTAATGCATATAAAACAGGTGGGTTTTTAGAACCAGCTATAGAAAGAGTATTTGAATAAATAAAATAATAACATGGCATTAAATAGTAAAACTGTATCAAGTAAAACAATTATAAGAAAAATCTTTAGAGATCTTAGGCCAAAAAATGATCAATGGATAGACGATGCTATTGAATGGGTAGGAGAAGCTTTAGAGCATATTGGCTCAGCAACTCAACTAATTCAAAAACAATGTATATTGTCTGTAGCTAATCATAAAGTATTGTTACCTACAGACTTATACTATATTAATCAAGTAGCTATAAACAATGCTGTGTCTCCTACAACCTCTCAAGAACTAGATACTTTAACTACAAAAGTAAAAGATCTTCAAGCAGCAATTGTAGCGGCTCAAGCAGATGGTTTAGAGTATTCTACAACTTCATCTGTATTGCATGAAATTAACAGTAGAATTGTAGTTTTAGAAAATGTTTATTTTAAAGATGATTCTAGTATGAGGCCTTTGCAGTATGGAGCAAGTACATTTCATAAAAGCATGCATTGTGAAGGGTGTGTAAATGAAAATGCACAATATGAAGATACATATATACTAGATGACAGTTATATAAAAACATCATTTGTAAGTGGTAAAATATGTTTAAGTTATATGGCTTTTCCTATTGATGATGATTGTTACCCGTTAGTGCCAGATGATATTAGTTTTAGAGAAGCTATGTTTTGGTATGTATACAAACAAATATTATTAGGAACTCCTAAATTTAAAGACAATGGTATAGACTATAACTTTGCAGATCAAAAATGGAAATACTATTGCACACAAGCTAGAAATGCAGCTAATTTCCCAGACATAGATAAATACGAATCGTTTATGAATCAATGGGTAAGAATGATTCCTAATATTAATAGGCACGATCTATTATTCGAACAAATGAATACTAGAGAAAATTTAGATAGAAACTAATGGCAGAAAAAAGATTTATAAAAGGATTATTTAAAGACACTGCTGCTATCGATCAACCAGCAGGAAGTTGGAGATATGCTAATAACATGGTGTTAAATCAAACAGATGGAGCTGTTTCTAATGAGGGTGGTAATGAGTTATCAGGACATTTGGGAGATATAACATTAGATCCAATTTATACTCGTGTAGGAGATTTTAAAGCAAAAGTAGTAGGAAAAATAGAAGTAGACGACGATAAAGTAGTTTTATTTATAGTAGATGAAAAAGAGCAAAATACTAATAATTCAACTACCCACGCTAGTGAAATAGGTATTTGGGAAAACGGAGTGTATAGAACTTTATATAAACCTCTAGTTCCTGTTAATGTTACTATGCTGTATACTACTTATGCAGGAGTACAAACTAATACAATTTTAGATTTTAATACGCACTATCCAATTGAGGGAACATTTAAAATTAATGCTAAAGAAGATTTAATTGTATATTTTACTGATGACTATAATCCTCCTAGAGCTTTTAATGTATCTAGGCAGCAACGATGGATAGATAGTGTAGGTTTAACTAACCCTACATCTAGAGAATGGTTATATGGAATAGACCCTTTATCTTCTCATGATGATCATATAAATTTATTAAATTTATTTCCTCATTCAGGACCTGTCCCGCATATTTTAATTCATGATGTTTATTGGGTAAACAGGCCTTATCAAAAATCTGTAAATACTGGAGGTGGATTATTAACAGGTGTTTATTATTTAGCCTTAGCATATATTGATGATGATTTTGTTTCAACAAATTATTTAAGTGTTTCTAATCCAGTTTCTATAGTAGAAGAATATGATCATACTAGACCTAGACATAAAAAAGATGGAGCTAAGCATGGTACACAAACTACTAAAGCTATTAAATGGAGGGTTGATAATCTTAATACTGATTATAAATATATAAGTCCTGTTATTATTAGGAAGATGGGAGATGCTACAGAAGCTTTTAAATTAAGTGTAGTTGAAATAACTCCAGATCAATATGGAAGAGTAGAGGTAGTTTTTAGTGGATTAGAAGGATTTACTCCAAGCTCAGTAGAGGATGTTATTATAGATACAATTTCTTATGAAAAAGCTAAAACAATAAATCAATTAGATGGTGTATTATACTTAGGAAACTTAGAAGGTAAAAAAGATTTAGGGTATCAAAAATATGCTAATGCAATTGAGCTTAGTTCAGAAGTTAAAGAATTTAAAAACTTTGATACTTTTTATGCTACAATAGATAATTTAACTTCAGGGTTTGGTAGTTCAGAAGTAGATGTTTTTGGTGATCCTGCATCTTTTCAAGATGTTGATGCTTCTCAATCTTATAGATATGTTCCTAATATGACAAGATGGAAAGGTTACCAAAGAGATGAAGTATACGCTTTTTATATTGCTTTTGTTTTAAAGGATGGTAGCATGTCTTATGCATATCATATACCAGGAAGAAAAGCTATTAGTAGTCAACTAAGAATAGATGCTAAATCAGGGAGTTCTACTTATACTGGATACGACATTAAGGAAAATTCATTTTTAACTTCTACTGGGGGAACTACTACTCTTCTTTTAGGGGGGTCTGACGATTTAGGGAATCCTCCTCCTGGAGGCGCAGCTGCATCTCCAATATATAAAGACCTACAACTGCTTAGTCCGTCGTATGCAAAGAACTTTCACTTTTTTGATTTTAGTACTTTATCAGGCACTAACAATATGAACTATTGGGAAAATGCTACTGAAACATACCCAAACACAGATGAGTATCAAGTGTGGGACGAATATACATACATAGATAATACTGGAACTGTATTAAATTTAGCTGATGATTTTAGAGGACACAGAGTTAGACATCACCATTTTCCAGATAATTCAAATTCAGATAGAAGTGTGTTTAATAGAATTCAAAATCCAAATAGTGCTAACCAATATCAAAGCGGCTATCAATGTGAGACCGCTTCAACCGTAGGGCCAGTAGAACCTCGACCTTGGAATGTTTGTTTTAAAGCGTATATACGTTTAGCAGAAGGACCAACTTGCACAACAACCACTAGTCACCCTTCAACTTACACAGCAAATGCTACTGCTTGTCCTGAAAATCCTCCAGTTACTCTTACTGCAGACCACACTACATATAATGCTTACGCTACTGCTGCTCAATGGAGTATTGGGGCTCTTGGTACTAATGCTTACTCTCCAGGTAGTGCTAAAGATAATGATGGTAGATGTGATGTTGTACCTTTTCAAGATAAATACCCTTTTGGAGACGAAACAATAATAGATCAACACAATCCTACATTACCAGGTATAACTAATCCAGGTCTACATAATATAGGCAATCAATCTGTAGTAACAGCTGAGCAAAAAGAAGCTCATGAAACTTTGTGGGTAGGGAGTTATTTTAAAGCAGATCAACATATGACTGTAAGAGTAACACCAAATTTTAATACAGCGCATGAAAACAATGGTAGCCTAACAAGTACTAATCACCAACGAATCTATTTAAAAAGAAGAAAAATGGATGGAAGTTATACTACGCATGCGTTTAGTAATGCAAATCTAGCTTATAACTCTGGTGCTAAGCCATATCCTTGTTGTTTATTACCAATTAGTGCAGCTAAAGACGATGTTTTTGATTTCCTATATAACTACGGTAGACCTAAAATTACTTTAACTTTAGAGCCAGGAGAAAGAGTTTATGTTATGTTTACTGCTGCTGGTCCTCTGACACCATATGGTACTACTAGTGTTTCTTATTATAATAGGCATTTTAGAATTCCTTATAGTAGTAAATGTGAGTGGGCAGACCCATCTAATGCAGCATATACTGGTAAATGGAATTCTCACGCTATGAAGTTTCAAGGAGAGGTAATGTTTGAAGTAGAATCAGACAAAGGTCCGGTTGATGAAGAAATGTTACATGATGTAAAAATAGAGCATAATGTTAATGCGTTAGGCTTTACATTAGACAATCTTAAAATACCTAAATCAATTGCTGATCAAGTTCAAGGATTTAGAATATACCACGCAAAACGAGGGCATTCTAATAAAACTATTTTAGGGCAAGCTCCTTCAATACCTATGCGCCCTGACTCAGCTATTATAGGTATATGCTCTGAAGCGGCAGGAATAGGATCACAAAGCGGGCAAAGAATTATGCAAACTGAATCAGACACTCCGCAATCTATTCTTAGAAAAGAACCATTTGCAACTTGGACAAGTTATTATCCTAGATATACTAATATATACGGAGGTTCTCATCTTGGTAGTTTTGAACACTACGGACATAAATATTTTAGTTTTTACGATTTTCACTTGTTAAGAACTAAAAATAGTTTAGCAGGAGCTACACACATTAAACCTCAATTTAATAGTAAAAATTTTGCATGGCAAGGACCTACTGTCCAACAGCCTAAAAAAATGATTTCTAAAATTGTAGAAGATACGGGTGCTGGTAATCAATATAGTCCACCATTAAAACGTATTGAAGAAGAATGGGGGCATGATACTTATTTTAATTGTTATTCTGAAGGAGTAGGTACATCTTTATTTATAGGGTGTCACTATAATCCATATCAAATAAGAGATACTCATGGACAAAGTAATAATTTTAAACCTTTTTCTCTTCCTAGAGTTTTAAATCAAAAGTCAATTAGTTACTTAAGGGGAGACAGTATTTTTAGAGCAGAAGCATTAGGGTTTGGAGGAACTGTAGTAAATGAAGGTGGAGATAGCGCAATCATATATGGTTTAAAAGACAGCCACGAACGAACAGCTTATGAAAATAGTATATCTAGCTCTTGTCATGAATGGAGTTTTTATGGAAGTTATACTCCTGGTAATCCATTTTTATTAGTAGGTAACCCAATAGATCCAATAACACATGGAGTTACAAGTTCGGGTGCTCCTAAAAAATGTAATAGATCAAATAGTACTAAAATAGATAATCTACACGCATTTAAAACAGACGTTTATAAATCTATTGATGATCAAGAATTAGTTTTTACAGGCTTTGAAGTTTTAGGGCAAGACATAAATAACTTTGTATTTTGGGATTATCCGGCTATTAATAAACTTCCTATAGGAATATCAGCCCCAAGTTTAGGAGATAAATTAACATTTACATATAAAAATGTATCTGGTAATTTTAATTTAGATGGTGGAGGAGTAAATCCTAAATATTATCAAGCAGATTACAGAATTAAAACTTTGCAAAAACACATACAAAGAGACTCAAATGGTAACAAAATTCCAGAACATCATGGAAGATGGCACATTTTTGGGGGAGACACTTTTATTTGTAGATATGGATTTGCTAATGGGTATACTCCTAGAGACAGCGGTGCAAATTCTAAGCCAAGAAGATCAGTGCATTATTACATAGTAGAGACTCCAGACAATATTAATTTAAGGCACATAGAAAGTGATAAAAGTTTATATTTTCCAGGCACATCTGCAAAAGTAATGCTTGAAGAGTTTCATGAAAATGATTTTAATCACCAAGATAATATTAAATATGATTCTAATTTTTCTGCTGTTAATGATATAAGGCCAGCCTTTCCATTACCTGTTAGAGAAAGCAAACAAGATATTTTTTCTACAAGAACACACAGAAGTGTTACATCAGATGCAACAAGTGTAATTGACAATTACAGAATATTTAAAGCTAATCAATTTAAAGACTTACCTAAACATAGGGGAGACTTATGGAAGTTGTCAACATTTAATAATCTTCTATATTTTCATATGGAAGAAAGTTTATACGCTGCTAAAGGAAAACAACAAATGCAAATGAAAGATGGAAGTGAAGCGTTTGTAGGAAGTGGTGATATTTTCCAACAAGATCCTGACGAGTTAATTCAAACTGATGGTGGATATGGAGGAACTCAATCTCAATACGCTGCACTAACAACTAGATTTGGATACTTTTTTGTAGACGCTGTATCTAATAAAGTATTTATGATGAAAGATAGTTTATTAGAAATAAGTGCTATTGGTATGGAAACTTGGTTTAAAGAAAATATACCTTTTGCGTTGTCTAAATATGGTTATGGAAATTGTGTTACTGATAATCCTCTTACAGGAATGGGCTTCCATTCTGTGTACGATAACAAACACAAAAGAATTATTTTAACTAAAAGAGAGGTTACTCCAACTGGTACTTTTATTCTAAAAAATAATTTACAACATATGATGAATACGGTTGGAATTGTTGCTCCTTGTACAGACTATCCACAAGGTTATATAAAATTCTTTTCTGAAGATTGCGGGTATAAAAGGTATGGGCTATTAAAAAATGGATCATGTGGTTGGACTGATCTACCACTAACTTGTTCTGGAAGTTTTTTTAATTGTGCTGGATGGAGTATTTCTTATTACCCTGAATTAGGTGTATGGGGCAGTTTTCATAATTATGTTCCATATCTCTATTTTAATACTTCTACAGATTTTTATTCTTTTACAGATGAATATAAATCAACAGCACGTGTTTGGTGCACAAATGCTATGGTTACAGCAGGAGTTCCTAATTGCTCTTCAGTAAGTACTGTTTCTGATTTTCAAGGTACTACTTATGGTAATGCAGGAATTTGGAAACATAACAGCAATACTAAAGGTCTTTTATATAAAGAAAACCTGTTAAAACTATTTAGTGATAATGCGTTTTTAAATTTAGGTTATCAATATCCATTTGAGTTTGAGGTAATTCATAATGAAACAAAAAGTATTGATTCTATTACAGCTTCATTTAATTATACAATAGATACATTTAATAGCGATAATGTAAATATTTTAGAAAATGGCTTTACTAAATTTTATTTGTATAATACATTTCAAATATCAGCAAATTCTCAAAACCTGCAAACAGGAGCAGCAGAAGGATCTGATTTAGAATACTTAGTTAATATACGAAGAGTAGGGAACAACTGGAAAGTTAATAGTTTTAGAGACATGGCATCAACAGCTATAAATTCAAATTCTTATTATACTTCTTCTAATACTAATATTATAGGGGGAATTAATACAGGAACTATAACAACTTCTAGTACAAATTCAATGTTTAATATAGAAGGAATGAGTGAAACTATTAATCCTTCTTATATAGATTTTAACAAAGATTGGACAGAACAAAAGAAATTTATGGATAAATGGGTAGGAATTCGTTTAATTTATGATAATATATCAAATAATTTATTAAATTTGTATTCTACGGATGTAGTTACAAGAAAAACATATAGATAATATGAACAAAACAAAAGTAAAAAAAATAAAAAATAGTAATTATAAAAGCAGGTATACTGTAGGGGGAATGAAAAGAAGATACCAAGGAGGTGGAATGTATGCTGATAATACAGTAGCTTCTGCGGGCCAAGGTATGGCATCTAATACATCTAGTATAGTATATCAAGAAAGTGATCCTAGAATTCAAGAAGAACGAATTAAAAGTTTAGACTCAGAAAAAAGTAGATTAGCACAAGAAGCTGAAAACACAGCAGCAAAAGCAGAAAGTATTGCAGAGCAAGGTAAAATGCAAGCAGATGTAGATGCTGCAAATGTAGCTCAACAAACAGCTGCTCAACAAGGCATGGCAGTGCAAGGAGCAACTGCTCTTCAAGCAGGTTTAAAAGCAGTAGGTGTTGGGCAAAAAGCAGCACAAGCTGCACAATCAACAGGAACACTTTTAGCAGGAACACAAACTGGAACAACTGGATTAGGAATGACTAAAGGTGCTTTAGCAGGAACTAAAGAAGGTTTAAGTTTAGCTAAAGCTACGGGCTCAGGATTAAAGACTGCTTCTACTGCTAGTACGTTAGCAAAAGGAGCATCAATAGGTAGTAAAATAGGAAAATTTGCAAGCTCTGGTGCAGGGATTGGTTTAATAGGTGCAGGTTTAGGATATGGAGTTAAAAAAGCTTTTGGAGATGATGACCCTACAACAGCTGATTTTGGTAGTGTTGCGGGTAGCGCTTTAAGTATGGCGGGTACTGGTGCAAGTTTAGGTTCCTTTTTAGGACCAGTAGGAACTGTAGCTGGAGGTATTATTGGGGGACTTTACGGAGGGATTTCTTCTTTCTTTGGTTCTAGAAAAGCTAAAAGAGCGGCAGAAAGAGCAAAACGAGAAGCTAAGAGAAAACAAACAAGAGCAATTAAAAAATCAAATAAGTCTTTAATGAAGAACTATGGTAGTCAATTAGCTCGAGTAAGAGCAGGAGAAACAAAACAAAAAACTTATTCAGGTTATGATCTAGGGAGAAATGTAGCAGCAAGAATGGGCGGTATGAGAATGGGAATGCCTAGATATGGAATGGCCGCTTAAAAATAAAAACTATGATTAGAAATAAATTTATAAAAAAACTTAGAAAGAAATATCAAAAAGGAGGTTTATTAGCTAAAGGAAATTTAAGAGAACCTTACCTTGCGCTTCAAGGTAAAACTATTAGTACAGATACCGAAACAAGGTATGGAGCAGGAGCTAATCTAAGTGTTCCTTTATTAGAATCTATGAGGCGTGGAGCAGATGCTACAGGATTAAGAGGTGATATGAATTTTGTTGGAACTGATTCAGGTCCAATGTCTTTTTCAAATAGAGATAGAGCTTATAATGCAGCACTTGGTTTAAGAGGTTATCATAATAGATTTTTAGATAGAAGCAATACTCTTTCTTTAAATACAAACATAGGAGCCGGGTTAGGAACTGGAGATGAAGATAGTGATAATACTATGAATCCTTATGGAGATATTAATGTAAGTTTATTAAAAGCAAGTAGATCTAATCCTGGTTTAGCTGTAGGTCCTGCAATATCTTATGGTACTGAGGGGTCTTCAAACCCTGGATTAAATTTAGGATTAGCCGGTAGAGCAGGTAGGTTTTCAGGTAACGTAGGTTACGATGTTACGAATAATGCAGTTAAAGCTGGGGCGTCTTATAATTTTCAAACAGGAGGTGTAAAATATAACACTATGGATAAAATCCAAGACAGTCTTACATTAGCAGGTATGGCTCCAAAACTTGGTATTATTCCTGATGCTATAAACACAGGGATTTCTGGTATACGTGCAGCTTATAATTATGCTACAGGAGATACTGCAAGAGCTAAAAGTCAAATGGTAGATCTAGGTAAAAATGCTTTGTCTATGGTTCCAGCATATGGACAAACAGTAGCAGCTACTAAGTTGGGTGACAGAGGATTAAAAGTTATAAAAGGAATTGATAAAGCTAAAAAATTAAAAAAAGGAAAAGCAGCATATAATCTTGCTACTGCTAATCCTGTACAATCTACTACACCAGCGGTTACTCCTATTGCAAGGAATTATACAAATATAAATGCTGGTTCTGGAACTGGACCATTAGCATCTAAATTAAATACAGCAGCACCTGCTACATTTAATCTTGCTCCGTCTATTATGCAAATGGGTGGAATGTACGATCAGCCACAAATGATGCGTGAAGGAGGTACAAAGTTACCTGGAGGCATGATGAAACCTATACCAGGAAGTGATGCAGTAGAATTTAAAGGTAGATCACATGAGCAAGGAGGTATTATGGTAGATAACCAAACAGAGGTAGAGGGAGGCGAAACAATGGATAAAGTAAATATGGCAAAAAAAGGTGGTAAAAGAGATTATTTCTTTTCTTCGTTTTTAAAGAAAGGCGGAAAATCTTTTGCAGACATGCATAAAGATATATTAAGGAAAGGAGGAGATCAAGAAGAAATTAATATGCTAGCTAAAATGCAAGAAACAGCAGCAGGAAGAAATCCTAAAA
>CERP01017126.1_pt1 | contig 13455 bp, 34 predicted proteins | sample 530801 | NCBI WGS metagenome assembly CERP01 (sample SAMEA2620991, study PRJEB7988) | marine metagenome | biome: marine biome (ENVO:00000447); feature: surface water layer (ENVO:00002042); material: "saline water (ENVO:00002010), including plankton (ENVO:xxxxxxxx)" | depth 5 m | reverse complement strand
CGCAGTGAATGCAAGGTGAAAGCGGACGCGCTACATGATGCATACGGCAAACGCATGCAACGCGCAGAGGACCAACGCAATGCACGCAAGGCAAAACGGGCCGCACGCATGAAGTAAACAAAACACGACACATATATTCAGGCGGGGATTCCTCCCGCGCATTGGCAAGACAGGACGCGGCCCACGGGCGCATGGCATCACCGTGCCCTGTTGGTTCGCATTCATACGCATTTACATTTAGTTACATAAAATCCATATCATTATGTTCAAAGTTTCTATTCACATCCTCGACAATAAGGGGAACTCTAATTTCACATGGACGGCCAAAAGTGACGCGGACGTTTCACGTGCTCAACTTTTGGAGGCCATGCTTTCACAATTTCGCAAAGCGCAAAACGGCGCGGCTTCAGTAGTCAACGGCGCGCGCATCGGTCGAATCAAGCCCACAAACCGTGTGACGTTTGACGTGCAAAAGTTCGGAGACATTTGGGAGTCCATCCCGGTCGCTGAAAACATGGCGCAACTTGGCAACCAACGCCTATTCAGCAAGAGCGGCGATGTGTGGGTGCCGAATGACTTCACAGCTTCCATCGAGTTCGTGTTGGACGTGCTCGACTTCTGAGCCAAGGTACACTGACGAGTCCTCAATGGACGAAACGCCCCAACGCGGGCGTCTGTATCAACACATAAAACTCTCAAATCATGGAACCCATGACCGCCCAAATGTCGGCGGGTGCCGAGTACTTCCTCGTCGCCCTGCCTTTCGTGCTTGTCGCGATTTTCTCGACTTATGTTGTTTACCGCAAAACCCAAAACTGATGAGCTACGCAATCCTTGCCGTGTCCCTCACGGCCCTTCTCATGTTTGACCCATACAACGGACATATCAAATGACACATCACGAAGCCGACCACAGGGTGCTCATGCACTTCCTGCCGTCTTTGGTCAACGGCATCGACACCGACCTCGACGTGCTCACCGACGACGAGCACGACCAACTGACAGAGTTCGTGTCAGACTGTGGCGAGCATTGGCACCCATTGCACGACCCCGAGTTTCCCGACGACCTCATCCAATACATGGCAAAATGTGACGTGACTGGCCTCATCGGTTGGTGCGTCGAAATCAAAGCAACATGAAAATGAACGAAAAGCAAGAACTCCAAGACCTTCTCGCCAAGGTCGACCGCCACTTCGTGGTGGACCCAACTCAGTATCAAGAAAAGGAAGCCATCTTGGGCACAATCGCGGGACAACCTGCGCGGCTCTCGATGACCACAAAGATTAGCGGGTGGCAAGTGTCTAAAGCACAGGTCATATTCCAAGTCATAATGAACACGCACGCCGTCATGACGTGGGGTTGTGTGTCAGAGACAGACACCTCGCACCTGGTTGAGTGGTTCCTTCTCAAGAGCGACAACGCCAAGCAAGAATACTACGACATGCAAAACTCAATGAGGGACGTCTGGGACGCCCTCAAGTAATCAAAGCAACATGAAATACCTAGTTACCGTCATCGACGCTATCCACGACGGCTTCGGCTGGAGTGCCAACGGCTCGTATGTCGAGCGTCACGAGATAGACAATTCACAGGACGCATGGCCGACCCATGCCAGTCTCTGGCGCGAAGTGCGCCGGGTGGCTGGTTACACGGGTGCGCGTGGTCGTTGGCTCGACGACTGCACGTGGATGCCGTACAACTCTGTCATCATGATTCACCTTTCAGAAATTGACGAATGAAACATCTATTCAAGAAATCCGATCGCGCCGAATGGCTCGACCAAAACTGGCGCTACAGCGTCCTGACCTTCCGCTATTCAGGCGGGGTGCATGGCAACATCGCCAAGGTTCTCGACAAACGCGGGGACATCATCAAGGGCGTCCGATGCACGGGCGGTGGCTACGACATGGAGGGGACGTGTCTCGGTCAATTCATCGAGCAAAACTTTCCCGAGCAAATCAAACGGCTCGACTCAAGGGAGTTTTACGGCCTGCACCATTGGAACACGAAAACCAAGAAACGGCAACATCGCTCAAGCGCCAACACACAGACGGGCCTCGATGGTGCGTGCGGCATGTCCTCGATGCAGGACATACTCAAGAAGATTGGCTTCAAGCTCCAATACGTCAACGAAACACGTGGCAAGGTTGACACCACCACGTACATACTGAAAACAGCATAATGATACGTTCCGAATTTGACATCGTTATCAACCGCTGCAAAGAACGCAACCTCATCGTTGCCCAGAAGCAGGCGGAATACGCGCTCACGCTGTGGTCTTACAACCGCATCGACGAGGCACGCAAGCAACTAACTCAAGCGAAAAAAGAATACCTACAACACCTCGACCTATGACACGACACGAAGAAATGTACCTGGAATTCTTCAATGACTTCCTGACCATCAAGCGGTTCGCCGAGCACCACAACATCACGCCCGACGAAGCCGTGAAGATTATCACGCGCGGCAAGCGTGACCACCGCTCTCGACTCAAAATCCAAGTCAAATAACTCTAATGAAAAAGAAGAAACTACTTGCCTTCCTGGAGGCTTACCCCGACGATGCAGAGGTAGTCATCGAAGTGCATGACACCTCACTGAATGAGGACTTGTACGACTTCACCGTCGACGGCGTTTCATGGACCCGCATCGAAGAGAATCAAATGAAGCACCGTCACGAGCTGCGGCTCACCGCCATCAATCACAACGAAGATGCCTAATATGTCACACTGCCGTTTCGAGAACACGGCCAACGACCTCGACGATTGCGTCAATGCAATCAACAACGGCGATGCTCACGAGCTCAGCAAATGGGAGCTCGGTGGGCTTAGTAGAATCCTGGAGCTGTGCGAGCAGGTGATGGACGACAAGTCCTACATCGAACGCATCATCCAAAAACAGAAGGAGTCATGATAAGTTGCTTGCTTGCAAAACAAATCAAGTCGACGCTCAACGAGGCGGTCGACCTCATGGAAGACTGCGCTGATGCCATCGCTGACCACGACATGGGCAATGTCGAAGGGTGGCGGCATCACGTCAATCAGATACTCAACGCCATCGACTTGGCCGAATACGAATATGTCATGAAACAAGTACACAACAATGAATAACACAGCCACAAACTACGAGCTCATCAAGTCTCTGGAATCGCAAGTGCTTGAGCTCAAACAGAAAATCAGAAAAGAGAAAGAGAAAAAGACGCCCGACACGTGGAGAGTAATTGACAAGAAAAGCAGGCATCGAAATAGCCACAGGTACACCCCCGAACATATCACTCACAGGTTCTACATCTACAGCGAGAACGAGGGGCGCAATGTCATGCAGGTGTATGGCGACTCGGGCCGAGGCACTCGCAACTCCGTGTACCTCTCGAAGTTTCCGCAGATGTTCGCCCTCATCAACAACATGGCCGAGGAAAGTATTTTCAACGAACGCAAAGCCAAGCACTTCATGGTGCAGGCCAAGAGCATCCTTTCTCAAATAGAATCAGACATCAAAAAACACGACACCTATGAAATTTAACAACTCAAGTATCACGGTAATGCTTTTTTGCGCATACCTTGCGTTCCTCTCGACGCTAACCATTATCTATTTCTTTAATACATAATCATGTCTACTTCGCACAACTTTGACGACACGCACTCCTTTGTAGTCGAGCGTTTGCACGACGGCAACGAGCTGGTGTGCTACTTCAAGGCGTGGGGTGGTATGAAGAGCAACGACCCCGACGTTCCTGACGACTCGCCTGAGGTTGAGGTTTGGGCCTACACCGTTCGCTGTCCTGGCGGCAACGAGGTGCGCATCGACGCCTTCAACTTCACCGAGGGTTGGGACGAAGAGCTGTACATCAACGGTCACGGCAACGCCGACCCGCATCAATACATACTAGACAACTTACAAGAGCTGACATCATGAATCCTCCCAAGCCCCACGTGGTGCTCAACGTAGCACCGCTGTCCTCTGACACATGGATGTTCCATCGTCAGCACAATGTAAAGATGAGCAGGGAAGACGCTCGTGCCCTGGCTGTCAAGCTAGTCAAAGAGATGGAGTCGCAAGGCTTCTTTCACTACCGCAACTACCGCAACGAGGCGACGCGGCGCAAGGTAAGCAAGTACGACAGGACGCGATGGGGTTTGAAGAGAATCAATCGTGACGACGAAAGCTTCGAGATAGCTGACATCAGCGTCATCGCTGTCGACGAAATGTATGACGCAAAGAAGGAAGCTTGGGTGTACCCCGATTGGATGTTATACGACCACAACACGGGCGTCCACAAGTTCATAATGAACACGTTCGACCTGAAGCTTATGGTTGCGCACAAGAGCATGGCGCAGCGTGACCACAGCGAGTTCAAGGTGCTCGACATGGAGTGGACCACGGTCGTGAACAATGCTTTTAAGACGCTCGACAGCAACATGAGAGGTCTCGTCTGTCTCGATGATGTGAATTGGTCAATGTTCCCACTGAAAAAACTGTACTCATGAGCTACGACAACTGCATCGGCCCGACCAAGGTTTACGTCTATTGGTACGAGCAAGTCAACAAAATCAACGGCCATGTCCGGCACCTTAACATAGGCAAGGGGTACCACAAGAACCCTAAGCAGTCCGACAAGTGGCACCGCATGGTGGCTCTTGAGCAGAGGTGCCGCGATGAAACGCCCTGGACTGTACGCGCTATTGGTGCGATGCCTATCGACATGTATGAGCGTCACGCTGGTTACGACCTCAATCAACCCGTCTTAATGAAAAATTATGGTAATACTTAGTATACTCGCATGCTTCTATTTCTTCTATCAGGCTGCTGTAGAGCTTTTCAGGCTCATCGACGGCGACGAATATCCTCCCAAGCTGGGAGAGATAAAGAACAAGTTCATCATGGGCAAGCCGCCCCGCAAGTTTCACCGCACCCTTCGGGCTTACGAGCCAAGGGTCACGAGTCACTACTGCAAGGTGCCGGGTCGCTTAACATGTGCTATTCGTCCTTACGACGTCAATGGCGAGCGGATATGGCAGCTCGTCGTAGGCTTCAAGGAATCCGCTGAGTCTAAACCATCACACTTTTGTCAAATCCCCGTCTATGCTGACGGACAAATCTATGACGTATGAGAAACGTTACCCCCAACCACTACGGTCGCTGGACTGAGCAAGAAGCTGCTTACATCATGCACCACTACCAACACAAGTCCAACAAGGAGATGGCTGTCGCTCTCAAGCGCACCACTAACTCTGTCGCCAATCAGCGTCACAAGCTGGGCCTAGACAACAAAGACTACAGCCGCACTCAACGCGCCACTCACAAGGTGGTGCCAAAAGTGGCTACTGCTGAGCGCAAAAGCAGCGGCTTCTTTAGCTTCTTAACAGGTCGGAATCGATGAGAGACACAGCTGTAGTACGCAAGTGGCTGCACGGATGGACTTACAACATGCTGTCTGTAGAGCCAGAGAACGGCATCAAGGTCGCCGACCTTACGCGCCAGTGCTTTCATTACCTTACAAGAATAGATAAGGATTTTGCCCTTGAGGAGCAAGTTGACTTCTGGTGGCTGTGTGTCTCGCGCACGGTGCTGAAGCTTTTGTACGAGTGTCAGCACGTCGACATCGACTGCAACTATCAGCAAGGCGTCAGCATTATGTACGCCATACACCGAGAAGAAGTTTTCGCATGAACTGGTTTTGGAAATTACACTTGGCCATGGGTTTCTTGGCCTTTACTAACCTGATTCTTTGGTGCGTTAGGAGTGCTCGGGACGAACGTCTGTATGACGGCGTTCCTAAGTACATCCTGCATCGCGTCAAGGAAATCAACGCAGGATTACTACCCGCTGACATGGCGGTGACTCTCAAGCAATGGATGCCTGAGGGTGAGGATGTAAAGCTTCGCGCAGAAGCATCACCTATCTTTCAACAGCGCGGCACCGCACCTACCTGGTGTATTCGAGTGTCGGCACAGGGCGACGGAATTGACTCCGGGTTCGACGCACTGTTTAATCGTCGCGGAGAAATCTTAACGTAATGGAAGCATCATTTTTCCTTGCGCACTGGGCTGAGTTGCTGATTGCAGCTATGGCCTTTGCGAAAGTGGTGGTCAATTTGACACCAACAGAACAAGACAATGCTGTATTCGGTTTGCTCGACAAAATCGTCACTGCGGTGACGGGCGACCGACGTAAGAGGGGCAAGTGAGTCTTGCTCGTATGATGATATTGGGTACCAAGATGTCGTTCACTGCGGAGAACATACGCCTGGCTCTCGAAGACCACGACTTCTCTGAGGAGCGTGCTGAAAACCTTCTGGAAATAGCGGACATGCTGAACGAAGCTGACAAGCTTTTAAGCTGGAGTTCAAAACGGTGCGACATCTTGGCCCATCTCATCTTAACTTACAAGCGCGAGGGCGACGTCTCTCGTAAACACATTGAAACACTACTTACACAATGAAAAAGTCACAGGCTGAACGGTTCCGTGCTCTTGCTAAGCAGCACGACCTTATCCAAGACGACTTCTGGAAAGCATCTCAAGGCTTCGTCATCATCACCCGCACTGGTATCGAGAAGGTACAGCGCTCGTTAGGTATCGAAGTCAAGTACGAAGTGGTTTCAGAGTTTAGTGACGTCTCCGTCGGGCTCTACGTGGTCAAGGCTATTGGGTACAACAAGGACAAGCAGGTCGAGTCGTTTGGCGAGGCCAGCCCTAAGAACTGCCGCAATGCCTATCCCGTAGCGATGGCTGAGAAGCGGGCTCTATCTCGCGTCATCCTTAAAATGGCTGACATGTATGAGCTCGGTGTGTACAGCGAAGACGAAGGCGATTTCAAACGCGATGAGTGATTGGATTGACGACCTCCTCGACGATGACAAGCAGGGCTCTATGCCTCTGGACATGCAGCACGCACGCTCGTTTGCTGCACGACTGGTGCGCAACTCTGTAGACACTCGCGAGAACAAGGACAGGCTGATAGCGTGGCTAGAGGACTGGGACATCCACATCACTCGTGACGAGATTCAAGACTTCATTGTCGCTGTACAAGTGAACCAAATGAGTCCGCGTGAGAACGCGAACATGAGCGCAACTGATATTAACGAGTGGGTCAAGACCGCAATGGCTCTGGACCGACACAAACCAACCACATGAGTAACATTCCAAAAGCAATCACAGCGAGTATATGTGTGCAGGACATCGACAAGAGCCTGTTCATCGAAGGCAAGAACGGCAAACTGTACATCAACATCAGGTTGCAGAACACTCCCGAGTCGCCCTATGGTGACGATTACCTTCTAGCCCAGGTGGGTCCAAAGCAAGCCGACGGCAAGAAAGCTGACGGTCCCATCTTGGGTAATGGCCGGGCATGGCAGATTACCGAGGGTCGCAGTACACGCGACTTCGACAGCACGCCGCCTGAGCCACAGAGCGTCGGTCCACACGATTCATCCGACCTTCCGTTCTAACAATGGATAAAGCAAACCTCAGGGAGACTCTTGAAGCAATACGCTCTGCCCTTAGTGCCTACTTCAATGCTGACGGCGACCCGCAAGGACGCTCAGATATGGAGGCTGTCATGACTATTGTCAGCGACCATATTGAAGGCAGTGGAGACACCATCGAGCAGAACGTGGGCATCATGGACGGAGATGACGGTCTTAACGTCGCATACGACTTCGCGTCACACTTTGACACGGGTATGCTTGACGCTATGGACTCGACCGTGCGAATAGAGCTCCTTGAGGCTTGCATCTATGCTCTCAACTCCCGCATAAACGAGCTGGAGACTGAGTTCAAGAAACGAATCAATGAACGACGGCAAGGTCAATGAGGTAATAAAGAAGCTCTCATCCCTGCTCGAAAATCTTCTCAACCCACAGATGGTTGAGGAGTTTGTACAAATTCCTTACAGCCCCGACAAGACCAGCGCCAAGGCAAGCGCTGCCATCATCGGCAATGTGATTCCTGCTGCGAGCAGGTCAATGGGTTTCCCTGTCATCGAGCTTGGCGGCATGACGAGCGTATGGGTGGGTACACACTATGAACCAATCACGGAGCATCACCGCTTTGAGTTGGTCAAGACTGTGGCTAAGAAGGCTCTCCTTCTCAAGCCAAACATATTGACATCAGAGTTCAAGAAAGAATTGGTGAAGGCGATGGAGCAGGCTGGTCAGCCCGAGAACATCTTTGGCTATGGGCACCGCCCAGTGCAAGGCATCAACTTCGAGGACGGTCTCCTTATGTTTACGACCAGCGGTCACAGGTTCCGAACTGGCCACGAGCCTGAGGACTTGACGACTTACTGCATACCTGGCAGGTGGAATGGGCGAAAAGACTCCAAGCTATGGCTCAGGTTCATGGAGGAGGCTATCCCTGACGAGGATATAAGGCAGTACGTCCTGGCCTCGTTCGGTAATGCTATTGCGTCCGACCCGCTCAAGGCACAGAAGATTTTGCTGCTCATTGGAGCGGCTGGTGCTGGTAAGTCGACCATGATTGAGGCCATTGCCAACTGCATAGGCAATCACAACGTCATGCGCAGTGACAACCTAAGCCAGATTACCCGTGACGACAGTCGGCATCGCATGAAGCTGGCCCACGCCACGCTCTGCGTCAGCGCTGATGCCAGTGCCAACCTGGGCGACAAGGACAGCCTCAAGATGATTGTCTCGAAGGAGCGAATCATTGCACGCAAGCTGTACAGCGAGCCTATCGAGGTGTTGCCTCGTGCATCCCTTATCGTTGCGTCAAATCAGATGTCTCTTTCCCATGCGCTCAGTGACCCTGGTGTCGCTCGGCGTTTCGACATCATCACCTTTCGCTCAGCTAAGGAGGCGAGCAAGCGTGACCCATCTCTGCCTAATAAGCTGGCGTCAGAGGAGAACCGAGCTGGCATTGGCAAGAGCTTGGCCGAAGCTCTCATCGACATCATGCAGAAGAGCAACAACAAGCTCAAGCGTCCATATAGCTTGCAGGTAGAGCTCGACAATTTGAGGCGCGAAGGCGACCCGCTTAGCAGCTACCTGGACCATCTTGGCCTAAGCACAGAGGTAGACCCTTTGTGCAACACGGCTGAGGTACATCAGGACACGCTTTACCGCGAGTTTAAACTATTCTGTTCCGACAACGGCTACAAGGAGTGGAGCATCCGCAAGTTTAAGAGCAGGCTGCGGGACATGGGCATCGAGGAGCGAGACGCTGGCAGTCGTAAACATAAGTACACGATGAAGTGTCAAGACTTGCTCCGATTGAAAAAGGCTCGACTCATCATTTAGTGTGTGATTAGTTTGGATTTTTGGCAACTGTGGTATATTGGGGCCAATGAATCCTGTCAAGGTAGTCCTTTATGTGGAGCCAGAGCACCTGGGTATGAGCACCTCTGAGGTGCGTGAGCTCGCTTTGTCTATCGCAGAAGCCTACCCTAACCCAGGCAGGTTTGTGTCTAGCTTTGGGTTCCTCATCTACACTGTTGTGCGACGTGCTGACGGCTGTATGGTGGAGGTAACGCCTGGTGCTGGGTTTCACAACCTCTTGGGTGAACCCCCAATAAACATGTGCTGATGCGGCAGCGAGTAAAGAACTGCACGTTTTTTGACGTGGAGAAAGCCAATGACTTTTTTGGTCTAGTGCAAAAAGACAAAGGAGCTTATCGCGACCTGAGTCGGAAAGAGCGAGCTGCGTTTCAGTATTTCATGAGAGAGTTCATGTACCTGCCCAACACTTTGATTGGAAAGATTGTGGGTCGCAAGCCATGGCACGTCAACCAGACCATTGAGCGCATGAAGATTGCTGCTAATGAGACGAGGCTACCCGTCACCATGAATGTAGGGTATCGTGACTTCGTTGAGTACCTAGACGACTTGATTCGAGAGTTCTACGACTGTCGCAACGTGGAGCTTAGCAGCTGTAGCGATGAGACTGAGAAAGCCTACCTCATCTGGGAGGGACAGAAGGCATCACAATTCTTTGAGGACGCAGGGGTGGACCTGACGCAGCTAGGTATGGCAAAAGAAATGCTGTCAATGCTTGGGCTGCCTCGTGATGGGTGGATGGCAGAGACAATCGTCAACAACTTCCGACTAGAGCCCAATGAAGCATTCGATTCCTAAGAGCTACTACAAGAGCAACTCCCGCGACGTTAAGGTCTCACGCGGCAAGACCATCGCTGTATTCAGCGACATTCACGCTCCATACCATGACGTAGCGTCTCTGACTGAGGCTGTGAACCGTGCAAAGAAGGCTTCACCCGATGTAGTCATCCTCCTTGGAGACATCATGGACTTTCACCGCATTAGCCGATACCCTAATGACCCAGGCACGCTGAGCTTTGCCGATGAGATTCGCATAGGAGTAGAGCTGCTTGAGTACATGAGGCGTAGCTTTCCTAACGCTGACTTCTACTACATCGAGGGCAATCACGAGGTGCGTCTTGCACACTACATCCAGCGCAACGCGGCAGAGCTTCAGGGGCTGAACAGCCTAGACTTGGCATTCCTGCTTGAGCTAGACCGCTTTGAAATCGAGTTTCTTCAGATGGGGTTCATCCACTGCGGGGACATGACCTTCATGCACGGACATGAGATTCCTGGGATTGGTGGAGTCAACCCTTCTCGTAAGCTCTTTACTAAGATGAAGAAAAGTGCGATGTGCGGACACCTGCACAGACCCGAAAGCTTTTACACTCGCGATGGTGCGGGTAAGCTTCTTCAGTGTCATGTCGTAGGGCATTTAGGCGACCCACACCCAGCCTACTGGATGCGAAACGAGTGGCAGCATGGATATGCCATAGTCGACGTGTCTAAAGGTGGTGTCGTAAGGGTAGACAACGTAATTTTATGACATGAGTTTGTTGCCCGAAGAAGAACCCAACCTAGTCTTTGCAGACGGTTTTGATGAAGCCATCATTGGTGTGTTAAACACAGATGGAGAGGTGCGCACAGTTTACGACAAGTGGGCAATGGTCAATATCATCAGAGCCGCTCAGGAGGACTGGAGCTTTGAGGATGCGGTAGAGTTCTTAGAGTACAATGTGTGGTGCGCCTATGTCGGCCCAAGCACGCCTATCTACATGTACTGTGTCCACGGCAATGGTCCAGAGCGAAAGGAAGAGGCTTTGGATTATGTATACGACACTCTATGGTAAGCAAAGGGAGGACCGAAGTCCCCCCTACCGCCCGAAAGCGGCTCCACCAACCACAGTGAAGGTTACAGGACTCCCTCTTCAATGCCGAAGTACTCGTCAATGGCTTCGAGACATTGTTCCAAACCTTTGCGTATCTCCGCTTTCCATCCTCTACTCTGTAGCTCCTTCTGCCACTTTAGTTGATGTTCGCTGGCTCGCCCAGTCTTAGTCTTCACCTCTAGGGCTAACCCAACAAACCCATTCCTGGGCTCAAAGATTAGAAGGTCAGGTATTCCTTTCCGGTAGCCCGCACGTTTCATGCGTAGTGCTGTGTGCATTGCTACTCGCACTCCTCCTACCGTCGCTGAATAAAGCGGAGCAGGTAAGAGAGTATCGAGATAATCAACGAGCTGGACTTGGATGTCGTGTTCTGGACTTCCATTTCGCTTTCCAGTTCCTCGCTTTGGTTTTCCTTTTGGTCTATACATGCTTGTGTGTACCATTGTCTTACGTCGAACGACGGGCACGCCTTCTTGACGCCCTTGATGTCTCGGTGTCCGAGGACTGCCGCGCCTGGGAATTGCGCTTGAAGTTCCTGTAGGAGCGTAAAAAGAGACGCACTCTGTTCAGCCGTTCTATTGTCTTCTGGAGCCGACGAGCCCTCCGCAATACCACCAACCCAGCAGACACCAATCGAATTATGGTTGAAGCCTTTAGCGTGAGCCCCTGGCCTTTCAACAGGACGCCCTTTTTCGATTTTACCATTGCGCCTAATGACATAATGATACCCAATATCCGACCATCCTTTTTCATTTACGTGCCAAAATCTGATTATTGTTGCCCCAACGTCTACGCTTGGAGGTGTAGCTGCGCAGTGAACTACGATTGAGTCGATGTCTCTCATTCTAAGCCCTTCTTTGCCAGCAGAATCTTGAGTTCGTGAATGCCTTCCACGCACTCTTTCATCATCCCTTTAAGCTCGCTCTGGTCGCTCTCTAGCCTATGCACCCTTGACTTCAGCTTAGCCACTTCGTTGTTGATGCTTACCCACACCCCAATGACGGCAAGAAATGTGGGTATAAGGTTAATGATTGTGTCTGTATTCATTGTCAAGTCTTTTGTCTTGCGTTTCTCTCTTCCTCGTAAGTGTTATGGGTTCGAACTCAGTACTTGGCTGCTAGTAGGCATGGTGTTCGACGTATCGTAATCCAAGATGGTTGACACGTAAATGTATTTGAAGCCTCCAAACAAACTGGTTGAGCACTGAATAGAAATAGAAATCAAGTCCCCAGCCTCAAAGTGCTGAGCATTATCAAACACGAAGTGAATGGTTGCGTGGTCATCTGTGTCAGCGACAGCCACAGTTTCTGTCTCTTCCTCAGTCCATGCAGCAGAGCTAAACAATCCTGTAGCTCCAGTGCTTATTGTATTAACGCCAATAGTCATGTTGCCTGAGGTGCCAGTAATTGCTGGCAGTCTGAGCGATACAGACCTTACCTTACCATCAAAAGGCATTAACATGGCAGCCTCCTCCTGGTAGATTGTCGTCTGTTCGTTGATGTCCTTAAACGGCAAGTAGTGCTTTGTGGTGCCGAGGTTATCCAAGAAGCTCTGCGAGTACACCTGAGTCAAAGTTGTGCCGCCACCAGCAGCACCAAACGACAAGTTGCCGCTGCCGTCTGTCTTCAAGAACTGACCCGAGCTACCGTCGGCAGTAGGTAAGTGAAAAATCGTATCAGCAGACAATGTGTCGGCAGCTCTAATCGCAGTAAAGTTGTCTCCTGCATCATCGTAGAAGGCCACAGCACCTCTAGTGCCGCCTGCATCCTGGATGTTCGTGACGCCCGTCAGAGTGTCATTGACACCGCTTAAAGCATCTTGCCACCCTAGCACGGCGCTTCCGTTCGTTTTCAACACCTGACCAGTGCTGCCGTCAGTTGCTGGCAGGGTGAATGTCACATCTGAAGTAACCGAGAAAGGCGCCTTGAGAGCGATGTAGTTACCTTCTAAAATGCCAAACTCATAGAACTTGACGCTGCTTACGCTTGTGCCTAAGCGACCCTCCATCTTCACGTTGTCCGCCCTGAGCACAATGCTCCCTGTGCCATTCGGGTCTAGCACGATGTCTCCGTTTGATGAGGAAACGATGTCCTTGTCGTTCACGTCCATGTCGGTCGTAAACTTCTGCACAGTTAGGTTTAGAACGTTGTCATTTATGGCAGCTCTCGCAGCATCTCTAGTGCTTCCATAAGTTGCGTTACTGTCATCCTTTATCTCATCGAACTCCCAGTCTTTCACCAGAAGCTCCGCGTTCTCTGATTTTCGTAGGGTAATCTGCGTTGAGCCAGTACCA